>Ga0247611_10006779_pt1 | contig 14591 bp, 8 predicted proteins | sample 177DNAGHGhighgp2_FD_192422 | JGI IMG/M metagenome (GOLD analysis project Ga0247611, IMG submission 192422) | Sheep rumen microbial communities from Palmerston North, Manawatu-Wanganui, New Zealand - 1770 DNA GHGhigh gp2 | ecosystem: Host-associated > Mammals > Digestive system > Stomach > Rumen ...
AGAGGGTAGGAGCATCGTTGTCACTAGTGGAACGGGTTCAGGAAAGACAGAGTGTTTCATGTATCCCGTCATGAGCGACTTGTACAGCATGGGCAGGAACAATGCCATCGAGGCTATCTTCCTCTATCCATTGAACGCGCTGATGGAGGACCAGAAAAAGCGCCTGAACGACTTGTGTGCAGCCACGGGTCTCCACTTTGCAGTATACAATGGCAACACGCCGGAATACCGTGAAGACGGCAGGGTGGAGAAAATGTCCAACGAGATTGCCACACGTGACGAAATTAGGGATAGCAAACATGCTGGCACAAGACCTGAGATACTCCTGACCAATCCCAGTATGCTGGAATATATCCTTGTACGCAAGAAAGACCAGGAGATGCTGCAGGAGTCTGCCGGCAAGCTCAGATGGATAGTCATAGATGAAGCACACAGCTACTCCGGCTCTGCTGCCGTGGAACTGGCTTACCAGATTAAGAGGGTGCTGGAGGCATTTGAGATGGAACCAGGACAGGTCCGTTTCGCCTGCACGAGTGCCACAATAGGTGACGCATCTGGTGCAGAGTCCTTGGCGGAGTTCATCTCCACCATCACGGGACAGCCCAAGAGTCAGATTCAAATCATCGGCGGCAACAGGCTGGTTAAGCCCTTGGATGAGAGTCTGCTGTCTGATGAGTTGTCAAACAACGGGTTGCCTGCTGTCAAAAGGGTGCTGTCTCTCCGGAAGAAAATAAATGAGGTGGCCGGCATCACTTTGCAACAGGCATGGGAATGGTTGAATCCAGACAAGCCTTACGATAAAGGCAATCCATTACCCGCCTTGAAGTTGCTTGACCAGCTCTGTGAGATGCATCAAGGTGATATACCCGTGCTGTCCTTACGTGCCCATTTCTTCGTCCGTTCAATCACGGGTCTTTACGCTTGTGCCAATGAGAAATGCAGCGGTGCGAATAAGGAACAAAGTATTTACGGACGGCTTACAACCGTAAAGTCGACCGTATGCCCCGAATGTGATGCCCCTCTGTTGGAAATCGTGCAATGTAAGCGATGCAATGGCTTCGTCCTGATGGGTAGCAGCGACTCACAGACACATGTGATCACTCCATGCGAGGAAAGCACGAAGAAGGATGACTACTTCACAATAGATATGGCCCCCGAGCAAGAGGAGGAGGATGCAGAGAACTCAACAGGGGTGGCGGACACTTTCTTCCTGCTCCCCTACGAGAAGGAAAAGTTCTTCAACCCTGTGGGGAAGGCGGTGGCCGAGACCCTTGCGATAGAACATCATCCCACGGAGTCAACCTTGGAGGTCGTTGATGACACTCCGAAGGAAACTGCCGCCATAAGGAGGAAATTGTGGGTGGAAGTTAAAAAGGAAAACCATTCCTATTGCCCCTGCTGTGGTCGGCCAGCCATGGGAAGCCGGCTAAACCTGAAGCATTTCCGCATCCCCATCAAGTTTATCGACCAAACCATCTCCCCCGTGTTGCTGAGGGAATGTGCCATGCCAGACCACTCCTGGGGCAAGTACATCGCCTTTACCGACAGCCGACAGGGCACGGCCATCTCCGCCAAGACGTTCAACATCAATGTTGAGAGAAACCAGAGTTATAAGAAAATCCTGCAAAAGTTGGCTGAACCTGGTTCGGAAATCGATGAAAGTCTCAGAGATATCTTGACTCAAGAACAATGGGATAAATACGTTGCCAAGAAAAGTGGACAGTCAAAAGAACTCAGTCTATATGACGTTTCCAACTGCATATACGATGACACCATTTTCAGACACATCAGTAACAAAGAAGAACACAGGCGAGCTTATAAGGCTGCGCTGATGCGCAACATCATCGGTCGTCGCCCCTTGTATGAGACCAACGCGGAGACCATGGGACTCATAACTCTTGTATATCCTGCATTGAACAATGTTAGACCGTCTTCCAACTTGTCTGATTTCGTTGAGGAGAAAGGTTTGGATTTGGCTGACCTTGACCAGGACTGGCGTGACTTCCTCAAAATCAGTCTAGATTATTTCATCCGATTTGGTAATCATATCCAGCCATTGATTGAAGATGAGCGCAAATATGTGAGAGACAGCAACCTGAGTACCCCTGTGGCTGGACCTGACGACCCGAACCCCAATGCAAAACAATGGCCTTCAGTTAACGTAAAGCAGGATGGGAAAGTATCACACAGGCAGCCACGACTGGTAGTCCTGCTATGTGCAGGTCTGGGTGTTCATACGCTTGATGACTTGCAGGAAAACCATCTTAAAATCGACAGGATTCTGAGAGATGCATGGGATGTGCTTGTGGACAAGAGGATACTCACAAGGGTGAAAGCCGACGACACTGACGGTTACAACCATCGCTATATCTATAATGACGGAAGATTTGTCGGATGCTACTACCTGAACCTTTCGGGTGACGACGGCAATGATGTGTGCAAAGTGAGAAGGAATGAGAGATCCTGGCTGTGCCCCGTCACTCATACGATTATCGACACGCTATTCTGCGGATACAGTCCGATGATGATAGGCGAACTGTCAGAGAAGATGGTTGGCACTTACAAATGCGTGGATACGATTGAACCACCATGCCGTCCTAGATATGACGAAGAGGTTCCACAATGGCTGTTGACCGACGACAAAGTTCAGAAAATGAAAGCCAAGGGATTGTGGACGGACCGTCACAAATACATATACAAATGCACTCCCCCATATATTGCAGCGGAGCATTCCGCTCAACAGTCAAAAGAGTTACTAAGGGAATACACGCGGCTCTTTAGCCAGAAGAACCCCGCCATCAACGTGCTGCACTGTTCGACAACCATGGAGATGGGTGTGGACATCGGCGACATCGACACCGTGCTGATGGACACCATCCCCCCGACGGCAGCCAACTACCTGCAGCGTGTGGGACGTGCCGGTCGTATGGGCCAAAGCAAGGCACTTGCCTTCTCGCTGTGCAACAACACGCCGGTCGGACTGCATGCCTTCGCCAATCCAATGTGGGCATTGGAGACAACCAACCATATGGCCAAGGTGATGCCAAGCCAGACCATCATTCAACGGCATATCAATTCCTATTTCTTCAGACATTTCATCTGTGGTAACGGAGAGGGTATAGAGGCCACCATCTCTGTGGACGAGTTCATGACCACCACCTGTGACACTTTCGTTCAGTACCTCGATGATATGAGCACCAACCAGGTTGAGAAACGCAAGTTCCATGAGGTGTTCGGACAAAATGCCAATTACACCATCAATGTCACCCGTGAGGAAATCACCAGAATACGTAAAAAATACGATAAGGTCATCGAAGAACTGCGCATGGCGTTCGATCAGTTCCAACATGATGAGAAGAGGAAATTGGCCATAACGAAGCAAATCAGAAGACTCAAAGAAGAGAACCTGCTGAAATACCTGTCTGAGAACCAGTTCATCCCTAATGCCAATATGCCCACGGGCGTGGTCACTTTCGACTTCATGGACAAGGATCAGGCAAAAGAGTATTCCAGGCTGATAAACAAGGAGAAAAAACTGAAAGAGAAAATTGAGGTGGAGACTGCTGAAGATGCGCTGTATGTTCTCAAAATGGAACTTCAGGAGACACGGAAGAAGATCAATCGGATCAACAGTGACACCACCGCCAGCAGAGATATCATAACAGCTCTCAATGAGTATGCTCCGGAACAGACGGTGGTCGTGAATGAGAAGAATTTCGTGTCGGCAGGAGTGAAGCTGTTTGGAGTGTATAGGGACGAGACACAGTCGCGTGCCATCTACCACTGCTTTGGCTGTGGACGCACCTTGTACAAGGCTAATCTGACGGAGGGGCTTTCCTGCGGGTGCGGCCAACCCTTCAGGAGCATCCTTAACAAGAGAGGCAGCAGCTACACCCGTGCATATGAGCCTGTCGGCTTCCGGACGGACCAGAATGCGGACAGCTCAAGAGAGGAGAGGACCGAAAAGAGGTACTTCGACATAAGGCCTGTCTTGCTTGAGACAGACTGGAACAGGCATGTTGACATCAACATGTGCGAGATGACCAGCAGCGGAGAGACGGGGAGAATCCTTTTCTTCAATGCCGGGGACAAGCATGGATTTGCTTTCTGCAAGCGATGCGGAAGGGCTGCGGTAGAGTATGCCACCAATGCCTCGGAAGCCAACATTCCACGGGATGTAATGCCAGGGCACCAGCAGCTATGGGGCGGCGACTGCGACGCCAACGCAGGAGACATCGCAAGAAATGTGGTGTTCACGGGTTACCATCCCACCTGTTACGTGGTGATGCGCTTCAAACAGGATGCCATCTCTACAACTTATGAGAATGACGATCAGCTTGCCTATTCTCTGGGTGTGGTAATAAAACGTGCCCTTGCCAAGCATATAGGTATCGATGAGGGTGAACTGGGCTTCGGTATCAAGCAGGATATTTTTGGATGGGTACTGTTTGTTTATGATACTGCCAGAGGAGGATGCGGTTATGCACTGAGACTGAAAAATGCCCAGACTTGTCAGAAAGTGCTGGATATCGCAAGAGAGGAATTGGAGAATTCCAAGTGTGACTGCCAAATCAAGGGCGGGGCATGTCCCCGCTGCCTCGTTGACCGAAACAACTTCAGGGACCAGCATCTGCTATCGAAAGCGAAGGCGCTTGACTGGCTGAACCGCCAGAAAAACAAGACACCAGAGATGTCGTCAACCGTCAGGGAAGCCTGTCCCAATGCCAAGATGGTGCTCCAACCGCTGAAGAACATAGTGAAGGAAGCTGTGGCTGACAGGAATGTGACGGAAATCATCCTGTGTGTGTCTGATAACACTGATGACACGGCCATCCACGACTGGATCAGCATCCAGTCTGAAATGGGCAAGTATATCAACAGGGCTATTGCGTATGGGAAGAAAGTATCACTGATGGTGGAATACCATCCTGAGCTGCATCCCTCTCTGGGTGACAAGTTGCCGTTCATCAACCTGAAAGACAAGTTCGCGGACTGCAAGGTCTCTCTTGTCAAGGATATGGGAATAATCAAGACCGCCGTCATCGTGAAGGCCATGGGTAAGACCATAAGGTATTTTACGGACAAGGAAGACGCGTTGTCGTTCTCCAACAAGTGGGGTGCTGAATACAGCTATGCCTATACTGACGACAGTGTTCCAACATTCTCTCCACAGGAGGAACCCACTTACACCTATGTGCCGAACCGTATCATCAGGGAGGGCATCACAAACGCCACTTCGTTCCACGTCCGTAACTACTTCACCAAGGCAATCGCAGAAAGCATCCTGAGTCAGGAGGATGTTGATATGATGATTGAGATCCTTCGGGGAAAGCATGTGGATATCCTCTTCAGTGACATGTATGTGAACAGTGCCCTGGCCAGTCTCATGCTCGTCTACTTGATCAGGGAAATGAGGGATAAGCTTGGGTTCATCATAGACAACGTGACCTTACAGCTTGACTCGCCCAAACGCAAATGTGCCAATAGTTACTTCAGTGAGTATTCATTCATCAATTCCAACTTCGAGAATAAGGATGATGCCGATGACTATACCGATGACCTGTTCGAGGGCGTGTTGGGCATTGACCCTGAACATTCATTCGAAGATGCCGATCACCACAGATGGTTGAGAATAATCAGCCGGGATGGGGGATGTGTCGAGATAAGACCCGACCACGGCATCAGTGGTGGATACCGCTCCGACAGCAAGTACATGAACCTTTACTCATTGAACGGCAATGTGATGGTGACGAGAATCCTTCATGAAAACGTTCTTTATTATGTTATCATAGACAAAGGCTGAAAATGATACTAACAGAAGAACAAAAAGCAATACGCAGGGATTTCCGGACTTACCTGAGGACTAAAGAAGGTAAGAAAGGAAACATGTTGAACACCCTTATCAATGCGGCAGAAAGTAGGCTGCCCGCATTGATAAGGAAACATTTCAACCCCGACTTCCAATGTCTTTACGATGATGTCAATACCATTGAGGAACTGCTTTCCTATTCCAAGCGAATCAGGTCTGACGAGAACATACTCGCAGGTCCTTTCGGATATATATGCTCCAAGTCCCTTGACGGATATGTCAGGTATTATGCAGATAAAAATGGTGTCAATCTTGACGACTATGATACCACGGACGAAGAAGAGGACGAGGATTACAGCGAGGAACCAGAGTTCGTCGAAGGCGAAGTTTCTGATACCAACAGTAAAAGGTACGAGCGTAATCCCAGGGCAAGGAAAGAGTGTATAGCAGCCAAAGGTTGTGTCTGCAGCATCTGCGGCTTCGACTTTGCAAAGGAGTACGGAGAATGGGGTGAGGGATTCATCCAGGTGCATCATATCATCCCGATTCATGAACGTGGCGGTTCTTATAAGCTGAATCCTGTACGGGACCTTATACCAATATGCTCAAACTGCCATTCCATGATTCATCGCAAGCGCTCTGAGACCTTAAAGCCCGAGGATTTGAGGAAAATATACCTCAAACAGCGTCAGTAAGCCATTAAAACATAATGCAAGATAAGACGTTCAAAACTATAGAGACTAATGTAATTTGTATTCATTGTTGTTCATATGCTATATATATATCCAAACATTGTAGAATCGGTTAGAAGATTTGTTCAAAGGAAGTGGCCTGACAAGAAAGTGTCATGTCAGGAAAATGAAAACGCCTGGCACCAGAATCGTTTTATCTCCATTTCTGTTTCTCCCTATGTTGATAAGGAAGTCATCCATTATGAGTATATCAATGGGTATCTGGAGTTGCATTTGGAAGGCGAATATTATGGTAATCCTTTCAACCAGTGTTTGTACAAATATCTCCGGAGTCATGTTGACACCGAATCCGGTGATTTCCTTTGGCATAATTGGTATGGTATGAAACAAGGGTTGCTTCGTCTTGAATATCCTATAGAGGATACGATTGAATTGTCTGACTGCCTTGTAAAGTTCATTGGGCTGATAGACCCGCTGATTGCAGCTTTTCTTGAAGAAGAAAAATCGGAAGTTGCCATAGACGAACAAATGAACGGCATTGATACCATATCGGATATCAATGCTGGAAAAACAACTGGAGGTCCAATCGAGTCTGAAGCGGTACCTGACAGCAAGGTGATATTGGAGACGATGTCTCTCAAAGAGGTCTTTTCACTCAACCTTAGGATTCCTGATTATCAGCGAATCTACTCATGGCCCCAGAAGAATGTGGAGTTGCTGTTGGATGACATTCTTCTGCCAAGAGGACATAAATACCATTTGGGCACAATCATTCTGCAGAAAAAGGAAGGCGATTACGACATAATTGATGGTCAGCAGAGAACCATCACGCTTGCTCTGTTCTTACGTGCAATGGGCATCTATACACAACTGCTGAACGAGAAATTCGATTCGATAGAGGCACAAAAATATGTGGGATACAACAGGTACATTATTGAATTGTATTTGAACAGAATGTATCCCGATACGACCAAGCGACGGGAAGTTGCAGAGAAAATATTGGAACAAGTATCTTTTGACGTTCTGGTGCTTCAAGATTCCTCTTTGGACCTTGCATATACATTCTTCTCCACACAAAATGCACGGGGAAAGGCATTGACCGATTACGAACTTCTCAAATCCCATCACTTAAGGTATATTCCAGATAATAATGAGGCTCAGCAAAGGCACCTTGCCAAAATGTGGGATTCCCTGCTGGTGAAAAGTGAAAGAGACAATGGCGACAGGAGTGTTTCCATTATCATGGGTATTTATTTATACTGCCTGCGTAAGTGGACTAATAATCAAGAGTGGTATATCAAAGAACCGAACAGGGTGAAGAATGAATTTGAGGCGGCTCCCATCATAGATGAAATCCCGCCTTTCGGAGAGAAATTCGACTTTATGGACCCGATTCAAGGCGGTACCCACTTCTTCGCTTTCGTAAACAAGTTCATACAGCATTATCATTTGTTCACGGAAACCGTCCAATACCGTATTCTCAGGGAAACAATTTCCTGTTCAGGTATGATTGACATGGATGTTGATCAAGGAGATGGAAAGACAAAGCATCTTTCTGAAAGAAAAAAGAGAACCCATTGGTGGTATGGTGACGTGATAGCTACTTTTTTGTTCGCGTATTATTTGAAATTTGGCAGTTTGTACCTGTCCGAAGCCTTGACTTGCATCACAAGGATCGTATCCCAACTGAGATATGACAAAAGTAAGGCCAACAAGCAGTCTGTTATGAATGTGGCTGCAGACCTAGGCATAATAGGAATGATCAACCAGGCGACGGCACCAACATTCTTCCTTGCAAGAGCCCGGGATGTAATCAAGCGTCTTCCTTTGTTCAATCCTGAGTTGAAGGGAATCAGGGAAGGATATTTCAAATGTGAGACATCCCTCTACCAAGAGAACGAGAAATATTATCTTATTGACACATTTAAATTGCTACATAACAAATGAAAGACATTAAACAGGCATTTACACCCTATGCTGTAAGCCAGGATGACGCTTTGTTTTTCAGCATTCCATTATATCAGAGGTTGTTTGAATGGGGTGAGGAACAGATAACCCAACTGCTTGATGACCTGTATTCTTCATATGTAAGAAACAGCAGGTCGCCATACTATATCGGTATGTTGACGACAAAGGAATTGGGCGATAAAAAAGAACTTGTTGACGGTCAGCAGCGCTTTACGGCTATGGTTCTTCTTGGAATCCATTTTGGGTGGAGTGATTTCCTCCTGGTTGACAATGAGCCAAGGCTTCAGTTTACGGCAAGAATCGAGGACAAAGAGTATCTTATGGCAAAAATAAAAGGGAATACTCCTACGTTCATCAATGATAAAATGGAGAAAGGACTTGGATTCATTGCGTCACATTTAAGAAAAGGCCTAAAGCTGGATAAAGCTGAGGAAAAAAAATTCGGTGAGTTTGTTTTCCATAACCTGACCTTTTTCCTGTCCAAATTGCCGAAGGAATACTCTTCAAAGGAGCTGAACACCTATTTCGAAAGGATGAACACGTCCGGAAAATCTCTGGAAAACTATGAGATTTTAAAGGTTGAGGTAATGAGAAGGCTGCCTTCCGGCGTTGATAAGGAAAAATATACATTGCTTTGGAATGCGGTCAGCATAATGGAAAAGACAATCCTTCGCAAGCATAATAACGAACAGTTGGATCATCTTAGAAAGCGTTATCTACGTGCCATATTGGAAATTGCCAATGAGAAAAGGATAGATAATGCGTATGAAAAGCCACAGACCAAGTTCGATACAGAATTTGAGGATGACTCAAATGACGATTTGGAAGACAAGACGTCTCCCAAATCTATTGGAGAGATTGAAGCCAATGCTGAAAATCCATTCAAGATTGTCAAGAGAAGGTCTGACGAGCACTCGCTTCTGTTTTTCCCTGAATTCTTATTGCAGGTATTGTATCTCTGTCTTGACAGATACATTGACGAAAAGGAAATCGACGGAAAAATGGTAGAGGGGATTAACACCACGGACTTTTTCGATGTCAGAAAGCTTAATGTAACGTTTGCATGGGCCTTTGACAAAAGAGGCCTGGATGCAGCGGAGTTCATGCTTAAGCTTGGCTTGTACCGGTTGATAACAGACTATTTCATCATCCGCATGAATGATGAAGATGAGGAACCCTATCCTTTCTTGCTGTACAGTGCAGATGAAAAAGGGAAAATAAAAGTCAGGATGTACCTTGCCATGCTTTATTCCGCTTCTTCGGCAATGACATACTATATGTGGATGCCTGAACTGTTGGCATATTTGGAAGAGTATGTCAAGACCAATGAATCGCTTTCCATTGATGCTGATGATTATCTGGAAAAGCTGAAAGAGATAGATGATGACTGGCATCCGTGGGAGGATCAGACATGGGAATTCTTCACCTTTGGGAAGATTGACCGATATTGGTTTTGGAGGATTGACTATTATCTATGGGAACAAAGAGATTTGTTCTTCAGAGGACAAGGACAAAAGAAAGTCGTGGAGAGATATGTTTTCAGACGCAATCGTTCTATTGAGCATATAGCACCACAACATCCGAAGGATGAGTATGGTGACAAAGAAAGATTTAATTGGGATGATGAGAAACAACTTGGAATGGCAGAAAAAAGAGATTGTCTCGGAAATCTGGTCATGATTTCATCTGGGCAAAACAGTTCCCTGTCCAATTCCTGCTTCGAGGTTAAACGTGCTGTAATGCAGCGGTATGCCTCTGGAGTAGGGAATGGTACTGTGGAAAGCCTGAAGATGTTTTATGTCTATTCCAGATACGACAAATGGTCGATAGAAAACATTGATTCGCATCAGAAATTCTCTATGGATTTCCTTGAGTTGACATATGAGAATGATGACAAGAAGTGGAGAGAATTTGCCAGGCACATATGATTTGTCTCCCTTATGCCAATATATTGACTTCGTAGTCTGACGAATGAATGATTATTATGTGATGAACTTCAAGTAGAGTGGGGGAGATTCGTATGAGAAAAATCCGATGGGTGGATCTGGCACTGTTGCCTTTTGCGATATGCGTGGGTTTCCTCATACTGGTGGGCAAGCTATGCGGTCTTACCTATAAGCAAATATCTGTGGTGTTCAATTTGTGGCTGCAAGGGTCTGTGCTTGTGCTGTCTGCTATCTTGCCACTTGTCATATCAGTTATCCGTTTATGTGGTGGCTTCACTCTTCCCAGATTGCTGTTGGTTGTCTTTCTTGCAATATATGCTTTGATTTATATTTGGGCATTCCTGCGAATGCTCCATCATTACCACCTGCCAATGGACAGGGCGTTCGACCGATGTGTCCATGACCTGCAGACGTTGGCGAGGAAATGGCATACGTCTTATCAGGTCGTAAACCTATTGCTTTTCGTCGTAGCCTTTCTGCTTCTTTTGTCGTTCAATTTGTGTTTGAGTTTTTTTATTGTTCCAGTTTTTTAGATTGTAGCAAATCGAATAAATCTCCAAAATAGCATAAATTACATGTAGGCACGTACAATAATGGAGTGCAGAACAAGAGACAGGCTGAACTAAAAAACAATAGTAGGAGGTATGCATCCCTCCTACTACCTGGTAAAAACCTTGGATGGAGTGATTGCAAAGTCAAACCACCCTAACCGGTTATATGCGCCATGCAAAATTAGGGAAATATTATATGATAGTATCGTATTTTGAAGTTTTTTTAACTTTTTTTATTTAGAGACTCGTAAAAATAGAATATTAGGAATATAAAAAAGTGACTTATGATACACCTGTCACCTATTTCCTATTTGTCTGACCATACTTCATCTTGTCATATCCAGACAGCAGAAGCGATAAGATAGCGAAGGAGGCGCCTACAAGACAGACTCCTGTCCATCCGTTATGGCTCCATCCGATGCCTGACAGCAGGGTTCCGAGGCTGCCGCCGATGAAAAGGGTGGTCATAAAAATAGTATTCACGCGGTTGGTGGCTTCTGGCAGTTGCTGCAGGCTGCCGCTTTGGTTGCTGATTTGCTGGCACTGTGCACCAATGTCGGCCAAGATGATGGCGGCGATGATGCCACCATACGTATCTCCGAAGATGAATGCGGCAATCCATGCGGATAATTGACAGCTTGCCCCGATGACTGACATGCGCAAAATACCTACTTTGGGAACGTACTTCCCCACGCCACTGGCGGCCACGGCTCCCACAATGCCACAGAGTCCCAGCATCCCGACCATATCGCTTCCGGCTTCAAAGGGCGGTTCGGCAAGGTGGAAGGCCAAGCATGACCATACGGAGAGTACACTACCGAAACCCGAAGCAGGACGTAGAGAATATAGTCTAATACGAGGATGGCTTACGAATATGTTGCCGACGCTTTGCATCAGTTGCCGATAGGTGCCATGAAACAAAGGTCGCATCTGGGGCATCATCACAAGTGTGACCATAAGACCAAGGAGCATCAATACCGCCACGATGATGAACATGGCACGCCACCCCAGCCATTCGCCGACATATCCGCTGATGACTCTAGCAGACAGGATGCCTGTCAAAAGCCCTGATGCCACATAACCAATGTTGCGTGACTTGTTCTCGGTCCGTGAATAGAGTGTTGCCATTGGGATATACAGCTGCGGCATGATGGAACAGAGCCCCAATGTCAGCGAAGCCCCCCATATCACCCAAACATTATTTGCATACGCTATCGACAATGCTGAAGCCGCAGCCACGCTCATCGCCAACGTGGTAATACGCCGTACAGACACCATATCTGCCATAGGTACGATGAACAGCAATCCTAATGCGTAACCCACCTGTGTGATGACCGTGATGAGGTTGGCTTCGGACTGCGTGATGCCGACACCCTGACTGATTAATTCCAGTAATGCCTGGTTATAGTAAAGATTGGCTACGGTGAAACCTGCCAACACTGCCATCATCAGCAAAATGTGACGGGGTATTCCTCCGTTCGGCTCCAATTGTTTCATATGTCTCAACTCAACACATCATTTTTTTACAACGCAGTTGCAAATATAATCATTTTGTCTCTCTTAGTTCTCATTAATGGGAAAGATAATCGGCAATTGGAAGATTTTTCATACCTTTGCGTCAACTTGCTACGCCATGCCATATTCACTGTTGCCAACTCTCCTGCTTCAGATATTGGTAGTAGGCTATACGCCAGGTCCTGCCAACATCTATTCCCTTGCTATGTCGCTCAGGCATGGCAGGAAACAATCTCTTGTGATGTGGCTTGGACTCTTGGCTGGTTTTTCAATCGCTGTAACCCTGATGGCCGTGCTCACTCATTTCATCGGCATGGCTTTCGGCCAATACGTGGGGTATCTGAAATATGTGGGCGCCGCATATATCGTATATCTTGCCTACAGAATTTTGAGAAGCAGCAAACAAGGGAAGGAAAAGCAAGGTGACTGCACTTTTCTGAGCGGTATGTTGGTCCAAATGACCAATGCAAAGATGCTGCTCTTTGATCTGACGGCTTTCAGCACTTTTGTCTTGCCTTATTCCAATAGTCTTGTCAATCTGTTGGAGGTCAGTGCATGGCTGTTGATAGCCGGGCCAGGAGGCAATCTTGTGTGGTTGCTTGCAGGCAGCTATTTGCGACGGTTCTTCACCAAGAATGGCCGTCAAGTGGATGTCGTTTCTTCCATTGCTTTGGTTCTATGCGCACTCTATATCGTAATTTACTGATTCCATTTCAGTTGATGCTTGTTTATCTATAATTGTTGACCTACACATGAAGACCTATCTTGAAATAAAAGTTCCCATCAACTATAATGATCCTTGGTTTGAAGAGCTGAGGAGCCATTTTGCTGGCATTCCTGTCAGATGGCAGAAAGACTTTTACCATATTACGTTGGTGTTTATCAATGACACCCCAAAGGGCATGGACCTGTGTACTATATTGAAGAAACATTTGGTAACAGCACAGGCGCCGGTGTTGACTTTTGATCAGTTGGACGTTTTTGCTGTTAGTTCAGGGATGCACATTATACATCTTACAGCCACAGATGTGCCAGATACGTTTCTTGCATTGATAGCGTCTATCCGTGAAGATATGAAAGCAGCTGGCTGTGTGATTCTATCTGACTTTATGTTGCATGTCACTCTTGGCAGGTTAACGGATTTCAATATACAGCTTCCAGAACTCAGAAGTTTGGCTAAATCATTTACAATGTCTCCCTTGTCGATGGTGTTGACTGATGTGGACTACAGAGAATTCCGGGGCAAAACGATTTATGAGACTCAGTTAAGTAGAAAAGAGAATTTGTAGCATGTAATTGGGGTGGTGTCGTATTGCGCTTTACCAGGTTGCTTGATAGTGTCATCCATACCTTTTTAAAATTCGCTTCGATTCAACTTATAACTTGTCGTTAATCTCCATATATTTGATTATCTTTGCATGCAATAGTGGCAAGCAAGTTGATGGCCCCATTTTCAATCGGACAATAATACCAACAATATGAGAACAACTATCCTTTCCCTCCTGCTTCTTATGTCACTGTCCTCAATAGCACAGACAGCACAGCAAAGCATCACCGTAACTGAGAACATGGCTTACCGTACAGACGTGGGGCCAAGCACCGTGCTCGACATGGCCATACCACAGTTCGGTCCTCAAAAGAACAGACCTGCCATCCTCATCATCCATGGCGGCGGATGGAATGCAGGGTCAAAGAATGATATCGTTTATCGCGCTCTGATGGTGGATTATGCCATGAAGGGCTACGTGGTGGCCAACATGAACTACCGCCTTACGCGGGAGGCTCCATTTCCTGCCTGTATCGAAGATGTGCGGTGCGCTATCCGCTGGATGAAGGCGAATGCCGACAAATTGGGAATCGACCCTGAGCGCATAGGCACCTACGGGCATTCAGCCGGTGGACATCTGTCGCTCATGGCTGGTGTGGCTGCCGATAGCAAGGCGTTCAACGATGCCGCCGACCCATGGAAAGAATATACATGTAACGTGGCCTGTGTAGCCGGCGGAGCACCGCCCACGGAGATTGGTCGTCGGGGAGAATGGGCTGAGCATACTGAATGGTGGCCCATCGGCTACATCGGAAAATGCAAGACTCCATTCATTGTTCTGCA
>Ga0247611_10006780_pt1 | contig 14589 bp, 10 predicted proteins | sample 177DNAGHGhighgp2_FD_192422 | JGI IMG/M metagenome (GOLD analysis project Ga0247611, IMG submission 192422) | Sheep rumen microbial communities from Palmerston North, Manawatu-Wanganui, New Zealand - 1770 DNA GHGhigh gp2 | ecosystem: Host-associated > Mammals > Digestive system > Stomach > Rumen...
CGACGAAGCCCGCAAGCTTGGTGCCATGGCACTCTTTGGCGAGAAATACGGCGACAAGGTGCGCGTGGTGAAGTTCGGCGACAGCGTGGAATTCTGCGGCGGTACCCATATCGACAACACCGGTCATATCGGCTCTTTCCGCATCGTGAGCGAAGGTGCCGTGGCCGCCGGCATGCGCCGTATCGAAGCCGTCACAGGTGCTGCTGCTGAAAGCTACAACAATAACCTGCAGGACCAGCTCGACGCCCTCCGCGAACTGCTCAAGAGTCCCAAGGACCTTCTTGCCGCTGTCCAACGTCTGCAGGACGATAACGCCGCCCTCCGTGCCGAAGTGGAAAAATACCAAAAGGAGCAGGCCAACGCCATGAAACAGGAATTTGCACGACAGCTTGAGCAGTCGCCGCTGCTTGTCCGCCGGATGGACAGCGACCTCAGCCAACTGAAAGATGCCATGCTTGCACTTGCAACGCAGTATCCCGACATGGCCGTGGTGCTTGGCAGCGTATGCGCCGGCAAGCCCGCTCTCCTTGTGGCACTGGGCAAGAACCGTGTCGACGCAGGTCTCAATGCAGGGGCCATCGTCCGTGCCGCCGGAAAAGAGATACAAGGCGGTGGCGGCGGACAACCCGCTTATGCAACTGCTGGCGGCAAGAACCCCGACGGTCTCGACGCCGCCCTCCACGTGGCAGAAGAGATGCTCAAATAACAAACGCAGTAGTTTATTTCAGATACCCTCAGTAGGAACACATTCCCTACCGAGGGTTTTGTTTGCCGAATGGGTAATCTGGGTGAGTATCATATGCACGCAGTTTAAAGCGGTTCTGACGGGTACTACACATTGTTTAATGTAGTCATAGGCAGGCGAATTTATGCATTGTGAGATTTTTTTTGTATCTTTGCAGTTGGTTTAGAATGTCCGAAACAGACGGTTTATCATGCCATTTGCATGTAAACCAGAAAATTACGGACACTCTATATTGATTATGAAAATACAATTAATAAAGATATGAAGAAAATTGCATTAATGTTCATGGCTCTATCAATGGCCGTGTCGGGATTAATGGCACAGCCGCAGTTGTCGGCTCTTTTCGGCTATTCCGTCTTTTATCTGCCTGAGAACAACCAGCCCTACGTGGAGACCTATCTGCGTTTCGATGCCTGGAGTCTCTTCTTTGCCCAGGAGGAGCAGGACAGATACCGCGCAACGGTGGAGGTGACGCTGGTCGCCCGCAAAGGAGATACAGTGGCCTATGTGAAGAAGTACGACCTTCATAGCCCTTACACCAACAGCGTTACAGCAACCAATTTCACTTTCTTCGACCTCCAGCGCTTCGGCCTTTCCAATGGCATCTACGACCTCGAACTGACTTTACGTGACAAGGGAAGCGACGACGAACCCGTTTTGATAAAAGACAAGCTGATTGTCTATTATCCCTCCAGTGCCCCCTCCATGTCAAGCATCCAGCTGATGGAGTCGGCAACACCCACCACTACCGAGAACATGCTGTCGCGCAACGGATACGACATGGTGCCTTACATCGACGACTTTATGCCCGCTTCCGTGTCCACTATCCACCCTTACTTCGAGTTATACAATCTGGACAAAGAAATCGGGAACAATGCCTACACCGTCAATGTCTATCTCGAGCAGAAAGAGAACGGAAGGAGAATCCCCAATGTGGGTGAGACACGCCAGGGCAAAGGTTCCTCCGGCATCAAACCCTACTACACCACTATCGACATGAGCCAGGTTCCTTCCGGCAACTATAACATCGTGGTGGAAGTAACAAACAACAACGGCGATCCTTTGTTCAAGAAAGATGTGACAGTGATGCGTTCAAACCCCATCGTGACGAATGCCCAAGTCACCGAGACCGAAGTGGCCACCTCTTTCGCAGGACTTATCACCGAAGAGAAAACCATCAACTACTACCTCGATGCCCTGTATCCTGTGTCGTCGGCAGTTGAGGTGGACCAAGTCCGCAACCTCATCAAGCAAACCGACATGAAGAGCAAGCAGACTTTCCTTTACCGTTTCTGGAAAAGCCGTAACCCCATCGACCCCGAAGGGGAATGGAACAAATATCTCGCCAAGCTGAAATATGTCGAAGAGCATTTCACCTACCCCCTCACACCGGGTTACCGCACCGACATGGGCCGTGTATACCTCCAGTACGGTCCCCCCGACTTTGTCCGCGACGAGAAGAACTTTGTGGGCGCTTTGAACAATGTCAAATGGTCCCAGCGTATCTCCACCACATCTTACGGCGAAGGCGAGCATGTCAACGAAGGTCTGATTTACTATCTGCCATATCAACTCTGGCGCTACAATCTGATACCTGGAGACTACAACAACCGCGTTTTCATTTTCTGGGACGAGTTCCGCAGCGGATACTACAGGTTGCTCAACTCAAACGCCATGGGCGAAGTGACCACACCCGGTTGGGAACGTATGTTGAGCCGTTACACCATGGAAGAAGGTGCTTTGGGCGAAGTGGGAATGCAGTTTAGACGAGGCTACTAAGATTGAAAAGTCTACTCTCGGACATATTATTTTTTGTTGCTTACCACCTGCTGCGTTACCGACGGGGGGTGACGAGGACAAATCTGTCCAAGGCCTACCCTACCCTCAGCCAGGAGGAACGCTCCCGGATAGAGAAAGCCTATTACCACCACATCTGCGACCTCCTTCTGGAAGGCATCTACAACCTCTACGCCAAACCACAGAGCATCATGAAACGCTATCGCTTCGTGAACCGCGAGGTGGTCAACCGCTACTACCAGCAGGGACAGAGCGTGGTGCTGATGTCGGCTCACTACAACAACTGGGAGTACATGATTACTTCGCTCAACTTCCAGCTGATGCACCATGGTGTCGGTGTAGGAAAACCCCTACAGGACAAAGCCGTAGCCTCCTACATCACTCGTCGCCGAGGCCGTTACGGCACCGAGATTGTCGACCAGTTCACTGTGCGTCAAACAATGGAATACTACCACCTTCACCAGGTTCCTGTGGCCTACATGATGCTCAGCGACCAGTCGCCTAACGATGTCCACAAGTCGTTCTGGACAATGTTCATGAACCAGGAGACTCCTTTCCTCTACGGTGCAGAATACTTTGCCCGTAAATACGACATGCCGGTTCTCTACTACGATGTAACCAAGGTCAAACGCGGCTACTACGAGGTGCGCTTCACCCCCCTGTGCGAGAAGCCCAGCCAGGTGCCACAATACACCATCACGTCGCGATACATCAAGATGCTCAAAGAGACTATCGACCGTCACCCTGAATACTGGCTCTGGTCCCACCGCCGCTGGAAACGCACCCGTCCCGAAGGAATGGAGCTACACTCCTACACCCTCCTCTCCTCAAATACCGAAAAACAATAAAATGACTACAACAAGATGACTACCGCCGTTGTAATACTGAACTGGAACGGAAAGAAAATGCTCGAGCGTTTTCTTCCCTCGGTGACGGCTTGCACTACCGGCGACAACGAAGTGATTATTGCCGACAACGGCTCCACCGACGACTCCCTCGATTTCGTCCGCTGCCAATACCCCGGCCTTCGCATCATTGAACTGGACAAGAACTATGGCTTTGCCGAAGGCTACAACCGTGCCCTCAGCCAAGTGGATGCCGACTACTACGTTCTGCTGAACGACGACGTTGAAGTGACTCCCGGATGGATTGAGCCTGTCATTACGCAGATGCAGCAACATCCCGGCACTGCCATCTGCCAGCCCAAGCTGCTGATGTACGACCAGCGCGACACCTTCGAGTACGCAGGCGGGGCTGGTGGCTTCCTCGACAAATACGGCTACCCCTTCTGCCGTGGCAGGATGTTCACCACGCTCGAAAAAGACCACGGCCAGTACGACAATCCCTGCGAGATCTTTTGGGCTTCGGGAGCCGCAATGTTTGTCCGCTCCGATGTATGGAAACAGCTGGGAGGTCTCGACAACGATTTCTTTGCCCACATGGAAGAAATCGACTTCTGCTGGCGGGCCAAGAATGCCGGCTACCGTGTCGAGTATTGTCCCCAATCCACCGTATACCATGTAGGCGGCGGCACCCTGCCCAAGTCCAATCCCCGGAAGACATACCTCAATTTCCGCAACAACATGGCCCTGCTTTACAAGAACCTCCATCAAAGCCGACTGGCGTGGGTCTTGTTCTGCCGAATCATTCTCGACTACGTGGCCGCCGTCAAATTCCTTTTCGAACGCAAACCCAAGGAGTTCAGTGCCGTGGTGAAAGCGCACAAGGCTTTCTATCAGTGGATTCCATCGCTCAAAGCCAAGCGCAAGAGCCTGAAACAACAGAAGCACGTGTCAGGGTTGTATCCAGGTCGTCTCCTCATCGACTACTACCTGTTGCGCAAAAAGAGATTCTCCGACCTCAATTCAATGACCTTTTAGACGTAAATAACAAAAAACTCCAAATATCACAATGAGAAAAGTACGAGTTCGTTTTGCACCAAGTCCCACTGGCCCCCTCCACATAGGCGGCGTGAGGACTGCTTTGTATAACTACCTTTTCGCACGCCAGAATGGCGGTGACATGATTCTGCGTATCGAAGACACCGACCAGACCCGCTTTGTGCCGGGTGCCGAAGACTACATCATCGAGGCACTCGACTGGCTGGGCATCAAATTCGACGAGGGTGTCCACATCGGCGGCAACTATGGCCCCTACCGCCAAAGCGACCGCAAGCCCCTCTACCGTCAATATGCCGACCAGCTCCTTCGCGATGGCTGGGCCTACTACGCCTTCGACCGTCCCGAAGCCCTCGATGCCAAACGCAAAGAATACGAGGCACAGAAAAAGACCTTCCAATACGACTGCACCACCCGCGGCACCATGGAGAACAGCCTCTCCCTCCCCGCCGACGAGGTGTCGCGCCGCATCGAAAGCGGCGAGCCCTACGTGGTTCGCTTCAAATTCCCCGAGAACCTCGACATCACTGTCCACGACCTCATCCGTGGCGATGTCACCATGAACAGCCGCCTTCTCGACGACAAGGTGCTTTTCAAATCCGACGGCATGCCCACCTACCATCTCGCCAACATCGTCGACGACCACCTCATGGAGGTGTCCCACGTCATCCGCGGCGAGGAATGGCTGCCTTCGGCTCCCCTCCACGTCATGCTCTACCGGGCCTTTGGCTGGGAGGACACCATGCCCCAGTTCGCCCACCTGCCTCTGCTCCTCAAGCCCGACGGCAACGGCAAACTCAGCAAACGCGACGGCGACCGCCTCGGGTTCCCCGTCTTCCCCCTCGACTGGCACAACCCCGAGACCGGCGAAGTGTCCAGCGGCTACCGCGAACGCGGCTACCTGCCCGAAGCAGTGGTCAACATGCTGGCGCTCCTCGGCTGGAATCCCGGCAACGACCAGGAGCTCATGACCATGGACGAGTTGATAAAACTCTTCAGCATCGAGCACATCAGCAAGAGCGGTGCCAAATTCAACGTCGAAAAGGCCAAATGGTTCAACCACGAATACCTCCAGAAATGCTCCGACGAGCGCATCGCCGAGATGTTCCTGCCCCAACTCAAAGAGCACGGCATTGATGCACCCATGGACTACGTTGTCAAGGTCTGCGGCATGATGAAGGAACGCATCTCCTTCCCCTCCGAACTCTGGGACCAGACCCATTACTTCTTCGTCGCCCCCACCGAGTACGACCCCAAGGCCGTCGCCAAACGTTGGAAACCCGGCATGACCACCCACATGGCCAAGGTCATCGAAATCCTCAACACCGTCCCCTTTGAATATGATGCCATCCATCAAGCCCTGCTCGAGGACTACATCAAAGGCCATGAGCTCAACATGGGACAAATCATGAACTCCTTCCGCCTCGCCGTCGTAGGCACCACCGTGGGACCCGACATGCTCACCCTCGTTATGACCATCGGCAAAGAGGAGACCATCGCCCGCGTCCAGCGCGCCATCGACACCATCGGCGAGATAGAAAATAAACAAGAATAATCACCCGTCCGACAAGTCCGACAAGTCTGACAAGTCCGACAAAAAAACAATAAAACAATGGAAATCAATCAAGACCTCAACAAACCCGTCGACGATAACAGCATCGACACAATAGCAGTGCAAGAAAACCAAGAACAGCGTCCTGCCAACCCCGAGCCGCAGCCACAACCCGAAGCTCCCGCAGCACAATCCGCTGCTGAGAACAGCACCTGCAACAGCAAAAAGAAATACTGCCACACCTGCATCCTAGTCTGCAACATCATCCTGCTCATCGGCCTCATCCTGCTCTATATCTTCCACTTCACCGGCTTTGGCGTCAAAACCAAATACAACCCCAACGCCACCGCTCCCGTAGTGGCAAAAGACGGCGTGCTGAAAGTCGCCTGCATCGACAGCGACACCCTCCTGGCCAAATACCAGTATGCCATCGACCTTCAGGAAGAGCTCAACAAATACAAAGAGTCTCAGGAGAAGAGCTACCAGCAGCAGGTGACCAAGTTCCAGAAGGACTACCAGACCTATCTGCAGACCGGCGAGAATATGACCCTCAGCCAGCAGCAGGCCACCGAGGCCGAGCTCAAGCAGCGTTCCGAGAAACTGAGTACCCTCGAGGCTGAGCTCACCCAGAAAGTCCTGCAGAAGCAGATGGACGCCAACATCGAACTCCTCAACCGCATCTTTGCCTTCGTGCGCGAATACAATGCCGCCAACCAGCAGTTCGACATCATCATGCGCAAGACCTTCAACGACAGCCCCACCATGTACATGAACCCCGCCATGGACATCACCAACGAAATCATCGAAGGCCTCAACGAAGAGTACAAATCCGTCAAAGGCAAGAAAGCCAGCAAATAATCCTACTAGGTCCTCCCCTAGTCCTCTATGCCCTTCACCGACCGATACGTCTGTGAAGGGCTATGTTTTTAGGCCGTGAGGCGGTTGAACCCAAACACGCCTCAATCCTATAAGCAGCAGCATCCAGCAATCCCGAAAGCCAATCTGCCCCAACAAGAGCTCCCCCTCCTATCATATCTATCAAATCTATCCTATCTTCCTATACCCCTTTTACTCCTTGAAATCTCCGCGGTCAACCACGGTCTCGTAGCCGGTCTTGCGGATTCGGTGTTCGGTGCAGGCGCGGCACTCTGCGGCCTCCTCGCCTGTGCATATCTTGTTGTCGTAGATGGCATAGTCCTTGCGGTGCATTTTGGGGGACAGGTTGGGCATCACCACATTGGCCCCGAAACGAATCCCCAACTCCCGTCCCTGCGGGTGCAAAGTACCCAGTGCCGTTGTGGCGGGCAGCAGCACACGGGGATGCAGCAGCCTAATCAAGGCCAGCAGGCGAAGGGTCATCTCCACCGTGCCGTTGGGATAGCCCTCGAAGGGGGTGTTGTGCGTGGAGACAAAAGGACCAATACCCACCATGTGCGGCTGGAAGGAGCGGATGAACTGCAGGTCGGCATACAGGGTGTCAATGGTCTGGAACGGCGACCCCACCATGAACCCACAGCCCACCTGATAGCCTATCTCCTTCAACGCCTGGAGGCAGTCCATCCTGTGCTGCCACGACATCTCGGCGGGGTGCAGCTTGCCGTAATGCTCCGCGTCGGCGGTCTCGTGGCGCAGCAGATAGCGGTTGGCACCCGCGTCATACAACGCCTGATAACTCTCGCGACTCCGCTCACCCAGCGACAGCGTGATGGCGCAGTCGGGATACTTCTGCCGCACGGTGGAAACAATGCGGCACATCCGCTCGTCGGTAAACCAGCCGTCTTCCCCACCCTGCATCACGAAGGTGCGGAAGCCCAAGCCGTAGCCCGTCTCGCAGCACTCATATATCTCCTCTTCTGTCAGGCGGTAGCGTACAGCCTCTTTGTTGCTGCGTCGTAGCCCGCAATAGAGGCAGTCGTTCTTGCAATAGCTGGAGAGCTCTATCAGCCCGCGCATGAAAATCTTGTTGCCATACACCCCGTCGGCCACCGCGCGCGCTGTCTGCCGCAGATACTCCACAGCATCCCGATTGTCGGTAGCGAGTATCAACTCCAGCTCCTCGCGCGTAATATCCCGCTGCTCCTTTATCTTGTCAATAGTGTTCATAAACCTATGATTGCTTGAATGCTTGAATACTTGAATGCGTTAATTTGTGAATGTGTTAACTCGTAAATCAGATTAACGAATTAACGAACTAACACATTCACACATTAACGAATTAACGAACTAACACATTCATCCTTTTTTCTTCTCCACTGGCTTGTCGCTCACCACCTTCACCTCGTAGCCTATCTTGGCGAAGGCCTCCGTCAGTTTCTTCACGTCGGTCTTGGCGGGGTTATAGGTGATGGTCACCTGTTGTTTTTCAAGACTGGTCTCAATCTTCTTCACACCCGGCTCAAAGCGGATATTCTCCTTGATTTTCTTCTCGCAGTTCTGGCAATGCATTTCGGGATTGGTGGCCACCACCAACACACGCATCTCCTTTTTACCGCTGCCCGTATGGGCAGAAACACCAATGGCAACAAACAGCGCCATCATTATCATCAACAAACGTTTCATATCGATTAAAGATTTACAGTTTAACAAATTAAAAGACTAACGAATTAACAAATTAACAAATTCAGATATTCACCCTAACCCCGGCGTAAGCCATGATGCCGTGCACCGGACCCCAAATCAAGGTGGGTTCAAACATGTCGCTCCACGGGTCGTCGGCACAGAATACCGGGATAGGCTGACGGTAGTTGGTCAGGTTCTCGCCGCCCACATACACCGACACATGGCGGAAACGCCTCGTCACCTGTATATTCAGCTGAGGATAGGCGGGGAAACGCTTATCCCACGACAATGCGCCGTCGACCTGTTTATAAGGCTTCGGCATCCTTCCGCCGCCGTTCAGCTGCAGGGTCACATCCACCTGTATCAACCCCATATAGGGCTTCCAAGCCACGGTGAGCAGGCCTTTGTAGCGCGACGTGAGGGGCTTCTCCATCAGCTGCCCGCCGTAGGTGCATTTTACATTGTTGTAGCGGTAAGCCAACATCAGCTCCAGCTCCTCGTCAATGTCTATCGACCCATCCACCTGTACGGTGTGCGAGAACGACTTCCCTTTCAGCATGCCGATACTTATCTTCGTCGGGTCGCTGTCGTAGTCCACCACCAGCTGGTTGATGAAATTCGTGTAGTAATACTCGGCATTCAGCTTCAGTGTCTGCTCGCCCACGGGGATATAGAAGGCTGCGGACAGACCGCTGTTCCATGCCTCTTCCATTCGCAGATCCTCTGACACCTTCACATCGCGGCCCGAAGCCAGTAGGTAGTGGTTCTCTGCCCAGGCGTGGGGCGAGCGGTAGCCCTTGCCTGCCGACATGCGCAAGGTCAGCATGTCCGAGACCATCCACTTCGCATGCAGTCGCGGAGTGACAAAAGTGCCGTACAGGCTGCTCCTGTCCACCCTCAACCCCGCCATGACGGTCAGCTTATACGACGGCTTGTAGGTGTATTCAGCATACGCTCCCGGCACCACCTCGGGCTGTTGGTCCATCAAAAGGTATCCACCAGCCATGCCTTCCGGCACCCGTACCGGCCACACCCGCTCGTCCTTGCCCTGCATCAGCAGGCTGAGGCCTGCCGACAGCTGGTGTCGCGCATTGAACTCATGTTCAAGCATCAGCCGTGCATACAGGTCCTTGTTCTTGGTGGAGTAGGTTCTCCGGCCGAACTCCCCTTGCAGGTTATACAGGCTTCCCGTGGCCATCAACGCCAAGTTGGTGTTATGCGCATAGTCCAGCAACACGGCGTGTTTCATATAAGCCTCGTAGCGGTCGGCATCCAGCTTCACGCGGAAAGGGTTCTCAGTAAAATCGGGCATCTGGCCGCCTTCGCGCTCCTCACGCAACACGCCTATGCCACCATGGAAGATATAGCGGCCGTTGACGTACTTCCAACGGTTCTGCACATGCCACTGGCCGATAGCCGGCGAGTCGTGCCAGCCGTCCTTGTTCATGTCGTGGTGCAGCCAGTCCTTCTCGCCATGCAGCAGCAGCTCGGTGCTCAGATGTTTGTTCAGGTGGATGTTCGCCACTGCATTCCCTTCGGTCTTCAGACGGCTGTCGGTATACAGGTTGATGTCCACGCCCTGTTCTTTGTCGGGCTTCAGATACTCCACGTCAATCTGTCCGGTGATGCTCTGGAAGCCGCTCTTCACACTCGACGCCCCCTTGCTCACGGCGATGCTGTTCATCCACGCCCCCGGCACATAGTTCAACTCATACGGCGACGCTGCCCCTGCAAAGCAGGGCAGATTCTCTATCAACAGCTGCACATACTGGCCGCTCAGACCCAGCAGCTTGATTTGGCGGGCGCCCACGGCGGCATCGCTGTAGTTCACGTCCACGCTGGGATTGGCCACAAAACTCTCGCCGAGGTTGCAACAGGCGGCACGGAACAGCACCTCCTGCCCCATCTTCTGCCCGTTCTCGGCACCGCCGAGGCGGCTCAAGCCCTCGGCCTTCGACTTCACGCTCACCTCCGCGAGCGTCTTTCTCTCTATCGTGTCCCGCCGCTGCGCACTGGCCAACACCGTCGCGCACAGCAACAGACCAAATAAAATAATCTTTTTCATGTATTCTTTTGATTTGACATCTTGAATTCGTAAATGTTTGAAATTCGTTAATTCGTAAACGTGTTAATTCGTTAATCGACTAACACAATAACACATTCACACGATAACACATTAATGAAATCGTCAAACCCTCAACACCGCACAGTTGTCCGACAGCCAGCCTGGCGGACTGTCAACGCCCCGGCATTGCCATCCAACGACAGCATCATACATTCGCGGCATCCATAATAGCGGTTCTCTCTTGCACACACTCATCGCATCCATCTCTGCCACAACCAGCGGCGACGCTGCCTGGACAATGTCTGCCGCCGACACCGGCGACACCCGCACATCCATGCAGTCGCTGCCCCTGCTGCAACAGCCATGGTCCAGCAGAAGGATACTCACCCTCCCCGAGCAAGAGCAACGCTGGCACCCCATGCCCCCGGCCCCAAAGACCAGCAGCAGGAACACCGCCAGCGACACCATGATATGCGACATTAATTTCATCGAACCTATAACGTCATCTATCCCTAATTATTGCACTGCCGGCATGCTAAATAATCCCAAAAGATGAAAAAAAAGTAGTATATTTGCATACTAAAAACGCTCGTACCACACAAGGCAACAATATCATAAAACATTACAAATGAATAATTAATACATCTTGAAGGTTTACATAAAAAATGTAATTAACAAGAAATCATATAAACAACACATAATCCAGATTATCATGGAAGAAGAAAAAAAAACACCAACTAATAGCGCCAAAGGCTCGTATTCAACCGAGACGAAAGACAACCCAATGCCATCAAAAAAACCAAAGAGAGCCCTAACTGTAAGACCCCGCTCAGCACAAGGCATTATGGATTCCCTTCTTAAAGAGGTGGCTTCATTAGGAAACAGAGAGAAAGGATTAAACATATGGGCACCAATACTTCTTTCTGTCACATGCGGTGGAATACTAACATCTATTTTTGAATTGATAAAAAACTCTAACGAAACCCTGTGCTGGATATTGTTGGTTATTTTCATCATACTATCCTTTTTACTCTACATTAAACTCAGAGACAATATGAGGAATGAACAAGGGAGCATCACTAAACTTAAGGACCGCATTCAAGAAGTTGTTCTTTGTTCTGAGGATTATTATAATAGTATTAATCAAGACTATCTGAATCCTGATGATACTCTTAATTGGGATAAAGTATACAAGGATTGCGTATTGAATAATAGTGGCCTTCATTCAAGCCATCTTCCTAGGATAACATCGATTATTATTTGTATTTTCATACCATCTATAGCAATAGCCATACCGATAAACCAATCCCATAATTTTGACAACCATTTACCTGAAATCGCTTTAATCCTATCATCTCTTACTGCAATAATAACGATTTATATAAGCCTGAGACTTTTAAAAAAAGAAAAGAAATCAGAAGAGAACTATAAAGAACTCTCAGTCAGACTCCATCGTCAGGAATTATTGCTAAATGAATATGAAGGATTACTAAAAAAACATACCGCACTCTATGTCTCAAAAAAACATGCTAACCATAAAGAATTGTTTGACAAAGGGAGAGCACTCTTACAGTCTGGCAATACCGAATCTGCTATTGAACTATTCAACAGTGCTATCGTTCTTAATCCCACAAATTATTTATACTACGAATCTCGTGCCGATGCTTTTGATCAGATGGGAAATGAAAAACAAGCATTGGAAGATTACGATAGAGCCATTGAACTATCAAACAAAGAGAACAGCATTCGGATCATTCATAAAAAGGCTATAATACAGAATTATTTAGGCAACATTATAGAAGCCGAGTTAAACTATGCAAAAGCACACAAAACACTAATGAATCTTGACGAAACGACTGAAAAGTCAATAGATGCCAAAGAAATCATTAATCTTCTCAACGACTATGGGAATCTCTTGCTTCAGTTAAATAAGATGTCTTTAGCCGAGGATATTTTCTCTACGGCTGCCAATAAATGCAATTCTCTCAATAAAAATAGCAATGACTACCAAGAATTAGTAGCGATGACACAAATTAATTATGCACTGCTACATAAAAAGCAATACAAGTTTGTTAAAGCAAAAGAAGAAGTCTTGAATGCACTACAGATATACAGATTATTGGCTCAAGAGTCTCCTAAGGATTATCTGCCCGATGTAGCATTGGCCCTTAATAATTTGGGAAACATTTATCAAGGAACACGAGAATACAAGAAGGCTTTAGAAATGTATTCCGAGGCTATCAATATTCGTCGCGGTTTGGCAGAGCAAAATCCTGATCTTTATCTATCAAGCCTTGCTGATTCAATTAATAATAAAGCAGACCTTCTTCTTGACATTAATGATTATAGTACTGCGGAGACCAACTATCATGAAGCTCTAGCCATCCGTCGCCAATTGGCAGAGAGCAACCCCGATGCATACCTTCCCGATGTTGCCACAACACTGAACAACTTAGCCAACCTCCATAGCGACACCAATCAACTGGACAAAGCTGGAGAGGAATATAACGAGGCATTGTCCATTCGCCGCCAAATGGCAGACAAGAACCCCAATGCCTTCCTGCCTAATGTAGCCCAGACGCTGAACAACTTAGCCATTCTCCACTTTAGCACCAACCAATATAAGGAGGCCAAAGAGGAATACAACGAGGCCTTGACCACTTACCGCCAACTGGCAGCAAAGAACCCCGACGCCTACCTGCCCTATGTAGCCAACACACTGAACAACTTGGCCAACCTCCACTATAACACCAAACGAAACATGGAGGCCGAAGAGGAATACAACGAGGCTTTGAACACTTACCGCCAATTGGCAGACAAGAACCCCGATGCCTATCTGCCCGATGTGGCTATGGCGTTGAACAACTTGGGCGAAGTCTACAGAATCACCAACCAATTGGATATAGCCGAAAAGGAATACAACGAAGCCTTGACCATCCGCCGTCAACTGGCAAACATGAACCCTGTTGCCTACATGCCTAAAATTGCCAACACTCTCTACAACATTGCATCGCTATACCTTTACAAGAACGACCTCCCCGCTGCGGAGGCTGCAGCACAGGAGAGTCTGGAGAAGTACCGCATCATGGCTAATATGAGTCATGCAGCATTCGACAAGGATATGAAGGATGCAGAAGAACTATTGGAACGCATTCGGAAGGCGAAGGAGGCTGATGCATAGGGCGTTGGCTGGATTCTCCTTCTCTCCCTTTTCCCGTCCGCTGAACCCCGGTAGGGCCGTTCAATACTGCTTCGTTCTCCTATCGTTATAGCATCGTTCTCTTTCTTGGTGACGGGGAACGAGGCTGTATCAATGCTGTTACGATGCTATATTGAAGGGTGTTAGGCAAAATTCAGAGGCGGCGAAGCGGGCGGGATGTGGATATAGGGAATGATAAACCCAAATCGGTCATTAGGAACCCGAAAACTCCGACGGAGTATAATTGGGAGGGGTATGACGTTGGCTATTAAGCGGAAACTCCTACGGAGTACCCGACGATTCGTGCAATGTATGGGGAATATCCCTGCCCCTTAGGGGCTTTCGTTTAACCCAAATCGGTCATTAGGAAACCGAAAACTCCTACGGAGTATCATTTGGAGGGGTATAGCGTTGGCTATTAAGCGAATACTCCTACGGAGTACCTGCCGAATCGTGCAATACATGGGGAATAACCCTGCCCCGTAGGGGCTTTCGTTTAATAGCATATCACGTTGTTATACAGATACATTCTCCGGAGGAGATTTCGAATAGATATATCCTAACGACCGATTTGAGACAAAAAAAGTTGCATTGTGTGAAATTATTCGTATCTTTGTAGCACTTAATGGAAACACACGTCATGCGTTAATCTGTTTATAATCATAGTTTTTGATTGACAATCCTTGCAATTCAGGATGCCGAAAGCACCCGTTGAAGGGGGATTTATTGCCTTTGCAGCGGAGAGTGATTTGACATAAGGGTATCCGGAAGCAT
>Ga0247611_10006781_pt1 | contig 14588 bp, 10 predicted proteins | sample 177DNAGHGhighgp2_FD_192422 | JGI IMG/M metagenome (GOLD analysis project Ga0247611, IMG submission 192422) | Sheep rumen microbial communities from Palmerston North, Manawatu-Wanganui, New Zealand - 1770 DNA GHGhigh gp2 | ecosystem: Host-associated > Mammals > Digestive system > Stomach > Rumen...
ATATGTAAGCCCAACTCTTGATAGTTCTATGCGATTTTATAATTTCCTGAATGTCGCCCTTAAAAAATTCGACGCGACTTTCAACTTCGCACTGTTTCAGATACATAATTTTTATACCCCTTTATCCGAAAAGTGTTTTTAACTTAAACTTTTTGCACCTTTTGCCTATTTTTGCACCTTTTGCCCGAACCGCTTGGACAAGCCCCAAGCGGTTCGCGTAATCGCAAGGTTTTTGCAAGAGATTTCAACATTTAATATTTTTATGTTTTTGCACCTTTTGCACCTTTTGCCCGTTTTTTAATTTTTTATTTTATAGGGCATAAGGTTTTAACTGAACTCTGTTCCAGACGTTCGCAAAATTGCTCGTACGATTCGGCGAGTTCGAACGAATCGCCGTCAACGGTAAGTACAACCGCGTTTAACTTTTTGGATTTTGCAATCCAAAGGATATGTAAAACATTAACGCAAACACACTCACCATTAACACGCTTTACAGAAATAAACATTATTATTTCTTCTCTTCTTTTTCAGGAAGAACACTCGCGAACGCCGATAAAACGGTTTTTCTCGCTCCGTACGCTTTATCTACATTGTTTTCATCGGGGAAATACTTAATCTCGATAGGAACGAGAACATCCCCGCAACGCAAATAAAAATTCGTAGCCGTCTTTTCTTTGCCTTCTTTGTCACTGTACTTGACCTGCTTTTTCAACAAATCTACCATAATAAAAACTCCTTCTGCCTATATGGCAATAAAAAATATATTTACAAGCCTAAACGGCATTGTATCAAAGGGGTGGGGAGCAGGGAAGAAAATCTCACTCCCCGAAAAGGAATAAACTTTAAAAATAAAAAAGTTTTATCCTTCCTAATAAGAATAAAACTATACAAAACAATAATTTTTTTAAAAAACGTAAAAAAACGCTTGACAAACGGAAAACAGACGATTATAATTGTTCTTGAAAATAATTGAATAAGGGCGATTTATAGGCAAAACTGTCGAAAGACAGCGACGCAAAACTACAGGGTCCCGAAGAGAGACAGCCAGTTGCAAATTCCATCTTAACAAGATGATTTTGCAACTTTTTTTGATTTTAGGTGGGGTTATGGCGGAAGTTTTAACGAAAATCATTACGGAAACGTTGTCGTCCGGCGTAGAACCCCTTCACAGAAAGTATTACGGTATCTACGACGGTTACGGCGAAGTTCCGATAGCGTATCTGACGGAAACGGAAGTTTTTACGGCGGCTTCGGGTATCGTTGCGGATTATAGAAACGCGATAGAGAATACGGAAGTAGGCAGGCGGTTTTCGCTTTCCTGCATAGCGAGCGCGATACGCGCCGTCCGCGGACTTCGCGAAGTTGACAGACAGGTTTCTTTTATCACCGCCGAAGTAACGGGTTCGTTTTTAAGCGGAAACGTATTGAAAGATCTTGACGGGCTTTTGTACGACGTGAGCGGCGAAAAAATTTGTCTTGCGTTTTCCGAAAAAACGCTGACGGAAGGCGGGGAAAAGGTCAAAGGCGGCATAGCGGACGCGCGCGGTATGGGATTTTCGACCGCGGTGTACGGGTTTAACGGGGAAGAATCCCTGTCGGCGCTGATGCGCGTTCCCGTAAATTACGCGTTTTTATCGCCGGAAATGACCGCGCTTACCCGCGACCGTAACAAGTCGGGATTATTTACGGCACTTACGGGACTTATGCGTTCGCTCAGGATATCGACCGTTTTGTGCGGGGTAAATAACGACGACGCGATAAGGGATGCGACCGCTGCGGAATGTTTCGGCATAATGCCGTCGCAAGATTATTCGGGGCAGTTCGGTTTCCGTAAAGGCGGCGCGGATTTTAACGACATTATATCGGACGGAGAAAGAGTTTTATGAAATTAAGAAAAAGAACTCTCCGATTCGTAGCCGATAAAAATAACGACGAAGGCAGCGCGGGCGGAACGCGTCGCGTTGCTCACACTTTAAGAAGACGCGCTACGGAAGTAATGAACTACCGTATTCTGCGCAAGATAATACTGATAGGTATTTCGATAGGTGCGGCGGTATTGATGATTTTTTATTCGTTCGCGTTACTGTACAACCGCACGGGCAGGTTTTCGGTGGCTATAGAAAATCCGAGCACCGAATTCGCGATAACGCTTTGCGAAACGCCCGATTTCAACACGAGAAGTTCAAGGCTTACGAACGATCAGCAGGTATCGATAACGAATATCAGCGGCGGCGATCTTCCGTCGAACGTGGATAACGTAAACGGAAAACATAACGGCGAGAATTATTTGGCTTATACGTTCTATTGTAAAAACGTCGGAACCGCTATTGCGTCGATGCACTACGAATTGACTTTCAATAACGTAACGAACGATATAGACGAAGCGATACGCGTAAGATTATACGTAAACGGCGAAAAAACCGATTACGCCAAAACCAAATCGGGTGTCGACGGTACAAGCGGTAAAGAAGAAAGGTTTTGCGATAAAGAGTTTTTCGGGACGTATTCGGTCTGTAAAGACATCATAAATATAGTACAGCCGGACGAATATATCAAATTTACCGTAGTTATGTGGCTCGAAGGCGACGATCCCGACTGTGTCGATAGCGTTATAAACGGTAAAATAAAGTTCGATATGAACATAGAAGCGAAACCGCCCGTCGGCGTCGGAGCGGAATAAGGAAATAACGGGTAGCCGAAAGGCTTATACCGATTATATATAAAAATAAAAAAATTTTATAAAGGAGATTTTTCGAAAATGAAAAAATCACTCAGAAAACTGATTCCCGCTTTCGTAATGATGGTAGTTACGATGGCACTTTTGGGAACGAGCACCTTTGCATGGTTCTCGATGAACAACAAGGTAACCGTAACCGGTATGGAAGTATCGACGAAAATCGGCAACAACCTGCAAATAGCGGGAGACGAGCTTTCCAGCACGGCAAAAAAAGCCGACAACTTATTCGTGAACGGTCTTGATCAGCCGGTAACCGGTTTGCTTGAACCCGTTTCCACCGTTAACGGTACGGCGTTCTTCTATACGTCCACCGCGAACGTTGCGTCTGACGGCGACACTATCGCAAACACTTTTGTCGCTTATGCGGCAGGGGATGACTTTGACGGAAATTACGGCTTAAACAATACCAATAGTTCAGCGGATGCGTTAGGTTACGTTGACTACGTTTTCCAACTCAAAGCGTCAAACACGGGCGATGCGTCTGCCGACGTCAAGATGACGAAAGTCAACCTTCTTTACAATGGTGAAGCTGCGGCGGCGAATGAAATCAAGGCGTACCGCGTTGCGATTTTCGTTGAAGATATCACCGCTGGTACCGCTACTGCGGGCGTAGGCACTCTTAAAACCATTTTAAGACAGAGCGGTGCGCAATACTGGGGTGCTGCGAAAGATAATGCCGACCAAGCTGTTTCTGCCGTTGATACGATTTCTGCCGTTGACACGAAGATTGACGACGCCGCTACTCTTGACACAGTCGCTGCGAGCACGACGAAATACTACAAAGTCGTAGTCCGTATGTGGCTCGAAGGCGAAGACAAGACCTGCAACAACGATACTTATCTTGAATTGAACGGAAAATGGACGCTTGACCTTGCTATCGAACTCGGCGGTGGAAATGAAGCGGCTACGAATATTACCACGGCTGCCGCTGCTGTTGCTACCGCAAGCACTGCGACCAGTACGGTAACGCTTTCCGACACTACGACCGGCAACATAGCGAACGGTGAAAAGGCAGTATCCTTCCAGTGGAAGAACGCGGCGGATGGTGCTAACGCGACCGGTACGAGCAATCAATATACTTATACCGCTACCGCGACCGGCGACTATTACTGCTTGGTAACTACCGCAAGGGGCAACGTTTACAGAACTAATGCCGTTACACTTACGGTTGCCTAATAAAACGGGCTAATAAATTGAAATAATAGTTTATTTCAAAGAACAATTACGTTTTCGGGCGGAAACGCCCGAAAACGTAAAGTGTTTTTAAATTTTCAAACAAAGCAATTTAACAAAAACGGAGAAACGTTTATGAGTTCAACTCCAACAACGGAACAGGCAAAAGCGGGTAAAGCGAAGCGGATAACGGGGATAATTTTCAACGTTATTCTGTGGATATTCCTTATTTTCGCTTTGGTAATGATGATTTTCGCTTTTGCGTCGAATTCCAACAAGTACGGCGTTTCTATGCTCGGCAACAAAGTCATCCTTAACGTAAAATCGCCGTCAATGGAACCGACGATAATGACGGGAGATATGATTGTCGGGACAACCTTGAGTGACGAGGAGAAAGAGGCGCTTAAAGCAAAATCCGACGACTACGAAGGCGATATCATTACGTTTTTCGTCGATCTTAACGGCGACGGTGTAAAAGAAATCAATACTCACCGTATCATTGAGAAATATACGAATGGTAGCGGCGATATTGTTTTCCGCACGAAAGGCGATAATCCGAACAATAATCCGGACAATTACGAAATCAGGGTCGGCGATATTGTCTGTACTTGGAAAGAAGGCGATACGCAGATCCACGGTTTGGGATCGGTCATCGGTTTCCTGCAAAGCCGTACCGGATTTTTAATTTTCGTTATAATTCCGCTCATAGGGCTGTTCGTTTACGAAATAGTTCGTTTGGTGATGATGATTGTGAAGATCAAAGGCAAAGGCAAGAAAGATATCACCGATGCGGAAAAGGAAGAGATACGTCGTTTGGCAATAGAAGAGTACAAGCGTTCTCTTTCGGGCGAAGAAACCGTTAGCGTACAAGAAGGCGACGATAAAGGCGACGCGACGGAATAACCGTTAGATTGCCGCGACCGCTTTGCGGTCTCGCAATTACAAAAAACGGTCATTGCGAGCGATAGCGAAGCAATCTCATGACGTCGGCAAATCAAATAGGAACAAAACTGCGACGCGCGCGTGCGCGCACGCGGATTCTCATATAAAAAAATTAAGGGTAAATTATGGTATTTGATAATTTCAGAAACTGGTTTTTGGAGTTTATGAAACAAATGCTCGGCGGCGTTTGGCAGATTATTTCCAACTTTTTTCTGGGGATAGGAAACGTATTCGATTTCGGCGCGTACGGCAGACAACTGTCGAAATATCAATTCGGTTGGACGTGGGTACTCGTTATTCTCGTTATTTTGCTTGCTCTTGCGATTTGGGGCGCGCTTATCTTTCTTATCGTTCTGGGTATCAGAAAATATATCCGTTTCCGTAAAAGTCTCGTAGGTAAAGAAGACCTTTTGGAAGAAATCGCGGAACTTCACCGCGACGTTATCCGTCTTACCGCGGATAAAGAAAAGATTATGAACCTTAAAGTCGCGTCGACGGGGCTTGATCCCGAAGAATTACAGGCGGCTTTGGGGATTGGTACGGAAAATAAAACGGAAAACGGAGAAACCGACGCGGCGGGTGCGGGCGCCGCGAACCCCGAAGATAATTCGGGCAAGCGTTTTGCAAGGCTTTCGCAGGTGGACGAAAAATACGTTTACTACGAACCGCCCGTTTACAACAGGGATATGGAACTCGACGCGCTCTGCGACGATATCCGTAACTTTGCTTGCTACAATTCCAAACTTTTCTACGAAATAAAAACCATCCGTCTTATGGTGGCGGGACTTGCGTCCACGAAACTTATAGTTTTGCAAGGTATTTCCGGTACAGGTAAAACTTCGCTTCCGTACACGCTCGGCAAATATTTCAAAAACGACGCGACTATCGCTTCCGTGCAACCGTCGTGGAGAGACAGAAGCGAACTTTTCGGATATTTCAACGAATTTACCAAAAAATTCAACGAAACCGAAGTTTTAAAGAGAATTTACGAATCGTCCTATAACGACGACGTTAATATAATCGTTCTGGACGAAATGAACATAGCGCGTATCGAGTACTATTTTGCGGAAATGCTTTCCGTTCTCGAAATGCCGAACCCCGAAGAGTGGAAGATAGAACTCGTTCCGTCCACTTGGCCGGACGATCCGAAACTGCTCGAAGACGGCAAACTCAAAATCCCGCAGAACGTATGGTATATCGGCACGGCGAACAACGACGACTCTACTTTCGCGGTGTCCGACAAGGTTTACGACAGGGCGCTCGTAATCAATCTCGACAGCAAGGGTATTCCTTTCGACGCTCCGCCGACGGAAGCCAAAAACGTCAGTTATTCGTATATTGAAAGCCTTTATAAAAAGGCGGTGGAAGAACACCCCGTTCGTAGCGAAATGTTGGACAAGATCGCTAAACTCGATCTCTACGTTATCGAAAAGTTCCGCGTTGCGTTCGGTAACCGTATTATGAAACAATTAAAAATATTCGTTCCGGTTTATTGTGCTTGCGGCGGAAACGAGATCGAAGCCATAGATTACGTTCTTGCGACTAAAGTATTCCGCAAGTTCGACGCTTTGAACCTTTCGCTGATAAGGGGCGAGATCCGCGGACTTATTCTGCAACTCGATTCGCTTTTCGGCAAGGACAAAATGACGGAAAGTATCGCGTATTTAAGGCGCTTGCAAAAATCCTGATTTTAATTTTTTCCTTTTGATTTTCTATGATAAACGATTCAGCCAAAAAGACAACGCCCGAACAAAATGAAAACGGGTATGAAAAATGGACTTCCAGACTTCGTTATACGAAGTCCTTTTTGGCTAAACTTTATTTAAGCGACAGAGACTTAAAAGAAATTTACTGCGCATTGTTCAATAAGTTTTCGGAGTACGTCGGCGTAAGTGAACGCACGGCGTTTTCGGGCGTTACCTTTTCGGTAAAACGCAAACCGCTTGCGAAAGTCGTGTTTTCGGGGAAAAAACTCGCCGTCTATTTTGCGATAGATCCGTCTACTCACAGCGACGGCAAATATAAACTTACCGAAGTAAAAAACGTAAAAAAATATTCGGCGTTTCCGTCGAAATACCGTATCCGCAGTAACGGGGGGCTAAAATTCGCACTTTCCGTCGCGGACGAAGTTATCGCAAACTTCGCGCTCGAAAAAAAAGCGGAACTTACGCCCGCTACTTATAAAGACTTTCCGACGGACAGTTTTTCAAACCTTGTTTCAAGGGGACTTATCCGTCAAATCAATTTGCCAAAACGCAGCGAGTACGGCAAATCGTCCGGATTTTTAACGCTCCGTTACGTGAAGTCCTTTTTGGCTAAACTTTATTTAAGCGACAGAGATTTAAAAGAAGCCTACTGCACTATTCTGAACAAGTTTGCGGCATACAAAAACGTAAGCGAACGCACGGCGTTTTCCGGCGTTACCTTTTCGGTAAAACGCAAACCGCTTGCGAAAGTCGTATTTTCGGGGAAAAAACTCGCCGTCTATTTTGCGATAGATCCGTCTACCCACAGCGACGGAAAATATAAACTCACCGAAGCGAAAAACGTAAAAAAATATTCGGCGCTTCCGTCGAAATACCGTATTCGCAGTAACGGGGGGCTAAAATTCGCACTTTCCGTCGCGGATGAAGTTATCGCAAACTTCGCGCTAGAAAAAAAAGCGGTCGAACCTACGCCCGCTACCTATAAAGACTTTCCGACGGACAGTTTTTCAAATCTCGTTTCAAGGGGACTTATCCGTCAGGTCAACGTGTCGGATAGGAGCGACGCCGACTTGATTTCGGACGAAGCCGCACCCGCCCTTTCGGAGAACCCGATTGACACGGTTGCGGAAACTTATGAAGAGAGCGATACGGTCGCAGAGACTTACGGAGAGAGCGGCACGGCCGCGGGAAATTACGAGACGGACGGCGCTTATAACGGCGAACCGACGGAACAGACCGATTTCGGAGAAATCGTTTCCGATACGATAAACACCAACGCCGCGCTTACGAAAAGGTACGCCGAATACGGCGAACTCTTAAATTCCTTTCTCGGCGACGGTGAGATAAAATTCGTTAAAAAGAAACAGATACGTTCGGTCGACGAACGGTGGGTAAGCGCTATCGAAGACTGTTTGCCCGCTATCGACGAAGTACTCAGGAATCCTTCGCGTTTTATCGAAGAAACCGAAGAACTTTTACCGATAGAGCGCACGAAAAAGGTAACGACGCAGTCCATTAAACACCTTTCCCAGCATACGGGGCTTATTTCACGTATAGAAAACGATATGGTCATACCGTCGAAACTTTTAAACGTATTCCGCGACGAATCGGTGATGACCTATGAAAACAAGTTCGTAAACACCCTGCTTATGCGGTTATTCGATTTTGTGACCGAGCGTTACGAAACCGCTTTGGAAAACGGGGCGAACGCCGTAAAATACGAATTTTCTTTTTCCGATAAATTAGAACGGGACTTAGAGCGCGGGAAACTTTCGCTTTCTCTCGAAACGGTAATTCCTTCCGATAAAAACGAAAAGAGCAGATTTTTCGGTAGCGACCTGTGGGAACGCGTCAAACATCTTAACGGAATAATAACCGATTACCGCAAAAGCGATTTTGCCATGCAAATGGGCAACGCTTCTATTTTTCCGCCCGTAGTGCGTACCAACCCTATACTGAAAAACAAAAACCTGCATCAATGTCTTGAACTGTGGGAGTTTTTGGAAGGCTACGACGACGATGACGGCGTATCCGTTTCGGAAGAAGAACTTTCCGTGTCGGAAATTCAGCAAACTTTTGTGCGGGAAGGGCTTGCAGAACAATATACGATTTTCCGCAAATTCGTTTCTCTTGCGGGTGCGGGCGACGCAGGGCGCGCGGATACGCCCGTTACGGAAAATACCGACGTTATCGAAAATTCAGAAATTTCCGTTTCCCCGAACGCTTTACAACCCGAACGGGAGAACGGAAACGGAGAAGAAAACGAAATCGCGGCGCTCGTGGATATAGCGCTTCAAGCGGAGAGTCTCGCGCTTAACGAATTAAAAGAGCAGCAGGAAAAGATTCGCGCGGAAAGAGAAGCGCTTTTGCGCGAAGAACAAGAAGAAATTCCGAAAGAGGAAATAAAGTCCGCCGTGGACGATATTCCCGTGGAGTATCCCGAATACAAGTACGAGCAGGCGGAAGCGCCCGCCGTTGAAAAATCCTACGAAGAAAGCGAAGACGCCGAAACGGACGAAAACGGTGAAAGCGTTATTTACGTTAAGTCTTTTGCGTCAAAACTTGCTCTCGCGGACGAAAAACTTAAAGGGTATTATTGCGAAATTGCCAACGCGTTTTTATCGAGAGCGGGTGTGCGCGAGAGAACCGCGTTCGACCACGCGGATTTCGTAAAAGGCAGAAAAACGCTCGCCAGAGTGATTATAATAGGCAAGTCGGTAAGAGTATTTTTCGCTTTGCAGCCGGAAACGGTCGCCGAAAAATACAGGGTGGCGGATAAGTCGGGCGTAAAGCGTTATGCGGCTACGCCGTCAATGTTAAAAGTGCGCGGTCCGCGCGGATTAAAGCACGCTTTGGAACTCGTTTCGCTCGTGTGCGACGGGCTTAATACGACGACGCCCGTTGCCGTGAAAAATATCGGCGACTATCCCGAAAAATCTTTTGCGGAGTTGCTTTCCGTCGGCGAAATACGTCGAAAAGTCGTTTCCCGTTCGGAGAACAATGCCGTAGCGGATAAAATACGTTCCGTTCGTCCTGCGGGTAACGCGCAGAAATACGATTATTCCGAAGAAGTCGCGGAGTATATCAAAAAAAGCGAGAAGAAGAAGGGAAAGAAAATCGTTCTAAAAACGGTTACTCCTTCGGAAATAGTGAAAGCCGTAAAGCAGGTTGACGAAGCGGAGCGTTCCGCGGCGGAAGCCGAGAAGTCTGAACGCGACGCGCAATTACTTGCCGAAAAAGCAAAGCGCGACGCGGAATTACAGGTTGAAAGAGAACGTATTTCCGCGGAGACCGGCGGCGACCCGCTGTATTTCAGAGAAGAAGCGGATATTGCGGCCGACGACGTTGTAACGGAGATAAAACCGGAAAAGAAACAGGAACGGCAAAAGTCCGACGCTTCCGCGGAAGTTCCTGCGGGCGGCGACGTTTTAGCGCCGAAACCCATCACTATGGAAGAGATTTCGCGTATGAACGATAAACGTAGCAAAGTTACGGTAGCGGAAGAGTCGTTAAAGAATAAAACGGAAAAACGCGGGTTATTCGCCCGTCTGTTCGGTAAGAAAGATAAGAAATGAAAAAAGAGAAATCGTTTAAAATAATAAAAACGGCGTTCGAAGCGGCGTTAGGCGTTATAGTAGTGCTTTTCCTTGCGTTTTTTATAATGTCGAAAGTAAGTTCTTCGCCGATATTTCTTTTCAATAAAACGACCATGTGGGTGATGACGGACAGCATGGATCCCACAATACCGCCGAGCACGTATATTCTGGTGGAAGAAGTTACCGCGGACGAAGTGCAAGTCGGCGATATAATAGTTTTTAAATCCACAGACCCTACGATAAGCGGACAGTATAACACTCACCGCGTTATAGAAAAGAACGGAAACGCTTTCGTTACCAAGGGCGACCATAATCCGAGCGACGACGGGCAATATTCCGCAAAGGCGGAAAATATCGTCGGAAGGTACGTAAAAACCCTACCCGTTCTGACTTTCGTCGGGCGAGTGGTGATAACGCCCGTCGGGTTTGCGGTGCTAATAGTTTTACTTATAATAACTATGGCGTTCTGCGTTATTCCCGACGTTAAGGAAGCGATGGAACTGAAAAAACAGGAAGACGAAGAAGAAAGACAGAAGGAAAAACGTAGGCTTATCGAAGAAGAAATTTGCCGTCTGAAAGAAGACGACGGAAACGATAAATCAGAAGATTGAGCGTAAAAACGCATAACGGATAAAAAGGATATGACACAGACCAGAACCGAACAATTTAAAACCAAAAAAGGCGATATAGTGTTTATACTGCTTATTCTTATGACTATCGTGGCGATGGTCAACGTTCTGGTGCTTCAATCGCAGTATTCGTCGGGGGCGAACGATCAGGCCGTCGCGACTTCCGAAGCGTATGCTCTTGACGTTAGCGAAAAATTTTCGGGCAGACTCGATTCCGTGCGTGAAAGAACGCAGGCGATAGCGGATATTGCGGGTGTGGCGACGGGTTCGTCCGAACTTCACGGCTTATTCACTGCCGTGTTGAGTGCGGATGAAAATCAGAACGCCGTGTTCGCTTTGCGGTATTTTATCGGCGACAACGAATTTACCGAACACGGCGGTGCCGTGGAACAAGAAAGTCCGACGGTAGTCGAAATGAATAAAAACCGTCGTATTGCAACTTACGGTATTATTTATTGCGACGGCGACGGCGCGAAGCCGAGCGTTGTCTGCTATTGTCCCGTCGAAAACGATCACGGTTTGATTGACGGTATAGTGATATATTACAGCGAACAGGTCGTGCTGTCCGTCGGGAACAAACTCGATAGCGACAAACTCGGCTTTTCGGAACTTTCCGCTATCTGCTGGTACGATAATAACGAATTGCAGATACGTTCGGTCTTGCACGACAGGATCGGCAACGTACAGAATAACGAGAGATTTTTAAAATACGTGGAAGAACTTGCGGCGGGAGATCCCAAACCTTCTTCGGTGATAAGGGAAGCGCTCGTAAACGCGGATAAGGTCGCTGACGATAAAGAAATGTTGGTCGTAAGCGGCAATAAAACCGTTTCCGTCGAGATAAGCAACGAACGTTACGTTGTGGTGATAGGTCGGGCGTCGGAATATGACGCAGGACTATATACGGTAAATATGTATCGTGAGAGTACGGTATATGCGGAAGGTCTTGCGCTGATGGAAACGAGTATTATCACGATGGCGATTTTGCTTATCGTTATCGCGCTGTTTACGATTTACTATCTGATTTCGCGCCACCGTATATACGCAAGGATAGAAGCGCTTGACACGATAAACCCCGTACTTCAATGTCCTACGCTTTTGAAATTCGAACGGGATGCGAAGGCTATTCTCGATTCCCACAGAATAACGCGTTTTGCCGTGGTAATTTCGCACTTACAGCATTTCGGGTATTTGAGCGAAAAATACGGAGATTCTGCAAGTACCGCAGTGTTGAGACATTTAAGGGACGTTTTCAAAAACGCGATGACGCGCGGCGAAACTTACGGACACGTCGACAACGGGGAATTTGTGTTTTTGCTTCATTATAACGCCGAAGAAAACTTGGAAAAACGGCTTTTGAGTTTGTATTCGGTCGCAAAAAAGCATTATTTAGGCGACGAAATACCGGAAGATTACGATATCAAACTGCTTTTCGGTATTTACAAGGTTGACAGAAGCGTAAATATTGCCGTACCAAAAATGGTTGAAAAGGCTTTGGAAGTTTGCGATCTTCCCTCGCGTACCGATATAAATAAAGTTTGTAATTTCTACGACGATAGCGGGCGTTCCGATTATATGATGAAAGCGGAAATTGAAAACAAAATGGAAGCCGCTCTCGAAATGGGAGAATTCCGTCTGTTCTATCAGCCGAAATACAATCTTAAAAACGACAGGATCGACGGTGCGGAAATTCTCGTGCGTTGGTACAATAGCGAAACCAAAAATTACCGTTCGCCCGCAGAGTTCTTGCCCGTATTCGAAGAGAACGGATTTATATCCAAACTCGATAGACATATATACTATGCCGCTTGCGAAAATACTGCAAAATGGATAGAGGAAGGCAGGAAAATATATCCGATATCCGTCAATATTTCGAGAGTTACGGCTATACAGCCCGACTTTTTCGAGTATTACTCAATGGTAAAAAAGCATTTCAACATACCGAACGGGTTTATAACTTTGGAATTTACCGAAAGTTTTGCTTACGAAAATTACGAATATTTGTCGACGGTCGCACAAAAACTGCGCGGGGCGGGGTTCTTGTGTTCTATCGACGATTTCGGAACGGGTTATTCTTCGTTCAACATATTAAAACTGCTAGAAATGGACGAAATAAAACTCGACAGATTCTTCCTTCGCAAAGGCGTTTCGGGCGAAAAGGACGATATGATTTCCGAAGGTATGATAAGTATAGGTAACAAAATGGGGTTAAAGACCACGCAGGAAGGTGTGGAAACGCTTGCCGACATGCAAAAACTTCGCGCTATGGGTTGTAACGTCATACAAGGCTATTTCTTCGCAAAACCTATGAGCAGTAACGATTATAAACAGTTTATCGACGACTTTACCCGCGAAAATCCCGTTCTTGCGGCGGAAAAAGCGGCGAAAGCGAAAGAGTAAAACGAATAAAGGTGAAATAAAAAAGGTAGCGGAAAATAAATTATTTCCGCTGCCTTTTTTTAGTATTTTTTATTTATTCGTGGAAAGTAACGCCCGCTTTACCGTTTTGTTTTCTGTTATATAAAGCGTTGTCCGCGTTTGAAATAAGGGTTTGATCTATCATATTGCCGAACGCCACGCCGACGCTTAAAGATATGGGCGGTAAACCTTCGACCTTTTCTTTCGAAAGATTTTTATTGATGCCGTCGACTTTTTCCTTTATGTCGTTTTTTGCCGTTTGGTCGACGCCGAACATCACTACCGCGAATTCGTCGCCGCCGATGCGGAATATTCTGTCGTCGGAGCGAAGATACAAGCGGAGATGTGAAACCACTTTTTTAAGTATTTTATCTCCGACAAGATGTCCGTGAGTGTCGTTGACTTGTTTGAAATTATCGATATCGACGATAAGAAAAGCAACTTTCCCGTCGTTCGCCGCGACCTGTAATTTATCGAGAGCCCTGCGGTTCAGCGCGCCGGTAAGAGCGTCGTGTTCCGTTTTGAATTTCAAAGAACTCGCTTCCTGATGGTGTGCGTTATACATCGTATTGTAGGTGTTTGCAAGTACTCGAAGTTCGTGCGCGCCTTCGACAGGCATCGGTGCGTCGTTTTCAATAAGCGGAATAGAACGCATTATGGGATCGAACACTTGCCGCGAAGTAATAATGATAATGAATACCGAAGAACCGATAAATATAATTATCATCACAACTTCAAAAGTAAACGCAAAGTACATATTGCTTTCCGCGTTTGTCTGTCTGGTTTTGAGTTCGTCGATAAGTTGATTTATACAGTTGTTCGTATCGGTATTTATCTTTTCTTTTGCGGTCATATACGCGTTATCGAAAAGGATTTGCCGAGCAAGTTGTTCTTTATTCTCATTATTTAATGCGGCGTCTTCGGGTTTAAGCACTACGTCTTGAATTTTTTGCGGAAATTCCGAAAGGTCATAGCCGCTTGCTTCTATTTTAAGTCGCATTGAATAGTATTCCGTGTCCATCAATTCGACGGATTGTTTGAATGCGCTTTCGAGTAAAGCGTAAAGTCCGCTGTCCGGAAAATGTTCTTTGATATAAGCGAGTGCTTTGTCCCTGTTTTTGTTGTTTTCCGCTTCGTTAAAATAGTTTTCGATATGTTGCGTATTTCCGGTTTCAGCGAAATCGCGTACTTCTTCGGTAAGGTAGTCGGAAGTTTCGCGCATTTTGTGCGCCGTCTGTTGCCAGTCGACGTAGTTGCTTGACACGGTAAGCACCTTTTGGTAATTTACGAAAGAAAAGTAAATACCGACAAGCAGGAAAACGGAGATAATCGCGGTGGCTATGGCGATTATAAGGCTTAATCTTTTGATTTTTATGCCTTTTACCTT
>Ga0247611_10006782_pt1 | contig 14587 bp, 10 predicted proteins | sample 177DNAGHGhighgp2_FD_192422 | JGI IMG/M metagenome (GOLD analysis project Ga0247611, IMG submission 192422) | Sheep rumen microbial communities from Palmerston North, Manawatu-Wanganui, New Zealand - 1770 DNA GHGhigh gp2 | ecosystem: Host-associated > Mammals > Digestive system > Stomach > Rumen...
TTCCTGCTGAAAAGAAACGTTTGGATGGTTTTGCCTGGTATAATGACATCCGCCCTATGAATCGTCACGATATCTTTGTCTGGCGTCCTAAGAAAAAGTTATGAGTGATATCATTCATCTTCTTCCCGACAGTGTAGCTAACCAGATTGCAGCTGGTGAGGTGATACAGCGTCCGGCTTCTGTCATCAAGGAGTTGGTTGAGAATGCTGTCGATGCGGGTGCCCATACCATCAATGTCTTGGTGGTTGATGCAGGACGTACTTCTATACAAGTCATCGATGATGGTTGTGGAATGTCCTCTACAGATGCCCGCTTGGCTTTTGAAAGGCATGCAACATCGAAGATCCGGAAAGCTGATGATCTCTTTGCGCTTCATACAATGGGTTTCAGAGGCGAAGCATTGGCGTCGATAGCTGCTGTGGCACAAGTAGAGCTGCAGACACGCATGGCAAATGACGAGATCGGAACACTTCTCTCCATTGCGGGTTCGAAAATCATTGACCAGCAGCCGGTCGCTTGTCCTGTGGGTTGTAATTTCCGGGTGGAGAACCTCTTTTATAATGTTCCAGCCCGAAGGAAGTTCCTCAAGTCGAATGCCACAGAATTGAATAATATCCTTACTGCATACGAACGCATCGCTTTGGTGTATCCTGGTATTCATTTTACTTTCCACCATAATGGGGCTGAACTGTTGAATCTGAAACCTGGAAGTCTTCGCCAGCGCATCACGGATGTGTTTGGTAAACAGTATGGACAGGATTTGTTGCCAGTAGAGGCAGATACTGTGATGTGTCGTGTGACAGGTTTCGTGTCTAAGCCCGAGGCAGCCAGAAAGAAGGGTGGAAATGACTATTTCTTCGTCAATGGTCGCTATATGCGCCATCCGTATTTTCATAAGGCTGTTCTGACTGCTTATGAGCGTTTGATTCCCGATGGTATGCAGCCACCCTATTTCCTCTATTTTGAGATCAGTCCCTCTGATATAGATGTGAATATCCATCCGACCAAGACAGAGATTAAGTTCGAGAACGAACAGGCTATCTGGCAACTCTTAGTGGCTGCAGTCCGTGATGCCATAGGAAAGTTCTGCGAGATTCCTTCTATTGATTTTGACACAGTTGACAAACCTGTGATTCCGGTCTATGACCCTTCGCGCGATGATGTTCAGGCACCTAAGGTAACTTATAATCCGACTTATAATCCCTTTGAGCAGACGCCTGCTTCCTCCCATCGTGCACCCTTATCATGGGAATCTCTTTATGAAGGGTTGACACCTTCTGCACCGGATGCTACCGAGTCATCGCTGTTCGGAGAAGTAAAGAGTGGAGACGCCACAATGCCATCGGGGTTATTGTCGGACAAATCTCTCGCTCATTATCAATATAAAGGACAGTATATCATGACGGCGGTGAAGTCAGGCCTGATGGTGATTGACCAGCATCGGGCAGATATCCGCATCCTTTTTGACCGATATGCATCCGCTGGTTCTTCAGAGACCGAAACTTCTTCCCAACGTCTGCTATTCCCTGAGACCATGCAGATGTCACCGGCAGATACCGTTATTATAGAACAGATTCTCCCGGATTTGTCCGGTTTGGGCTTTGATCTTAGTCCTTTAGGAGGTGGAACCTTTGCCGTTAATGGCATCCCTGCAGGATTGGAGGGTGTTAACCCGATAACACTCTTACAACAGATTGTTGCTGATGTGTCTGAACATGATGCCATGAATGGGGCAGCTGCACAGGCCATGAATCTGTCGGTCTTACAGTCGTTGCATCTGTCATTAGCACGTGCTGCCGCAATTCCTTATGGACAGGTCCTGTCGAACGAGGAAATGGAGAATATCGTGAACAGTCTCTTCTCTTGTTCTAATGTGAACTATACACCAGACGGTAAACCTATCTTGGCAATCCTTCCTCAGCAGGATATTGACGCTCTTTTTGATGCAAAACGTTAAAAAACGTCAATATTGGACAACTTTCCTCATTCCTCTTTCCTCTTTCCACTTTTTCTTTGTACCTTTGCACCCGCAAAACAAAAAGGGCGTTTAGCTCAGCTGGTTTAGAGCATCTGCCTTACAAGCAGAGGGTCGGCGGTTCGAATCCGTCAACGCCCACAAAAATGCTTCAGATGAAAATCTGAAGCTTTTTTTTTGTCGTTTGAAATAAAATGTGTACCTTTGCCGCATAAACCCAACAAACCCATAAAACGAAAGACAAAGACTTATGATTTGGAATCAAAGTATTGAATGCATGGACCGCGAACAACTTCGCGAACTGCAAAGTCGCCGTCTTGTCAAGATGGCAGAGTACGTCTACCACAACACCCCCTTCTATCGGAAGAAGTTCCAGGAGATGGGGTTGGAGCCTGGTGACATCAAGAGCATTGACGATATTGTTAAGTTGCCCTTTACTAATAAACTCGACCTCCGTGATAACTATCCCTTCGGCTTGGCTGCTGTGCCCATGTCGCAGATCGTACGTATCCATGCGTCGTCGGGTACCACAGGCAAACCCGTTGTGGTGCTATATACCCGTAAGGATCTTGCCATGTGGTCGGAGGCTATTTCCCGCGCTTTTACCGCCTATGGTGCTGGTAAAGAGGATATCTTCCAGGTAGCTTATGGTTACGGACTGTTCACAGGTGGTCTCGGCGCTCACGATGGCGCTACGAATATTGGCGCATCGGTCATTCCTATTTCATCGGGCAATACCCAGAAGCAGATTACGCTTATGCACGACTTTGGCACCACCATCCTTTGCTGTACCCCCAGTTATGCCATGTTCTTGGGTGAAGCTCTGAACGAATGTGAGTGGCCACGCGATGAGTTCAAACTGAAAGTCGGTGTCTTTGGGGCTGAACCTTGGACGGAGAAGATGCGCGTCAAGTTGGAGGCTTCGTTAGGCATCAAGGCCTATGATATCTATGGTCTTTCAGAAATTGCCGGTCCTGGTGTGGGCTATGAGTGCGAAGCACAGCATGGTACCCATCTCAATGAGGACTATTTCTATCCTGAGATTCTGGATCCCAATACGGGCGAGTCTCTTCCTGAAGGTTCTTTTGGTGAACTGACTTTCACGCATTTGACCAAGGAGGGTATGCCGCTGTTGCGCTATCGTACCCACGATCTGACGGCCCTACACTATGATAAATGTTCGTGCGGGCGCACGCTCGTGCGTATGGACCGTATTTTGGGCCGTTGCGACGACATGTTGATCATTCGTGGTGTCAATGTGTTCCCGTCGCAGATCGAGGATGTTATCCTGAAGCAGCAAGAGTTCGAACCGCACTTCTTGTTGACCGTCGACCGTGTAAACAATACAGATACCTCTGAACTCAAGGTTGAGGTCAAGGATGAGTACTTCACCGATGATATGTCGACGATGGTGGGTCTTCAGAAGAAGCTCGAGGGCGAACTCCGCAGTGTGATCGGTCTCGGCTTTAAGGTGAAGCTTGTCGAACCGAAGGGTATTGAACGCTCTGAGGGCAAGGCTAAGCGCGTCATTGATAAGAGACAACTGTAAAATCAATCACTAAAAATAAATGAAATGAAAGCAAAACAACTATCCGTGTTCCTTGAGAACAAATCTGGCCGTCTGACCGAAGTGACAGAAGCCCTCGGTGCAGCAGGAATTAACCTTTCAGCTATGTCGATTGCTGATAATTCTGACTTTGGCATTCTTCGTTGTATCGTATCTGAACCCGATAAGGCTTATCAGGTATTAAAGGAGCAGCACTTCGCAGTGAAGATTACCGATGTCATCGGTTTTGTATGTCCCAATGTCAGCGGCTCCTTGGCAGTAGTCCTGAAGCATCTTTCGTCGAAAGGTATCTTTATTGAGTATATGTACTCTTTCGCTAACGGTGACGTAGCGCATGTTATTATCCGTCCCTCAGACTTGGATGCCTGTGAGGCTGCCCTCTCTGAGATAAAAGTCGATTTGCTGGCTGCTAATGACCTCTATCAGTTATAAATTCATGGAATCTGCAAAATTTTCGGGAGAAAATTTTGCAGATTCTGAATTTCTACGTACCTTTGCACCCGAATTTCGACACACTTGAATATTTGAGAGAAAGAATAGATAATTATCGATAGTTAGGACTACATAAAAATGGATTTATCATTGCTGACAGCCATCTCGCCTATTGATGGCCGCTATAGGAGCAAAACGGAGCCACTGGCAGAATATTTCTCTGAGTATGCGCTTATTAGATACCGCATTCGCGTAGAGATAGAATACTTTATTACGCTCTGCGAACTCCCTTTGCCACAGCTGGCAGATTTCGACCATAGCCTGTTTGCACCATTACGTGACATCTACAGAGAGTTTACACCCACAGATGCCCAGCGGGTAAAGGACATCGAGTCCATCACCAATCATGACGTCAAGGCCGTCGAATACTACATTAAGGAGAAGATAGATAGCATCTCCAGCTCGTCTGGTTTGTCTGGTATGTCTCGCTTCAAGGAATTCATTCACTTCGGACTGACCTCGCAGGATATCAACAATACTTCTGTACCTTTGTCGATAAAGGAAGCTTTGTCTGATGTGTATATTCCTCTATTGGAAGAACTCATCGAACAGCTTCACGATTATGCTGAAGCATGGAAGACTGTGCCGATGCTTGCCAAAACTCATGGACAGCCGGCCTCGCCGACACGCTTAGGTAAGGAGATTATGGTATACGTCTATCGTTTGGAGGAGCAGCTCCGCTCCCTGAAAGATACGCCTATCACAGCAAAGTTCGGTGGAGCTACGGGTAACTTCAATGCCCATCATGTGGCTTATCCTCAATACGATTGGTGTGAGTTTGGCAATCGCTTTGTCTCAGAGAAGTTGGGACTGGAGCGTGAGCAGTTTACAACGCAGATTTCCAATTATGACTGGTTGGGCGCTCTTTTCGATGCCATGCGTCGAATCAACACCATTGTCATCGACCTTGATAGAGACTTCTGGATGTATATCTCCATGGAGTATTTTAAGCAGAAGATCAAGAAGGGTGAGGTGGGCTCCAGTGCAATGCCTCATAAGGTGAATCCTATCGACTATGAGAATTCTGAGGGAAACCTTGGTATTGCGAATGCCATTCTTCAGTTCCTGGCAGCGAAGTTGCCGGTGAGCCGTTTGCAGCGTGACTTGACTGACTCGACTGTGTTGCGTAATGTGGGCGTGCCTATGGGACATGCGCTCATTGCTTTCCAGTCGACGCTCAAAGGCCTTCGTAAGTTGATTCTCAACGAGCAGAAACTCCAGCAAGATCTTGACAATACCTGGGCTGTGGTAGCCGAGGGTATTCAGACCATCCTGCGTCGCGAGGCTTACCCCAATCCTTACGAGACTTTGAAGGCATTGACTCGTACCAACGAAGGTATCACCGCTGAGACCATTGCAAGTTTCATTGAGACATTGGATGTCAGCGATGCTGTGAAAGATGAACTTCGTGCTATTACGCCCTCAACATATACAGGCATTTAACTATCAACCATCAGCAATCTGGATAACATATATATAATAAGGTATAACACAAAAAACGAGTAGAAATGGATATTGAGAACATGAATCAAGAGAACACGCCTCAGGAAGAGAAGAAAGAGGGTTTTCAGAGAGAACAACGTGAGTTTCGTCCGGGCCGTTCACCGCGCCCCCGTATACATACAAGTCAGCATTCCGCTTCGGAGCGTCCTTCCTTTAAACGTAGCAATGATGAGGAAGGTTTCCGTCCAGAGGGCTTTGGAGCAGGACTGCAGTCAAGCGCTCCTCGCAGAAGTGAGGGTGGCTATCAGCCTCGTCAGGGTGGTTATCAACCGCGTGGTAGCTATCAGCCTCGTGGTGGCTACCAGCCTCGTCAGCAGGGCGAAGGTGGCTATCAGCCCCGTGGCGGTTACCAGCAGCGTGGTGGTTACCAGCCTCGTCAGCAGGGTGAAGGTGGCTATCAACCGCGTGGTGGTTACCAACCGCGTGGTGGCTACCAGCCTCGTCAGCAAGGCGAAGGTGGCTATCAGCCCCGTGGCGGTTACCAACCGCGTGGTGGCTATAATCCCAATGGTGGCTATAATAAATTTAATAAGGGTGGCAAACCTTATGGGGCATCACCTTATAAGAAACAGCGTCAGCATTCATCCGACTACGATCCGAATGCAAAGTATAGCATGAAGAAGCGCATCGAGTATAAGGAGGTTAACTTCGATCCCAATGAGCCGTTGCGTTTGAACAAGTTCCTGGCCAATGCAGGTGTCTGCAGCCGTCGTGAGGCTGATGAGTTTATCCAGGCAGGTGTGGTCACCGTCAATGGTGAAATAGTCACCGAACTCGGAACCAAGGTGCTGCGTACGGATGAGGTCCGTTTCCACGATCAGCCCGTCACCATCGAGAAGAAGGTGTATGTTCTGCTCAACAAACCGAAAGACTATGTCACCACTGCTGATGATCCTCAGCAGCGTAAGACCGTGATGGATCTTGTGAAGAATGCTTGCCCGGAGCGTATCTATCCCGTAGGTCGTCTGGACCGTAATACTACGGGTGTGCTCCTGCTCACCAATGATGGCGACTTGGCTTCTAAGCTTACGCATCCCAAATATCTTAAGAAGAAGATTTATCATGTCTTCCTCGATAAGGCCTGCTCTGCTCATGACCTGGAACAGATAGCTACAGGTATCCAGCTGGAGGATGGCGAGATCAAGGCCGATGATGTGCAGTATGCTCATCCCACTGACAAGAAGCAGGTAGGCATCGAAATCCACTCTGGTAAGAATCGTATTGTCCGTCGTATTTTTGAGAGTCTTGGCTATAAGGTGCTGAAGTTAGACCGCGTCCAGTTTGCCGGTTTGACTAAGAAGAACCTGAAGCGTGGTGACTGGCGTTACCTCACTGAGGAAGAGGTTGATCGTCTGCGCATGGGCGCCTACGAGTAATAACCTAGGTAAAATCCTAGGCAGTCCTAGGCTATCCTATATAATCCTAGTAAAACTAGAAATATGAAAAGAACAAAGATAATCGATGTGCTGCAAAGCACTGAATATGGAAAAGAAGTCTGTGTGAAGGGTTGGGTGCGTACGCACCGTTCTTCTAAGGCTGTCGACTTTATTGCCCTTAATGATGGCTCTACCATTAAGAATGTTCAGATAGTTGTCGATCCCACTAAGTTCGACGAACAATTGCTGAAGGATATCACCACTGGCGCTTGCATTTGTGCTGAGGGAACATTGGTAGAAAGTCAGGGCGCAGGCCAGAGCAGTGAGATCCAGGCCACCAAGTTGGAGGTTTATGGTCTTTGTGGCAATGACTATCCCATGCAGAAGAAAGGCCAGAGCTTTGAGGCCATGCGTAAGAATGCCCACATGCGTCTTCGCACCAATACCTTCGGAGCCGTCATGCGAATTCGTCATAATATGGCGATGGCTATTCATACCTATTTCCATGAGCACGGATTCTTCTATTTCCATACCCCACTGATCACGGCTTCTGACTGCGAAGGAGCTGGAAACATGTTCCAGGTGACCACCAAGAACCTCTATGACCTGAAGAAGGACGAGCAGGGTAAGATCATCTACGACGATGATTTCTTTGGTGAGCAGACGTCGCTGACGGTGAGTGGACAGTTGGAGGGCGAACTTGGTGCAACGGCCTTAGGCGCTATCTATACCTTCGGCCCAACTTTCCGTGCAGAGAATAGTAATACCCCTCGCCACTTGGCAGAGTTCTGGATGGTGGAGCCTGAAGTGGCTTTCCTCGATCAGGAGGAACTGATGGATCTTGAAGAAGACTTTATCAAATATTGTGTGAAGTGGGCCCTTGATAACTGTAAGGACGACCTGGCTTTCCTGAATCAGATGATCGACAAGACCTTGATTGCCCGTCTCGAAGGTGTGCTGAAGGATACTTTCGTGCGTCTGCCTTATACAGAGGGTATCAATATCCTGCAGGAGGCTATCAAGAAGGGTAAGAAGTTTGAGTTCCCCTGCAACTGGGGGGACGACCTGGCTTCCGAGCATGAGCGTTACCTTGTGGAGGAGCATTTCAAGAAGCCCGTCATCATGACCGACTATCCCCGTGCCTTCAAGTCGTTCTATATGAAACAGAACGAAGCGCAGGGTGAGGGCTCTGTTGGTTACAAAGGTGCTGTCGCTCCAGGTCCGACCATGCAGGGTACCGATGTGCTCTTCCCTCAGATTGGAGAGATCATTGGTGGCTCAGTGCGTGAGGAGAGCTATGATAAGCTGATGGCAGAGATTGAGCGACGCCAGATGGATCAGACCCATTTGTGGTGGTATATCGATACCCGTCGTTGGGGATCATGCCCCCATGCCGGTTTCGGACTGGGTTTCGAACGGCTCATCCTTTTCGTCACAGGTATGCAGAATATCCGTGATGTCATTCCGTTCCCCAGAACGCCAAAGTCGGCTGATTTCTGATAAAAAATCGCAAAAATACTTGTTTTTTCCAAAAATAGTAGTAACTTTGCATGCGAAATAGATTAAACAACCAATAATATATAATATATAAATAAGGTATAGGAGGACCTGATAACGCTACGAAGCAGAAACAATGATAATTAAAAAGTGTGCAAACCCCGATAAATAAAGAGGATTTCGCACCAAAATCGCTGATTTTTGTAAAAAAATCGCTTAAAATCGCAAGTTTTTGGCTTTTTTTTAAAAAAATATTCGATTTTGTTTGCAAGATTTCAGAATTATATCTATATTTGCACCAAAAATGTAACTCCGTCCGGGAGATACAGTGCCCTGATGTAGGCTTTCGGGAGCTTTTTGGGGCTGGATTTGAGAGAAATAAAAGAAGTATAAACAACTTAATTTTTTTATTAATTTAAATTATTAATCGTATGAAAAGAAAGTTTTTTAGTATGCTGCTGATGGGAGCTATGACAATTGCTTCTGTTGGTATGTTTACGTCTTGTAAGGACTACGATGATGACATCAACAACCTGCAGAAGCAGATTGATGGCATTACCGCTCAGAAATTACAGGATCAGCTGACAACTCTGCAGGGTGCGCTGACCACTGCACAGGGTGCTGCTGCTGCTGCACAGACAACGGCTGACAATGCTGCCAAGGCTGCTGCAGATGCTGCTCAGGCTGCCAAGGGTGCTCAGGGAACGGCTGATGATGCTGCAAAGGCTGCTGAGGCTGCTGCCAAGGCTGCTGAGGCTGCTCAGGCAACTGCTGATCTCTGCGCAAAGCAGGCAGATGTTGATGCTCTTAAGAGCGCTATTGATCAGCTGACACCTATTGTCAATGGTAAGATTGGTCAGGCTGAGCTTGACGATGCCATTAAAGCTGTTGAGGCAAAGATTGCCGCTATTGACCAGAAGCTTCTGACTATCGATGATGTCAAGGGACTTCTTGCTGAGGCAGGATTTGCAACTGCGGCAGCTGTTGAAGACCTTAATGGACAGATTTCTGCCCTGAATAAGTTCAAAGAGGCTATGGAGGCTCAGACTCCTGGTGTTGATGAGACTTGGAAGAAGAGTGTCGATGAAGCTATTGCATCTCTTGCTGGTATCAAGCAGAGCATCACAGATGGTCTCGCTGCAAAGGCTGACAAGACTGATCTGGATGCCAAGGCTAATCAGGAAGAGCTTAATAAGCTCGTGGAGAAAATGGGAGAAGCTGAGGCTGCCCTGAAGGCTCTTGATGAACTGAAGATTAGCGAAAAGCTGGATAAGCTGGCTTCTATCGGTGCAAGCATCGACGTCCTGAATATTTTTGTAAAGCGTGATTTGAAGAGCCTCGTTCTCCGTCCTGATACATACTATGGTGGTATCGAGGGTATCAGTGTATATATCTATGATCTGCCCGAGGAGAAGAACAATCCTGAGAAGGCTGCAGACATGTATCACTACTTCGACCGTGTTGGTAGAGTTAATATCTCTGACTATGGTACAGCTAGCTATCATGTGAATCCGACAAATGTTGATTTGACGAATTTCACCATTGATTTCTACAACTGGACTGCAAACATTAAGGAGCCTGCTGCTACTGAGCGTACAACTCCTACACGTAGTGGTGTTGAAGGTATTTCTCCTGTTTACAAGACTACAGATGCTCTGCTCGAAGCTAGTGCAGACAACTTCAAGGCTGGTATCCTGAGTGTTCCCTTCGAGGCTGATGCTCAGACTATTGAGTCAAGACTGAATAACGGCATTGCTACCATCGCTTCTCTGTCAATGACTAAGAAGGGTCAGGATGGCGTTGCTGATACTACAGTTAATTCTGACTATGCCATCGTTGTTCCTGAGTATGGCTATGGCCTGCTCATTGGTGATAACACCTTCCCTGTAACAACACGTCACCTCGACCAGATTGGTTATGATGGCGGTGCAGTTAACTCTTCTAACCTGCACAGAAGCTTCAGCTTCTTGGCGCTGGCTACTACATCTCCTACTCATGAGATTAAGTATGATGGATCTTTCGATATTACAAAGGTTCTGGAGTCTCGCTATGTTCCTAAGAAGGAGGATTATGAGGCAGAAATCACTGATACTATTTCTGGTCACCCCGCTGCTCACCTGCCCATCGCTCAGTGGAATGGAACAACTAAGAATAAGGATAAGGATGGTGATGCTTCTATCGATAAGGATAAGGTTGTAACAATGACTGACGCTCTGTTCAAGAAGCTCGGTTTCAAGTATGACATCCAGCTCGTTAACTATGCTTTGGGTACCAACAAGACTGGTGAGTCTGTTCACCTTGAGTTGATTACCAACGAAGAGGGTCACGTCATTGCTTATCCTCGTAACGTTAATGCTGATGGTACGACCATCACTGGTAAGACTGCTAATGCAGCTTGCGTAGGTCGTCAGCCTATCGTATGTATCATGGTGAAGGATAGCAAGGATCGTATCGTTTCCTTCGCTTACATGAAGTTCCTCATCACTCAGGATGTTGTTATTCCAGAGGCTAAGGAAGTTGACTTCGATATTAAGGATATCTGGGTGAATTGTAAGCCAACCGATGGTAGAGTAACATGGTCTGAGATTGAGCGTTATCTCTTGGATGAGGCTCTCGAGGGTATGTCTAAGAAGGACTTCGATAAGAACTATATCTTCGATTATTATGCTCAGACAACTCAGGAGGTTGATGTCCAGGGTGCTACTTATAACAAGGTAACTCGTTACGGTGTCCAGTATACCGGTAAGGGTGGCAAGCGCATTGATGAGACCAAGACATTCGGTTCAGTTGATGAGGAGTGGAACCTGTCTGCTCAGAATATTGAAGATGCTACAACCCACATCATCAAGTGGTCGTTCACAGCTGCTCAGCTGAAGGATAAGGCAGAGGAACTGAAGAATGCCGGCAAACTCGAGGATAAGGGTGACTACTATGTAAACAAGGAACCAATTGAGACATGGGTACGCTACGCTCATTTGGCTTATGATCCCGATGCTGACAAACCAGCTATTGGCGCAGCTCCTGAGAAGGGTAATCCTTCAATTTGGGTTAAGCTGACCATTAAGCCAGGTGAACTGCACGTTGCTAAGGGTGACATGGGTGCTAACAAGATTCTGACCTACTGGTATGATCTGAACAGCAAGACCAATGCTACTGGTACAAGTGATGCATTTGAGGTTCGCGTGAACGTTCCTGTTCCTGTTCCCGAGGCTTCTGCTTCTGTGAAGACTATCGGTTACAGTATCGATGATAATGCTACCAAGATGGATATCAGATATGATAACCTCCTTGAGATGGCTAACGATGTTATCGCTAAGAGAAGCGAGAAGACCTATACTGAGTTCAGTAAGAACTTGAAGGACTTCTTCATTGGTGGCGAACTTAAGGCTACTGTTAAGGATGCTTCTCACTTCAGCTCTATCACTGGCATGAAACTTGGATGTGAGTTCATCCTCCCAAGCACAACTATCGGTAATGCTTCATTCAATGCTGGTAAAAACCATGGTATCGATAAATCTTGGACTGTTAAGGGTTACACTGGTGCAGAGTACACCCTGATTCTGAATGCTGATCATACAAAGATTCAGATTAAGGCTAAGAATAATACTGTTTATCCGATTCCTGTTGATCTCGTTACTCTGAATTACGATGATAACGCTACAGCTGATGATCGTCAGATTACTGTTCTGAACTATGTCAACGGTGAGGATCAGGATGACATCCTGAACTACAAGACTCACAATGAGCTTGGTGAACGTGAGACCTTCACTGCTTACATCAACATCAAGGCTATTGACGCTTGTGCTCCTGTTTACTGGAACAACATGTGGTTCAATGCTCGCTTCCTCCGTCCGCTCGACCTCGAGAACCCGAAGCAGGCACTTGTTCCCGATGCTCCTAATGACTGGCACGCAATCGACCTGACCGATGCTCTCATCGTTAAGGACTGGCGTGAGTACTATGGTGACCGTCAGAACCGCACTGGTGGTAAAGACGTATCTCTCGTACTGCCTAGCGTAGGTAACCAGAAGGCATTTGACTATGCTTACTATCAGGTAGAGCTTGAAATTCAGGATGGTCTCTTCTACACAGATGCTAACCTTGGTACAAGCCAGCGTAGTGATAACTACACACTGGGTCACATGCCTGTTATTGAGAGCGTTGCTGATGCTGAGGCTAAGGGCTTCATCCTGACCTCTCAGGTTCCTAACCTGAAGCTGGAGAAGACGAGCAAGACAAAGCTCCGCTACCTGAACAACTCTGGTGTAACTGGTGGATTCCACGTATTCGTTCCTATCACCATGACTTATGTCTATGGCTTCCAGACAGTACGTCAGACCAAGTGGGTTACCGTTGGTGTTACGGCTTCTGTTGAGCAGGCAATGATTGAGTAATCTCTTCACTCGCTGAAGATTCAATAATCAAGGGGGTGTCACTCTGTGGCACCCCTTTTTAAAAACTTAGAAAATATGACGTTGAAGAAAAGAGTATTGGCAGTATCCTCTGTGACCCTCCTGCTGCTCTGTCTGTTTACAGGCTGTAAGGACAGGAACAAGGTAGAGGCTACACCTGAGGAGAGTATGACTCTCTCTGCTGCCGATACGACGCAGGTGGTCGACCTGATGAACCGGTATTTCGATCTGCTTGTCAACAAGGACTTTGACGGAGCGATGTCAATGGTCTCTCAGTTGCGTAACGATTCCCTGGTGGAGATGGATTCTGATATGCAGAAGCATTACCAGATGGGAATGAAGATTGTTTCCCCGATCCGCTACCAGCTGGAGAGTATCATATTCCGGACGGAGTCAGATTGCCTCATTAGGTACTCTGCCGTGCTTTTCGATAAGGAAAGTTCCGATGACAACCGTCCCAACAAGATGTTCTATGCCATCAAGCCCGTCCGCATCAATGGCGAATGGCATCTTACTGTTGCCGATGACAATGACATGAACACCCGCGATTCAAAGATTGACAAATTTTAGGAGACGCTGATTATGAGGAAACTGTTTACCATCAGTATTGTGGCCCTGTTGATTGCTGCCTGCCAGTCTAATCGGCAGGGACAGCAGGGTAAGGACTCCGTTGACTCATTGAAGAATGTCAGTGTTGACATCTCTCACACTGGCGGTCCGGCCATTAAGTTTGACACGGTTTATTTCGACCTTGGCTCTCTTGCTATTGACGGTCCCGACCAGACGCGTGACTTCCTGTTTTCCAATACAGGTGATGCCCCGCTTGTGATAGAGAAGGTAGAGGCCTCCTGCCCCTGCCTTGACATCGTCAGTCCCGATGGCCCCATCGCTCCTGGTAAGAGGTCGAAGATTACGATGACATTGAAGATGAATGAACTCAGTTCCGGACAGTTCTATCGCAGTGCCAACGTCTATACGAACGCTTCTGACGAGCCTACGGAGATCATCCTGCAGGGCATTAAGAAATATGAATAGGCGTCTCTCGTAATGAGACATTAAATAAGTGTTTTTAATTTAATTATAGTGAATATGAAGACAATGAAGACTTTACTGGCTGCTGTGCTGCTGAGTTTCAGTGCATCAGCAATGGCTCAGGCAACCTATGAGGCAGCTGACGGCACAAAGTATGAGTTCAAGAAGCATGCATTCCTCAACCTTGAGGGTGGTGCTCAGTATACCCTTGGTGAGGCCAAGTTCTCAAAGCTGCTGTCTCCTAACGTACAACTTGGTCTTGGCTATCAGTTCAGCCCCGTGTTCGGAGCCCGCATCCAGGCCAATGCCTGGCAGAGCAAGGGTGGTTGGAACGGCTTCCGTCCTGCTATTGGTACAGAGCCGTACACAAACGACTACAAGTACAAGTATGTTGCTCCCGGTATCGACCTGATGTTCAACCTGAGCAACCTGTTCTGCGGCTGGAATCCCAACCGCGTGTTCAACCTGACTGCTTTCCTTGGTGGTGGTGCAAACATCGCTTTCTCAAATGATGAGGCAAACGATATTGCTAAGAACCTGTCAAGTCTGAATGCTTATAATCTGGATTATGTATGGGATGGCACAAAGGTTAGACCTTTCGGGCGTGGCGGTCTTGAGGCTGCCTTCCGTCTGAGTGATGCTGTTGCATTGACCATCGAAGGTAATGCTAACATCCTTGGCGACAAGTACAACTCCAAGAAGGCAGACCGTAAGCTTAAGGCCGACTGGTATT
>Ga0247611_10006783_pt1 | contig 14587 bp, 7 predicted proteins | sample 177DNAGHGhighgp2_FD_192422 | JGI IMG/M metagenome (GOLD analysis project Ga0247611, IMG submission 192422) | Sheep rumen microbial communities from Palmerston North, Manawatu-Wanganui, New Zealand - 1770 DNA GHGhigh gp2 | ecosystem: Host-associated > Mammals > Digestive system > Stomach > Rumen ...
AACATAAAGATTCATTTACTGAAGATGGTAATAAAAATATTTATTATTTTGATGCTAGTGCTAGTAATAATGCAAGTACAATATTAGAAGAAAATAATGTATTATTTGCAAATCATTGTTGGCAAATGATTAGAACTACCGATACTGGTGGTATCAAAATGATTTATAATGGTGAATATGATGAAACGAAAAAATGTGATACGTCAAGAGAAGTTCATCCAGGAATTAATGTTGGTGCATGGACTAGTGCAGATGAATTAGAATTAACCAAAGCATATTATTTTGGAACAGATTATGAATATGATAAAACAACAGGTAAATTTTCATTAAAAGGAGATATACAGCAATATAATTATACAACTGATCCAGAATCAACATTTGGTAAATATACTTGTGTATCTCAATCAGAAAATGCTACTTGTTCTATTTTATTTAGAGTTTATGCAGACTATGATACTGCTCCTTATAATAGTTTAGCAATGAAGATTAAAAATGTTGAATATAATAGTATTGGTACAGCAGGACATTTAGATAGTACTAGAAAAGGTCATTTGTCTGATATGGGTTATTCAATAGGAAGTAGAGATTATTCAATTTTAAATTTTAACTATTATAAAGAAAAATCAATAGTTGATGGTAAATCTGTATATACTAATAGTTCGTTAAATACATCATATTATTATGCAGATGGATATACATATGATCCATCAACAAATAAATATACTCTTGTTAATCCATTTAGAATAACAAGTAGTGAATATGCTAATATAATTGGAAAATATACTATTCTTTCTAATATTTCAACTGCTACAAGTGGTACTTTATATTATATTCCTACTGCAACTAGTAGTAGTTATTATCATAATAGAATTACTGATGGTAAAGATAATTCAAATTATAAAATTATAAAAATAGGTACATCTATTACTAATAATGGTGATGGAACATATACAATTAATAATCCAGAAACATTTAATTTTGAAAATTATTATACTATTATAATAATTTAAATGATAAATATACTTGTGATAGTTTAGAAATAAATTGTACAAATCCAATACATATTAAATCTGTATCAGATAAAGATTATCATTATATACAAGCACAAGATATATTACTTGGTAAAAGTCTTGATGGTACAACTCTTGTAGATACTATTGCTGTAAGTAGGGATGATATATATAATAATCCTTCATTATATTCTGATTATAAGTATACATGTTATAGTGGTACTAATAATTGTACTAATGATAATTTAGAATATATACTTCAATATTCATCAGAAAAGCTTAGATACTATACAAACTATTTCTTTGGTAATAATGTTACATGGGATGGTAGTAAATACATATTAAATGATACTAGTCAATTTTTAATGAATTTAACTCACCATTATGTGTGTTTAGAAACTGGTAAAAAAGAATGCACTACTGTCGCATATGAATTTAATATATTTACAAATAAAGTATATTATATTGAACTAAAAAATGGTGATACTTTAGAAAATGCATTAAATAAATTATTATCAAATGGAACTGATTCATTTTTAAAATACATTATAGAAGATTGGTATGAAAGAAATCTAATTCCATATAATAATAAATTAGAAGATACTATTTATTGTAATGATAGAAGTGTAATTGATTATGGAGGATTTGAACCAAATAAAACTGGAGATTTATTATTTAAAGGTTATAATATAAATAGTGATTTAAGTTGTTCAAGAATACAAGATCAGTTTAGTACATTAAATAATGATGCAAAGTTAAAATATAAAATTGGTCTTCTAACTTTTAGTGAAGTAAACTTATTGAATTATAAAAATCTAATTCCATCTTCAGAATATTTTTGGACTATGACTCCTCGTTCATTTTTTAGTGATGATGGCCAATACAATATGGTATTTAATGCAAATACTATTAGTTATAGTTCTACTTCTGGTAATGGATTTGTTGGAGATATAAGACCAGTAATATCATTAAAGCCAAATATTACATATACTACTGGTGATGGAAGTACTAGTAATCCATATGTTATAGATACTGAATAGAAGGATTGAATATTCAATCCTTTTTATTTGTATAAAAATATGTTATATTATTAATGATAAGGATAGATAAGTATGAGAAGAATAAAAATATTACTTTTATTTTTGTTATTTATACCTTTTTTTGTATGTGCTAAAACATGTGATACAAATGATATATCAATAAAGTCAATAGACTTAAAAAGTAAAACTGAAGGAGTAGAAGAAAAGACACCTGCTTCTAATAATAAATCAAGTATAACACTTAATCTTAGTATGAATGAGTTAAATGATAAAGCAGAATATAAAGTTGTAATTAAAAATAATTCAAAAGAAGATTTTATATTAGATAAAGATACATTTAATAATAATACTAATTATGTTAAATATACAATTGAAACAGAAGATAATTCAAATGTAATAAAAGGTAACAGTGAAAAAGAAGTATTATTAAAAGTAGAATATGAAAATGAAGTACCTGATGAAGTATTATCAGGTAATAAATATAATGATAATAAAAAATTAGTATTAAATTTAACAAATGATAAAGATGGAATAGTTAATCCAGAGACTGGTGATATAAATAAATCTTTAATATTATTATCTATTTTAGTAAGTGGAATATTATTATATTTATTTATTAATAAAAAACAAATTAAAATATTTTTATTCTTAATATTAATATTGCCAATACTTGTTAATGCTGTATGTAAGATGAGTGTTGATGTAGAATCATCAGTTGAAATTAATAAAAAAGAAGTTAAACCTTCAATACTTATGCAAGGATCTTCTTCTAGTGAAGAATCAGATTTTTTAAGAACAAATATTAAAAAGAAAGATATAGAATCAATTACATTTACTAATTCACTTGGAGATCATACAGTAAATGGAACTAATTGTTTTGATGTAAGTATAGATGAAGATGAAAGTGTTCTTGCATGGGTTGTAGATAGTGATAATGATGGATTATATGAAATGACAATTGGAGGCAAGGGAAAAGTATATGCTTCTAGTGGAAAAGACTTATTTCATAATTTATATAAAGTTACTTCAATGAATGGTATGCAATATTTTGATACATCAAAAGTAACTGATATGTCTAATATGTTTTATAATTTTTCATCAGCTGAAACTATAGATATTAGTCATTTTGATACATCAAAAGTAACTAATATGAGTGGTATGTTTGCAAATGAAAATGATGGAAGAAGTAGTTCTTTAACACAAATAATTGGTCTTGAAACAATTAATACATCAAATGTTACAAATATGGAAAGGTTGTTTAGTTTAAGTGGAAATTTAATAACTCTTGATTTAAGTAATTTTGATACATCAAAAGTTACAACTATGAGACAAATGTTTGAATCTTGTTTGAAACTTAAAACTATATATGCTAATGATAATTTTGATACAACTAAGGTTACTGAAAGTGGAGATATGTTTTATGAATGTATAACTTTAGTTGGTGGAGAAGGAACTATATATGATGAAAGTCATGTAAATCATGAATATGCAAGAGTAGATAAAGATGAAACACCAGGATATTTTACAAATAAGAATTCTAAAACAGCTACTATATATTACAATAGTAGTAATACTTTAGGAGAGCTAAGTGTATCTATAAAAAAAGTTAGTTGTGTACCTAAAGAAGGTACTTCATCTTGTACAATTACTATTCCGTCAGTTGTAACATCAAGTGTAGGGCAATATAATAGTGAATATAAAGGAATTAGTGATGAATTTAATAATTTAAATAATGAAAGTTTAACTATTAATTCAAATAAAGTATTTTATGCTTATTATAGTAGTGAAGTAACAAATTATTATTATGATGTAGTATATAAAAGTGATACTATTTATAGAAATGAATATTTAACTAGTTTAGATGATATGAATGTAGTATTATCTACAAGTGATAGAGGAGTAGAAAATTATAGTTATTCTGATGGATATGGATCATCTGAATGGATAGGATTATCAAAAGAGAAAGATACTATAGTTGAATATAATAATGTTTCTGATGCAGCTAGAAGTGATTCAAAAACATTATATTCAGTTTATAAATTAAATGTTTTATTTGAAAAAGGAAGTAATGTAAGTGATATTGGAGCTAATAGTTCAAGTTGTAATATAACAACTGATGAATATTCATGTAATGTTACTTTACCAACTATAACTTATAATGATGGATATTTTACTGGTGGATGGTATTCTGGAAATGGTTCTAAATTTGGATATGAAGAAAATACACAATATAGTACCAATATAAATGATTATGTATTATATGCTAATGCTTTTGTAGCAAATTATAGAAATATTGATAAACATATGTTGCATGAATCATTAAGTACTGCATTTAGTACAGTTAGTGATAATCAGACTATTATAGTTTTACAAGATTTAACTGAAACAGGAGCGTCTACATTAAGAAGAACTGGAGTAACACTAGATTTAAATGGAAAATCAATTGATTTAAAGAAAGATATTATGAATTGGAGAGGTGGATTAGATATATATAATTCTAGTCCTAATGAGTCAGTAATACAGGCAAGTAGAACACCATTAATATGGAATGAAGGAACTATGAGTATTAATGGAACATCTAGTGAAAATAAGATAAAAATAGAGACTAGTATAAATGATGGTACTATCTTTAGTAATGGAGAATCATCTACATTAAAAATATATGATAATTTTGAAGTAACTGGTACTTCTACTACAGCAATTATTAATGAGGGAGAAGTTTTCTTATATGGTGGTAAATTTAGTACATCAAGAAATATATTAAATCATGTAGGAGGAGTAGTTACTGTTGATGGGGATAATGTTGAATTATATGGTATAGGTTCTCTTTCTAGAGCAATTAATAATTCAGGAACCGTTAATATAAAAAGAGGAAAAGTAATAAGTGAAGAATGTATTGGTATTTCTGGTTCTGGAACTATTAATATGTCTGGTGGTTTTGTTCAAGGTGTTTCTGCAGGTATAGATAGTAGTTCTAAAGGCTCTACTGTTATAACTGGTGGAACAATTACAGGGGTTAATTATGGACTTAGAGTAACAAGAGGAGAAGTTGTAATTGGAAAAGATGATTCAACAGTTAGTACTACATCACCATTAATAGAAGCTACTGGAACTACAAATAATTATGGGTTATATATATTACCAGAAAGTGATATAACATTATCTTATTATGATGGAATAATAAAATCAGCTAGTGGAGAAGGATATGCTATTAATACAACTACAGAAAATGTTCCAACTGGTTATAATATTCAAAAAACTGTAGATTCAGGAATTGAAAGTGCATATCTTTATAAACCTGCTATGTTAATGGCTGGAAAAAGGATTGTTCCAGGATCTTATTTAAGAACAAATATTTCAGTAAAGGATATAGAAACAATAACATTTACAAATAGTATATCTGGTCATACTGCAAATGGAACTGATTGTTTTGATGTAAGTCTTGATGAAGATGGAAGTGTGCTTGCATGGGCAAATGATAGTGATAATAATGGTTTATATGAAATGATTATAGCTGCAAATAATAAAGTGTATGCTTCGACTGGAAAGTATTTATTCTTTTCATTAGATAATTTAACAAAAATTAATGGTTTTGAATATTTTGATACATCTTTTATTACTTCAGCTCAAGAAATGTTTGCTTATGATTACAAACTAGAATCTTTAGATTTAAGTCACTTTAATACAATTAATTTAGAAAGTATGTATTCGATGTTTCAATCTTGTCACTCATTAACTTCTATATATTTTGGCAGTTTTGATACATCAAATGTAGTTTCGATGTATGATTTATTTAATTTATGTTCTAAGTTAACAGATCTAGACATAAGTAATTTTAACACTGCAAATGTAAAAATTATGAAAGGCATGTTTATGCAATGTAGAAGTTTAACATCACTAGATTTAAGTAATTTTGATACATCAAATGTGAAGAATATGGAAGAAATGTTTAGAGGTTGTGGATTATTAACTTCTTTAGATTTAAGTAATTTTGATACTTCAAATGTAACAACTATGACTGGATTGTTTTATGGTTGTAGTAACCTAGTAAATTTAAATATAAGTAGTTTTGATACATCGAATGTTACGTTTATGAATAGTATGTTTGAAAGTTGCATAAGTTTAACAACTCTAGATTTAAGTCATTTTAATACTTCTAACGTAAAAGGTATGGCCGCTATGTTTAGGGGGTGTAGTAGTTTAGTATCTCTTGATTTAAGCAGTTTTGATACGAGAAAAGTTGTGGTTATGGGCTCTTCATTTTCTCAGGATGGTAATTATAATGATATATCTAGAGGTGGAATGTTTGATGGATGTACAAGTCTAATTTCTTTAGACTTAAGTTCATTTAATACAAAAAGTTTAAAAGATATAGGTAAAATGTTTTATGATTGTACAAGCTTACAAACATTAATATTAGGAGATTTTGAAAATACATATGTCGAAAATATGATTGAAGTTTTCTATAATTGTAAAAATTTGACTAATCTAGATTTAAGTCATTTTAAAACTGATAATGCTACGATAATGCGAAGAATGTTTGCTGGATGTAATAAATTATCCTCTTTAGATTTATCAAGTTTTAATACCTCAAAAGTAACAAACATGTTTGGAATGTTCAATGGTTGTAATTCATTATTATCACTAGATTTATCAAGTTTTGATACCTCAAAAGTAACTACAATGCAACAAATGTTCTATGATTGCAATTCATTATCATTACTAGATTTATCAAGTTTTGATACATCAAATGTAACAAATATGTATGCAATGTTCTGTAATTGTAAACAGTTAACTACAATTTATGCAAGTAATAATTTTGATGTTTCAAATGTTACCAATTATTATTATATGTTTAGTAATTGTTTAAATTTAGTTGGTGGTAATGGAACAGTATATAATAGAAATTACACAAATAAAGAATATGCCCATATTGATGAAGGTGAATCTAATCCTGGATATTTTACTGATTATAGAGTAAAAGAAGCAACAATTTATTATAATAGTAATAATACTCTCGGAGAGTTAACTGTTAATTCTATTAAAGTAAGATGTACTGTTGAAGAGGGAGATTCATGTAATATCACTGTACCTAGTGAAGTAATAAATAGTGTTGGAAAATATAATAGTGTATATGCTGGTGTTACAAATTCATTAACAAATCTAAATAATACAATAACTATTAGTAAGACAACTACATTATATGCATTTTATCAAAGTGATGTAACAAATTATTATTATGATAAAACAGATTATAAGACAAGAATTTTATATAGAAGTGAATTTTTTACAAGTAATAATGAAATGAATTCAGTTTTATCTTTAAATAAAAATGGCATTGGAAATGTTAGTTTAGAGAGTGGTCCTGGATCATCAGAATGGATTGGCTTTTCAATTAATCAAGATACTGAACTAGAATATAATAGTATAAGTGCTGCTGCTAATAGTTTTAATAATGTTTTATATTCAGTATATAGATTTAATGTTACATTTGAAAAAGGAAGTAATGTTGATGAAATAGGTTCAACTATTTCAAACTGTGATGTAACAAGTGATAATAAAAGTTGTTCTATAGTTCTTCCTACAATAACAGCAAATCCTGATTATTCAATTGCTGGATGGAATAAAGAAATTGATTCTAAAACTGGAAGTTCTCCTTTAACAATATATTTGGTTTCTGAAAATAATCTAGTATTATATGCTAATGCATTTCAAGCATATTTAATGCAAGGATCTTATGGAAATCAAACTACTAATTATTTGAGAACTAATATAGCAAAACAAGATATAGAAACAATAACATTTGTAAATAGTTTATCGAGTCATACGGTAAATGAAACAGATTGTTTTGATGTAAGTCTTGATGAAGATAAATCAGTTCTTGCTTGGGTAAGTGACAATGATAATAATGGTAAGTATGAAATAACTATTGGAGCTAATGGTAAAGTATATGCATCTACAGGTGAGGACTTATTTAATTTTTTAACTAATATAACTAGTATCAATGACTTACAATATTTAGATACATCAAATGTAACAAATATGAATGGTATGTTCTCAAACTGTAATAGATTAACTTCACTAGATGTAAGTAGCTTTGATACCTCAAAAGTAACTAATATGTCATGGATGTTTGGAATAAGTCCAACTTTCCCTGGCAGCTATATCTCAAAATTAACTACTATTACAGGTCTTAATAAATTTAATACCTCAAAAGTAACAAAAATGGGTGGTATGTTTAGAGGTTTAACAAATTTAACCTCAATAGATGTTAGTAGTTTTGATACCTCAAAAGTAACTGATATGAGTGGTATGTTTTATCATTGCATTAGTCTTACAACATTAGATTTAAGTAATTTTGATACATCACAAGTAACAGATATGTCATGGATGTTTGCTGGAGATAAGTATATATATGGAGCAACAAATGACTATGTTATGTCTTTGAATAGTATTGTTGGAATTGAAAACTTTGATACCTCAAAAGTAACAGATATGTATGGAATGTTTCAATGCAATAGTTTTAGAACTTTAAATTTAAGTAGTTGGGACACATCAAAAGTAACAAATATGAGCCTTATGTTTCGTGGTAATAACTTATTAACCACTATAAGTATAAGTAATGATTTTCAAACAACAAATGTTACAAATTCAACTAGTATGTTTTTGGATTGTACATCATTAGTTGGTGGAGAAGGAACTATATATGATTCTAGTCATATTGATGTAGCTTATGCTCATATTGATGGTGGGTCATCAAATCCAGGATATTTTAGTACACGTTAAAGGATTGAGAAATCAATCCTTTTTATAATATATTGATTATTGACTTGTATATTTAACTACTTTATAATAAAGCGCGTAAAGGAAGTGTATTATGATTGAAGATAATAGGTTTGCAAATGATGTAATTTTTTCCTATGTATGTACAACATTAGATGGAAATTATATATCTAGATTATATGATTATTATATAGTTTGGCAAATTAGTGAAATAAGAAAGAAGAATAATCAATTAGTTCTTGATATGGTTTATTTTACAAGTGAAGATCCAGAAATTAAAAAGATTGAAGATTTTTATATAGATGAATTTATTAGAAATAAACTTTTAGCAATAAAAGAAGATTATAAGAAAACTTTAAATGATAAAAAAGAAGCTGATGGTATAGTCCAGTCAAATTTTCCTAATGTACTAAATTATTATTATGATAGACAAGATTTTTTAAATTCATTAAAAGAATATAGTAGTACTTTAAAAAGAAAAATAGATTTTCAAACAATGAGTAATAGAGAACTAGCAAGATATATTTTTTCAAGTGACTTTTTATTATTTCAAGAATGGGGTAGAAAGAATAGTGATTATGTAAAGCAACAATATATTTATAATGAATTGGAAGAATTTACTTATCGTGATTTTAAAGATATTACTGATTATGAATTAAAACAACTATTAATAAAAATGGGTGAATGTAATTATAGAACATCAGTAAAAATTGATAGAAGAAAATATCCATATTATCTTAAATGGTCACCATATGTTAAAAGTGCATATATTGCAGATCCTTTTAAAGGTAATATAATTGTAGAGAAAAAGTATGAATCTACTGATATAGAAAGAGATTGGGTTCCAGAAAAACATGTATGGGATTTTGATGGAATGGATAATGCTTCATATACAATTCCTGGACATTGGAATGAAACAATAACTGAATTAACTGATATAAGAAAAAATAATATTACGAAAAAACAATTGTATGATGTTCAAGAATATTGTTTAACAAGACAAATTGGTCCAGAGTGGATGAGAGTAAATAAATTATAATAACAATTTAAAAGAGGATAAATCCTCTTTTTAGTTTAATTCTTCTTTCCATGATGAATCTAGTGAATCTGCTTCCATTAAACATTTAGATGCTTTTGAAATGGATCTATATAATTTATCTATACCTTTTTTATCTTGTGTATAATTTGCGATATTATCTTGTGATATACCTATAGATGAACCTTCTTCATATGAATTGATATTTGCACCTATGAATAGAAATTCCCAATTATTATGTTTTTCTATTAATTTTTTTATATCACTTTTTCTATATTCTTTAGATGCATTTTCAAGGCCATCAGTTGTAATTATGAATAATACTTTATCACTTACTTTATTATTCATTATATTAATAGTCTTACCAATAGCATCCATAAGAGCAGTACATCCTCTTACAAAATATTCTTTATTTGTTAAATCTTTTACTTCTTTTATATCTTTTCTATCATGTAATATTTCATATTTATCATCAAATAATATAGTAGTTATTTTTGTATTATAACCATTATTTCTTTGATCATTTAAATAACTATTATAACCTCCGATAGTATCATTAACACAGTTTGACATAGATCCACTTCTATCAAGTAAGAATATTACATCCATTTCTTTAACTTTCTTTTTCATTTTAATTTTCCTTCCTTTCTGATATAATGATACTAGACTTTTATAATCATTTGGTCGCTTGAAAGGGGACATTTATGAAAGAATTATTATCTAAATATATAAAAGAAAATTTAGAAAAATTAAGTAGATTTTCTGCTAAGAGAATTTTACAAGCAGATATGTGTTATTCAGATGATATAAATACTTATATAAATGATAATAAAGATGAAAATAAATTTCAAAAATTATTATTTAATCATATAGATAGACGTAATTTAAAAGATAGTGATGTTTATAATAAAGCACATATTGATAGGAGATTATTTTCTAAAATAAGAAGTGATAGTAATTATCATCCAAGTAAAGAAACTGTTATATTACTTGGAATAGCACTTGAATTAAATGAAGATGAGATAGAAGATTTATTACTTAGTGCATCGTATTCACTACCTAAGAATAATTATTATGATTTAATAATTAGATTTTGCTTTAAGAATGGTATTTATGATATATTTATTATTAATGATTTTTTAAATGATTATAATTGTAAATTATTAAATGTATAAAGAGGTGATATTATGTCATTTACATCTAATATTAAAAATGAAATTAGTAATATTGAATATAGTGAATCAGAAAAGATGGCAGAATTATCAGCTATATTAAATATTGGTGTTAAAATATATGATGATAAATTTGAAATATATTCAGAAAATATAAGTGTAGCTAGAAGAATATATAAACTTATTAAAGAAATATATCATGTAGAAATAAAAATGGATACTAGTGGTGTTAATTCTCTTAGAGGGAATAAACTGGTTGATTTAATTGTTTTAGATAAGGTTGATTTAATATTAGAAGATTTATCTATTGTAAAAGATGGTAAGCGATTATATATTCCATCTATGTATTTAGTTGATGAGAATGATGATAAACAAGCATATTTACGTGGTGTGTTTATGATGTGTGGTAGTATTAATGATCCAAAGACTAGTAGATATCATGCTGAGTTTGTTATTAATAATGAAGAGACTGCTAATTATGTTAATAATTTGTTAAATGAAATGTATTTTAATTCTAAAGTAATTAAAAGAGATAAGAATTATATGGTATATATTAAAGAAGCTGAAAAGATTAGTGATTTTATTAAGATGTTAAATGCTACATCATCATTATTCTATTATGAAGATATTAGAATATATAGAGATCATAAAAACATGACTAATAGACTTAATAATTGTGAACAAGCTAATGTTGATAAGAGTTTAAATGCTTCTAGTGAACAGTTAGAATTAATTAGAAAATTAAGAGAAAAAAGAGATTTTGATTTATTAGATCAAAGAATTAAAGATATATGTATATATAAAGAAAAATATCCAGAGAGTTCTATGAGTGAACTTGCTAGTATTATTAGTGCTGAAACTGAAAAGCCTATTTCTAAAAGTGGTATTAATCATAGATTTAGAAAGATAAAAGAAATGATAGAAGAAATTGATAAAGCATAGCTAATATGCTTTATTTTTTGTAAAATTTTTCTAAGTTGTTCACAAAATCACTTAAATTTGATATGATATTAATACAATAAGGAGTCTATCATGAAAAAAAATATTAAATTGATATTTGAAGATGGTAATGATATGGATGTAATTCCTGGTATTACTGTTAGGGAAGTGTTAAAGAATATTAAGGATACAAGTATAGTTGCACTTAGAATTAATGGTTCTGTTGTATCAGCTGATTATGTTATAACAGAAGATTCATATGTAAACTATATTACAACAAATGATAAAACTGGAGAAAAAATATACTTTAAAGGGCTAGAATATGTGTATATTAAAGCAGTTAAAGAAATATTAGGGAAAAAAACAACTGTTAATATTAAACATTCATTGGACAAAGGTCTTTATACTGAAATACATACTTCTAAGAAATTTGATAGTGGTGATGTTAGTAGAATAAAGAAAAAGATGATGGAAATATGTGAGGAAGATTTAGATTTTAAGAGTATAAATGTTTCTAGGCAAGATGCATTTGAATATGTTACTGCTTTAAATGAAAGTGAAAAAGCACTAAATTATACATATATGACTAATGATTCAGTTACTATGTATGAATTAGATGGAGATTATAATTATTTTTATTTTATACTTCCTCCATCAACAAGATTTTTAAAAAGATTTGATTTAACTTTTTTACCACCAGATGGTGTACTTTTAAGTTATCCAATTGATAATGAATTACCAAAATATAATCCAACACCACAAGTATTAGAAGCATTTCAAACATATGAAAAGAAATTAATGGCTCTTGGTGTTAAATATGTAGGAGAATTAAATAAATTAATTGTTGATAATAAAATATCTGATTTTATTCAAATGAATGAAATATTATATGATCAAAATTTAGAAAATATAGCATTAAAAATAAATAATAATAGAAAAATAAAATCTGTATTTATATCTGGGCCATCATCAAGTGGTAAAACAACAACATCTAAAAAATTAGCTTTATATTTAAAGAGTTTTGGATTAGATACTCTTGTATTATCTACTGATGATTATTTTGTTGAAAGAGAAGATAGTCCAAAAAAAGCAGATGGTAGTTATGAATTTGAAATTGTTGATGCGATTGATGTAAAACTATTTTCTAAACAAGTTAAAGACTTATTAAATGGAAAAGAAGTTATACCACCAACATTTAATTTTATAACTGGTAAAAAAGAATATAAAAATAAACCTATAAGTTTAAAGAAAAATCAAATACTTATAGTAGAAGGTTTACATGCGATTAGTGATAAATTAAATGGAGTAATAGATAAGAAGAATAAATTAAAATTATATATTAGTCCATTTATGCCAATAGCATTAGATAGACATAATCATATTAAAACTACTGATTTAAGATTGATTAGACGTATGGTTAGGGATTATAATCATAGAGGATACTCAGCAGAAGCTACAATAACTAATTGGTCAGGTATGAGAGTTAGTGAAAGCAAATATATATATCCATATCAAAGAGAAGCTGATATTATAATTAATACAGCATTAGGATATGAAATTGGAGTATTAAAAACTTATGTTGAACCATTACTATATTCAATTAGTAAAGATTCACCATTCTATGAAGAAGCAATAAGAATATTAAACTTCTTAAAATGTTTTATAAATATTCCAAGTGAATTAGTACCTAACAAGAGTGTTTTAAGAGAATTTATCGGGGATAGTTATTTTGAATAGGAGGAGATAAAATATGTTAAAAGTAGCAATTAATGGTTTTGGGAGAATAGGAAGAACCGCTTTAAGGTTATTACAAAAAGAAAAGAATATTGAAGTAGTAGCAATTAATGATTTAACTGATCCAGTACAACTTGCTTATTTATACAAATATGACTCTGTTCATAGAACTCTTGGTTATAAAATTGATCATGGTAAAAATGATTTAACAGTAAAGGGTCATAAAATTAAAGTTTATGCTGAACCAGATCCTGAAAAATTACCTTGGGCTAAACTTGGTGTTGATGTAGTACTTGAATGTACTGGTGTTTTTACATCAGCTGAAAAATGTCAAGCTCATATTAAAGCAGGAGCTAAACATGTTATTATTAGTGCTCCAGCTAAAGATGAAGTTAAAACTATTGTTTATGGAGTAAATGATAAAATATTAAATAAAGCAGATAAGATAATTAGTGCAGCTAGTTGTACTACTAATTGTCTTGCGCCTGTTTTAAAAGTATTAGATGATAAATATACTATTATTAAAGGATTTATGACAACTGTTCATGCTATGACTAATGATCAAGAAACACTTGATATTCCTCATAAAAAAGGAATTGAATCAAGACGTGGAAGAGCAGCCTCTTTAAATATAATTCCTACATCTACTGGAGCTGCTAGTCAAATTGGAAAAGTTATTCCAAATTTAAATAATAGAATGGATGGAATAGCATTTAGAGTTCCAACTGGAGATGGAAGTGTTATTGATGTTACTGTTGAACTTGAAAAGAATGTAACTAAAGAAGCTATAAATAATATGTTTAAATCATCACAAAGTAAAACATTAAAATATACAGATGATCCAATTGTTAGTAGTGATATAATTGGTGAAGA
>Ga0247611_10006784_pt1 | contig 14586 bp, 17 predicted proteins | sample 177DNAGHGhighgp2_FD_192422 | JGI IMG/M metagenome (GOLD analysis project Ga0247611, IMG submission 192422) | Sheep rumen microbial communities from Palmerston North, Manawatu-Wanganui, New Zealand - 1770 DNA GHGhigh gp2 | ecosystem: Host-associated > Mammals > Digestive system > Stomach > Rumen...
CCGTAAGGTTGGCAATGACAGGATGCGTAGGATCATTGAGAAGCATGTTACGGCCACCGCAACTGTTGTGGGTCAGGCCGATGATGTAGGTGGCACTCGCTTCCGTGCCTCCTGGTGCTGGGGTAAGAAAGTCCAGCACGTCTGTTCCGTTACAGTTCATAATACTTAAATTTTAATTTGTTAAACTATCTTGGGGCATCTATTCTTTTGCGCCGTCCCCCTTTTGCGCTTTGAGGAAAATCGGTTTCTCCGTCTTGTCTTCCGTATGTGGTTCCAGGACCAAGGCCTCACTAGACTGTATGGCCTCTATCTTAGCCTTCAGCTCTTCTATTGTGCCACCCATGGAACTGATGGATTCCTTCATTGACTGCAGCATACGCATGGAGTTGTAGGTGAACTGTGCGGCACAATACTGCCACTGAACCTTACGCTCACTCACAGGCCGGCAGTTAAGGCAGTCGCCTGTACACTGGAATCCCTGTCTTGTCTGTTGTTGCTCTATATTCTCTTCCATACTTACTTGTCTTTAAAGAACTTGATAATCTGACTGAAAATGAATGGGTTGCTGTTCAGCTTTCCTACAGCATCGGCTATCTTGTTGCCTGACACCATCGCGCCATGCTGACCCATGATGTTAATGAACTGAATGATCGCCTTGCGGCCATTCTCTGCCTCCTCATCGCTGTTAGCGTAGATGTTGAAGGATATGTTTCTTATTTCCATAATCTCGTCGTGAAAGTTTATTCGTTAATACTTGTCAGGGCCTCTGACGTATCGTCGGCTACAGTCGTAAGGACTCCCTTGTTCTTGATGATACCCTGTATGAGCTGGTAGCCATTTATGAGATCACCCTGATTCTCCTTGAGCCATGAGAAGATGCCTGACGCATTGGTCTTTATCTGTTGCATCAAGGTCGGCTCTACAGGGTCAAAGTCGGGAAGGTCGATATTCTTAGCGTAGAAGTCAAACATCTCCTGCGCTTTCTTCAAATCGCCATTACAATACGTCATGACCACCTGCAGTAGTTGAGCCTTACTTGTTGGCACGTAATTTCTGATGAACTCCATCTTCTTTTGCTTTTCCTTGTTGAACCATAACATCTTTGTCGTGTTTAGAGTTTTCAATACTTTCCAGATTGGAAAGGTTGGAAAGAATTGGAAAGGAAGTTAGGGGAAATTTAAGGAAAACTTCCCCTATTGGTGTTTTGGCATTACATACCGCAACCACAGCCTGTATTACAGCTACACGGCTTTGCATCCTGCCAGATAGTTACCTTCTGAGGATTCTCAGAATACTTACCGGTCATCAGACCAGCGATAACCTGAGCCGTAGCCTCGTTAGTGGCCACCTGTGAAGCAGAAAGCTGTGAAGCCTGACTGCCACTCTGTGTATCGTTGATGGTGTTGGTGATGTTCAGGTCACGAGTAATAGACTCGTTGTGATCACGAACTACCTGCTCTGTAACCTGACGCAGCAAAGCGGCAGTACCGGCATTCTCTGCTGCAGCAACACGCTTAGCCTCCTTCGCCTTCGCACCTGCCCACGCTACTGCGCCTACTACACCAACCACAGCAACGCCGGCTGTCACCATAGCACCGATAGATAAACCACTAGGACGATGGTCCATCTTCATGAGCTTTATCTGCTCGTAAGGTGAGAACCCACCTTTCATCATTGAATCTTCCATAAGAAATCTTGTTTAGTTGTTAATACTTGAGTTAATTCGTCATCGCGCTTTGACAATGACAAAAGTATCAAGAAATACAATGTGTATCAAGTATTTACAACCAAACTAAAGTGACACGACGTGACACCTTTTAACAATCCATCGAAAGGCGTTTAAACGCACGCTGAAGGGTACGCTTGGCGATATTCCTCTCCTTTGACAACTCATCAAGGGCGTGGTCATACTTCACGCCAACACTGCGCATATTCCTGAACTGCTCGTACGCATCTACGTACAGGTAGTCATTCAAAAAGATGCCATTCTGTGACATCACTTTTAACGTTTCCGCGCTTAATTTAAGCATCTCGTACACTTTCATCGTGCAAATTCTTGGTTGATTGGACAATAATTACTACCTTTGCACCCGCTTCACTTTACTTACGAGACAAGACAATCCCGCAAGGCAGATTAAAGGGAATTACCCCTCGACCTGTCCTGCGGGACTCATTGTAAGAAAGTGAAGCGTCTTATTATGAATGAAAGTCGAGGGGTTTTTACGCCCCTCCTTTTGTTAGAGTTTCTTTTTCTCTCCTGTACTGAGGAAGGTGCTGAGGTCAATCTTGACACCTTTCTTCTTTTCTGCCTCCTGACGGGCCTTCCATCTCTCGTACTCCTTTCTGGCCTGTTCTGCTGTCCTTGTGAAGCCCTTCTCTCCTGGCTTTGGCTTGCCGGAGTCATCACGCTTGTAGACTACGATAGGCGTATCAATGGTGAGAAGTTCTATCTGGGCAGCCGTGAGACCCCAATAGTAGTCCCACATCGGGACACGTACTAAACCGAAGAGGAAATCACGCGGCATCAATAGCCACTGCCTTACTTTTCCGTCGCCTCCTGCTGCGCCGAAGCGAGTTCTCGAAGGGTACGCTCGGCTTCTTCCGTCCTCATGTTCATCAGAGTAGCCTTTGCCCCTGTCAGTGACATGGTAGTCATTAAGAACTGTGTGAGAGGTACTTTTTTTTTACCCTCTTCGAGGATGGCCTGTAGCTGTACGTTGTCGTACTGACGGACATAATAGAACCAGCGCCACAGGAACCAATAGCGGAACTTCAGCTTCCAATAGCCGTCAAGGATATAGATGGCCGCAGCCTTGCAAGCCAGCTTGGAGTCATCGATAATGGTATCAAGGCTTGTATCATTCTTTCCGTCCTTATCGTCTGTGTCGGCCTTATGGATAAGAAGACGTGACAGTCTCTCAATCTGACCGTTCTTGAGCCAGCGGATCTTGTACTTCTTCTTAGTACCAAGCACCTCAACGATGGTAGCGTCATTGTCACGTATCGAAGCATAGGTTCTCTGTGCCTCGACGGATGGTTGTCTAACCTCAGGTTCTTTAGCCATATTCTTTATGTTTTAAATTACTTCCACAGGTTTGCGTTAGCCTCAAGCCACTCGTCGGCATTCTTACCGCGCCAACTACCATGACCAAGGTGTGTGATATACTTCCAGATAGATACGTACTGCCAGGGAAGTTTCTTGTCCTTAACATCCTCAAGAACCCACGCGCCTGTATCGTACCTATCCCCAGGATGCAACGCCCACATCTTCTCACCATTGAAGTAGTGTACCTTATTGGACTGCAGCATGGGAACATTAATCCAACAGAGGAAAGGATGCATGAGCGTCACGCCGTCCTTGAAGCCTTCCTCGCCACACAGGGCCATGGATGTGTCGACAATCTTCGTGATGTCATCCTTGACAAGAACATCGCTGTCCATAAGGATGAAGCCGTCAGGAAGGTACTTGAACAGAGCCTCAACGCTACGGCAGTGTTTCGCGCTTCCGAAGTTGCTCTTGTTGCGACCACCCGACTCCCTGTCAGGGTACTCGGCCAGCATCTTCTCGAAGTCGACAATCTTTCCCTTGGTGTTGTCGATGACAGTCACGTTGTCAATCTTTGTCTTGAAGGGCTTGGTGTCGCTATTGTCAAAGACTGTAACGCAGCAGCCAGGACAGCGTTTGTTCAGCGACATGATAGCGGCCTCAACAAGCTTCGGAGTGTTATAGTTGACCATGGCCACGTCAACGCCACGGTTGTATTTCATGTTGTTGTAGATCCACGCAGAGATAAGACGCTCGGCGAGGAAAGAGACTACACGACGCTGATAGATGGTCTTACGGCTACCGAAGTCGGCAACGGCCTTATTGTGCCATTCCTCAAGCGTACCAAGGCCCTCAATACCACAGGTATGAGTGAACTCCTCAAGGATGGGGAACATGAAGTCGCACATGGCGCAGAAGTCCTCCCACTTCATCAGGAAGATGCAGTTGCACAACAGGCGGGAAGAGTTCTTGATATAGTGCGTGTACTTGTTGTCGAGGCCATACTTCTCGTCAAGGATGCCTAGCACACAGTCCAGGTCCTTCACGTTATGGCACATGGCGTACTGCTCATAGACGGTCTGAGGCAGGTCGTAGATCTTGAACACCTGACACTCGCCTTTCCTGGGCATGTGGACGATATTGAGATGCCGGCGATAGTGTTCAAAGCCTACATACTCACTCTTGAGCTGGTTCTTCCACACGTACCACATCGTCACCATCTCTGAATAGACAGGATTAAGGTGGTTGATATTCTCCTTCTCACAAGGCTTGTGGGTAGCGAACAGCTTGTGGTGTTCGTCCTCCTGAAGCCCGAACTGATCTTTGAGTTCATCCTTATGGTAGGATACCCAAATCTGATAGTCGATTTTACTTTTCTTCATAAGTCTGTATGTTATTGCGCGTCTTACTACTGCAGCGTAGCCATTGACATCATCGGTACTCTCGTTGTCATTCACGCACACGATGCCGTCAAACGTACGTAAGACTGATTCTACGTCTTCCTTTGACTTTCCTACGGATATGTAGGTACACTTGGCCCTGCCCTCATGGTAGCGGCCACTGAAATACTGCCAGAGGCTATAGAGGTATTGGTTGTAGCTTGTCTCACAGCGATAAGGACAGATTCCTTCCTCTACCTCCTTCTTGAAGCGATCACGAACCTCAAGGGCCGAACTCTTCAGTATAGGGGCAAGATTATGTCCGTTATGAAGCCATGTATTACCAATCTTCTTCCCGAATACTCCAGCGACCATGTCCTGCTGAGCCATACACTTACGATGGAAGATGTTCGGCTCTGATGGGAACTGCCTTATCTCGTAACGCTGAACAGGCAGTCCGTCTACAAAGAAGTCCTCCTCCTTCATCGGCGAGACAGGGAACATATCATCATTGCCGTAGATGAAATGCTCTGCCAGGTCCTCAATATAGGGGACGAACATCTCAATGGTGCAACTGTTGAAACAGGGAAGGTATTTCTCAGGAATGATGTCGCGATGATAGACCACATGGACGTTCTCTTCATCCATCCATTCCTTTCGCTGACTCTCCTTGGCAAGAATAATATGGATTGTCCTCACGAAAGGCATGAACTCGCGGATGCACTGAATAAGAAGATGCTCGTTCCCCCATGAACGGAAACGGACATTGTCACCAATCCTGTAATTTCTGAAATGGAAATGTCGAAGATAATCCTCTCGCCACTCGGCGTCATCTTCGAACACCATCGGTACTACGTAGTCTATTATCATGGTTTTCAGTTATTAAAAGCGGCAGCGATGACTTTCTCACCACCGCCGCTTATTGTGAAGATAAGACGATTAGTTGCTACTTGCAGGGGTTGCAGAGGTGGAACCATCGAAGATACCCATTGCGTCAGGAGCAGTTGAAGCGGCTGACGAACCGGTCAGGGTGATACCGATAGGCTTAGCGGTGTCTGCTGAGTCAAACAGGATGCTGGCGAGCAGCTTAACCTTCTTGATGGCAAACATCTTTGTGCCCTCATCGTTCACGGCACCGATACCAACGGAGAATGCCTTCTGAGTCTCAGCGAAGCTGTAGCCTGCACCTGCTACGGTGAACTTAGCGTCACCTTCGTCGCTGTCCTGCAGAGAAGCCTTTGCAGCGTCAGCCTGGGCAACAGTCTTCACGGTGAATCCACAAGCGGCCAGAACTTCCTCGTCAATCGTAGGAATGAAGAGGTTGATTTCTGTGTCACCAGGAGTCATGCGTGAGGTCCAGTCACCTGTGATACCATGAACCTTGTAGTGATTGATACTTGGAGATCCACCGTTGTAGCTGAATCCACCGTCCTGTGCTACGGGAACTTCCTTGATGGTCTTACCTGTGGCGTTGAACTTGTCACCAAAGCCACCTTCGATAAAGAACAGGTGAGAGATACCTACAAATGCACCTGCCTGATAAGAACTGATACTAGCCATAGTCTAATTTGTTTTTATTGTGTTAATAACTATTTTTTGCTTAATGCACCCCACTTACTGCGTAAGTCGAAGTACACCACCGCTACTTGGAATCCGTGTCCGTCACTGCCACTCAAACGAACGACAGGCTTTACAGCCGTCACGTATTTGCCGTTAATGGGGAAGAGATCGACAATGCTGTCAACGAAATCACCCATGGAGTTCACGTCAAGGGAACTATTGGAACGTGCCTGGACAAAGAGATACATCACGCCTGAAGTTGTCAGGTAGGTCTTTCTGTTGCCAATCACGTAATCGCTGATAGTCACAGGGAGATCAATGACAACGAACTTTTCCATCGGACTCTCGGCGTTGACATTCGTCGGTCTGTCCTTCAGGAAAATATACTTTTTCTCGATGACGTTTCTCACGGCTGTCACCAAGTCATTGTACATGTTGTATATCGTCGATTTCTGAGCCATAACTTTAAGCAATCTTCTTGAATCCAATAGTTGTCATCATCTTTTTGGTATATCTCTTCGTGTTAAGATAACCGGTTGTCTGACGCTGCATTTCAACCCATTCCGCGTACTCCGCTGTATAGGCTACGCATATCTCAAAAGCCGTCTTTGATGTCGGTGTCCATGAACTTGCAAAAGACTTTGCATCCTGTGGGCCTGTACTTCCATCTGTAGCAACCTCAGGAGTGTATTTGGAGTGAGCAGTGTTCTGCCAGTCGGGACGGAAGTGAATGGCGTTCTTTCGCGTCGTTCCTCTCGATGTTAAAGCAGACATCTCCTTGCGGATCGGTGCTTTCAAGTCATCGTAGGCGAAGAAAGTGAAAATCTCGCCTGTGTCACGACGAAACATCAGAACGACGATAGAGTTAATGAGGTTACCTGTGAACTGGTGTGCTTTCGGATTGCCGCGTCTGTTCTCGATGGCTGCGTAAAGGATATTCTTGCACGCTTGCTCCAGAATCTTCTGAAGCTCGTCGTTCCAAATAACCATCTGCCTTTGGAAAGCTTCCTTGACAACCTTTGTGTTAGCATTCATCCTCAATTCCTACTATAACGCCAGAAAATGTGTGTGCCCGAATAGGTGGCCGTTGATACGTTCTTGTCCACCACTCTTCCATACTCCTTGAGGCTAGAGCCGTAAACAACGACGACTTCATCTCCTTCCTTCGGTAATGTGCCGGCAGAGTCCCACATGTCCTGATTCATGGGCAAGGCGAGACCACGCTGAGACGTGATAAGTTCTCCCTTGTCTGACGTTGTGTTGACCTTGTAACTACGGCATACACCCTCGTAGATGACTGTTGTCTGACCATCCTCGGCAGGTGTTTCCTCTTCCGATGGAACATCAGACGAAACAGACTCGTGCTGCTCATCCTCATCACCGCCCATAGGATCGTATTCCTCCTCCTGAAGAGGGGTGAAATCATCCTCGTCAACCATAGGGTCTTCCTCGGTCTTACGGACGATTCTGCACCAATGCGGATATCTGGGATTCTTCTCACTCATCGCTTCAAAGGCTTTTTCGGATTACAGATACCACGGCCAACAAATCCCCAATGCTCCTCACCAACCAAGGGAAGGTCGTACTTTTCGAAGATATCATTGGCCATGTCGAGATATTGCTTGAGAACATTGGCAGACATACGCTCGCCACCTTCAGTATGCTTCCAATCGGCATCTTCGTCGGTAACGCTTCCTGTCTGTGTAGGTGAACCTGCCACCCATACGAACAGCCACGCCAGAGCGAGTTCCCTCTGCTTCACTGAAAGTTCTGTATAAACGCTTTCAGGTGAGTCGATATCAGCATCAGCACAGATTGACCAAAGGGCGTTGTCAGGAATCGTGATGTTCCTGACTTTGCCCTCAAGGTAATCTTTGATGGTGTATATACTGCTATTAGTACATTCTGCCATGATTCCAAGTGTTTAGAGATTATTCACTCGATGAGCTTGCGCTTGAGCTGGATGCGCTAGAGCTTGATGAGCCGTCATCTTCCTTCCAGACGGTGACAATACCATGCTCACGAACATTGTTGAACACGGGACCGGCGAACAGTTCGCAGTCGATGGTGTTCTTCAGGTTCGGACGCTCCTCCCAAGAGTTCAGCACTACGATACGGCCCTCAACGAGACTGTACAGATCGGCACCTGTCTGACCCTGCCATGACATACGATCCTGAAGGATGCTGCGCATGCACTTCATCTCGAATGGACGGAAGGCAGTGGTAGATGCTACCAGGTTGTGCTCGTCGAATGCGGGATCGTCGGCAACAGGCTTACCGTCCTCTTCGTGGCGAGACTTGTAGTCAATCTCCTCGAATGGCCAGATGCCCATGTCGTCACGCAGCCAAGCCAACAGGTCGGTACGCAGCACCTTCACACCCTCTGGGTTGTAGTAGTTCTTTGCCTTTACGAATGCGTCCTTCACGCTGGGGTGAGTCAGGATCATGCGGAGCAGCTTCTTTGACACCTTCCAATGGTCGAGACCAAGGCTCAGAGTGTCGTTGTAGTACTCCTGCAGGTCCATCAAGTCCTGAACGACATCGGCCTTCTCGTTAGGAACGAGAGTACGAACACCGGCCTTTGTCACCCACTTGTACCACAACTCAGTCACAGTCATGATGTTCTCTGTGGGGATTGGGAACTTGAAGTCGTAAGCAACACCGTCAACAGGCACATCGTGAATCTCACCCTTAGACATGGCCTGATAGGTCATGTAGTTCAACTCAGTGTGGATACCACCGAGCATCTTGGTTGAGTTGTACACGAAACTGTCAATCAGGCTCTCGCCGAAGGTCAGGTTAGACAGCTTGGCTACCTTGCGCAGCTCAATGAAGTCATCCTGATCGATAGAGAAACCATGACCGATCTTAGGCAGCGTGCCGGTGTACATTCCCCAACCCTGAGTATTACGCTGAGGCTTGGGAGAGTTTGTACCCAAAATGGATGCACGAACAAGGATAGGAGTATCCTTTGCGCCCTGTTTCCACTCACGGTCATCAGAAGGAGTGCCCCAAGAGGCGTACTTCTTCCAAGCGGCCGTATTATACTTCGCATTGATGTTGTTCAGGAGAACACCAAAGTTTTCGGCATCGAGAAATCTAGCCAGAGAACCGATACCATAAAGATTTTTGTCTCTACTCATAGTCTATCCTCCTTTTACTTACGTGGTGAGAAACGGAAAACACATCCTGCATCCTTCAATGCAGTCTTGATCACATCGGGGATTGCAACGATGCGACGCTCCAGGATAGGAGATGTAGCACCCCAGCAAGCCTCGCAGTCGAGAGCGTAGGCATATTCGTCTACGAAACTGTCATAAGGAGTGAGCGTGTTGGGCACAACCTTAATCTTGTTGTCTTCACCTGCCTCTACAAGCGTACCGCCTACAGAGCCGATAGATGAAGTCAGAGTCAGCACGTCGACATCGTCAGCAGAACTGTCAATGGCGGTAACGGTTGCAGGAGAACCTGTAGCACCGATACTACCAGGAGTCACCATCAGCTTCATGCCAACCTTGGCACGGGTGCCTTCCTCGTTCTTGACTACGCTGACCTTGGTACCGTCAACGGCTTTTACCTCGAATACATACAAAGGCACGATTGTTCTGGCCTCTTCGTCTGCATACACAGGAGTAAATGCGGGAAGCGCATTACCCTTGGTAGGAAGAACTTCAAGAGATGGGAACATGAAGCCGCCTGTCAACATCCAGGGAGCCTCATGGCCTTCGTAAGCCTTGCGTACACCACCCCACTTCTTGGAGAATTTGGTGTAGTTGTTCAAAGTTCCTTGCATCATAATTAAAAAAGTTTAGTTTTTGTGGATAAATAACACTCTCTTACTTTGCGAACTGAATGCTGTCCTTGTATGCTGCAGCATCCTTCGTCTCTTGCGCCACTCTTTCCAAATGGCTCTTAATCAGAGGTGATACATCAGTCTGGTGGTTTCCACCGGAGAATGGATAGGCACCGTCATCCTTGTGCATACGCTTGAAGATTGCCTCGTAATCCTTCTCTGCTTTGGTCTTCAATGCAGCAACATCGGGGTTCTCTCCGATGACCAGCTTCTCAAGAGTAATCTCAAGAGCGTAGTCATCTTCCTCAACACCGCGTCCGATCAGGTAGGACTTAATCTGTGAACGAATGCCTTCCTCAGTAGCGGCCTTTTCCTTGAGTGCCTGTGCAGCCAGATACTCTGAGAACTGCTTGCTCAGTTTGCCGAACTCACTGTTCTCGCCTGTAAGACCCTTGAACTGCTCTGCAACCTGCTTGGCAACAAGTTCAGCAATGTTAGGCTGCTGGTCTTCCTGTTGCTGCTGTTGCTGCTGTTGCTGCTGTTGCTGCTGTTGCTGCTGTTGCTGCTGTTGCTGCTGAGAGGGATGGTCTTTCTCCCACTGCGCCTTTGCTGCAGCCACGGCATCGTCAATAGCCTTCTGCTGAGCTGCCTGCTGTTCAGTTTCCCACTGAGACTTGCCCTTGGTGATTCCATCGGCTACCTCATGGCGCAACTGACCACTCATCGTCTTGAGTATCTGAACAGGAATGTTCCAACTCTCGTCGGTGATTTTATCGTCATCGGTAAACAGAGGGAGGTAAGCGGTAGCCACCTCATCATAAGTTCTTTCACTAAGGTTGTCTACTCCAGCCTTAGTCTTCAGATTGGTAATGAGAAGATTTTTCTCCATAGTTAAAATAAAGTTTAGTTTTTGTGTTGGAAAGAACGGCTCTCTGCACGTTCATGGTCACAAATGTATTAAAATGGGTTTCCCGTGCATTGTGTTCTCAAAAAAAGTTGAAGAAAAATTTTAAAACATATTGCACATGAATTACCTCCTAATAATTTTGTGACATATTATTACAAAAGGATTGTCAATATGCAGAAACTAATCGGTCTTAACACATTGGATGGAAATCCCATCTTGACCTCTGAATTCGTAGAACGCCTACGTACAGAAGAGGAAAGTAAAACAAGCTCTAAAGTCTTCATACCAAACAAAGGTGCACAGGAAGACGGTCTTCACAGTGATGCCGACCTCATCATCTACGGAGGAAACCGTGGTGGTGGTAAAGCCAACCCCTACACGACACCTGTAGCGACACCTACAGGCTTCAGAAAGATGGGTGACTTACAGGTCGGTGATGAAATCTGTACACCCTATGACGGCATACAGGAAGTTACCGAAATTTTCGAACAAGGAGTAAACACTGTTTACGTCCTTCATCTCGACGACGGAACGGAAGTGAGGTGCATGGATAACCACAGATTCCTGGCACGCGCACACGCCGATGAACCATTCATGGTATGGGAGGCTAGAGACATCTTCGACCAGTACAGGATGGATCAGAAGCCACCACTCTCACTGAGGAACAACGTAACCGAATACGTAGAGATTCCACTTTGCGGTGAGGTCAGGCTTGATGAGACACTTGTGCCGGCTGTACTGCCAGTAGCACCTTTCGCCCTTGGATGGATTATCGCCAAGGGATTCTTCGAGTTCGACCGCCGTGGTATCCCCCTGACAACGAACAGGTTGGAATCAAAGGTTTTCAAGAGATTCGGATACAGGGTAGGCAAATACTTCTCCAAAGATAAGTATATCATGAAGGGTATCACGCCACACGCATGGAGGGAAGTAACCAACTGCAAGAGTGGCTCACCTGCCTACATCCCAGACCAATACATGAACGCATCAGTTGACGCTCGATGGGATCTGCTGCAGGGAATGTTCTACAGGAACGGATACTCAAGGGGCCGTTGCCCATATATCGAGTTCCCTAACAAGAAGCTGGCAGAACAGATTGCGCAGATTGGCCGTTCACTTGGTGGTTTCGCCATGGTGGTGAAGGTAGAAGATGACGCTGACAAGATAGGATTCTACAAGACCGTATTCAAGTTCCCCGACAATACAAAGATATGGCTCAAGGTCTGCAGACAAAGACGCGCAAAGGTGATAGCACCTATACCCACAAGCGCATCTGACCTGGATGGTGTGCTGACAAAGCGTGTCCTTTGGGTTTCAAAGGCTGAGAACAAGCAGCCCTGCAGATGTATTACCGTCTCAGGTAAAGACCATCTATACATGACAGATGCCTACACAGTCAACCATAACACGGCACTGATGCTGATGGAAGGTATCTACGATATCAAGAACAAGCACTACAGCAGTGTCCTCTTCCGTAAGAACAAGGATGACTTCGACAATATCGAGAAGGAGAGCAAACGATGGTTCGCCAATCTCGGCAAGTACAACAAGTCAAAGGATGATATGACATGGAACTTCAAGACAGGCGCATCCATGTCGTTTGACCACTTCGATATGTCGCTGAAGGACTTTGAGGATAAGTACCGTGGTCAGCAGATTCCATATATCGGCATCGACGAGTTGCCTCAGATTCCATTCGAGTTCATCAAGATTCTCCTTGGCAGTAACCGAAACACGGTAGGCATCCGTTCGCGTATCCTCGGAACGTGCAACCCTGACCCGCTTTCATGGCTGCGCAAATTCCTGTCATGGTGGATAGCCGACAGGGATACAGTCTACCCCGACGGACAGACACATCCTGAGAGACACGGACTGCCTATCCCATGGCGCAGCGGTGTGGTGAGGTACTTCTTCATCACAGGAAACTCAGTTGACAATATCATTTGGGGAGGCACGCCAGAAGAGGTCTATGAACAGGCGAAGGATGAGATTGATTCTTCCTGGGACCCGAAACTTGAGGCCTTCGGATACAAGAAGACTACGTTTGCCGTGAAGTCAGCCGTCTTCATCAAGGCGAGCATCATGGAGAACAAGGCTCTTCTGACCAATGACCCGAACTACGTGTCATCAATCCTTAACAAGTCACCTGAGGAGAGAGCAAAGGAGTGGGAAGGAAACTGGGACGCAATCGCCATCGGTGATGACCTCATACAGCCATTTCATCTTGAGAAATGCTTCTCCAACGCTCCCATGTATGGCGATAATATCCGTCGCGCCTCATGTGATATTGCCGGCGATGGTGGTGACTGCTGCGTGATGTGGTTCAAGATAGGCAACCATATCCAGGACCTGTACGTTTGTGGAGTTGATCCCTACAACACAGTACCACTGCTCAAGGCCAAACTGAGGGAATGGGGTGTACTTGAACAGAACTTTGTCTATGACCTGCAGGGAATGGGACAGGTTCTCAAGGGTGCTTTCCCTAACGCCATCCCTTTCAACAACCAGGCCGCAGTATCATCAGAAGACAAATACCTGTACGACTGCCTCAAGTCACAGGCGGCGTATATGTTCGCACAGCATACGCAACAGGGAGAATGGAGCATTGAGCCGGAACTGCTCAAGAGAATGTACAAGTCAGGCAAGTCAACGAATGAACTGTCATTCATCCTTCAGCGAGAGCGTAAGGCCATCAGGCAGGATACGAGCAAGCAGGATAAGGGATGGGTTCTCATCCCAAAGGACATGATGAAGAAACGCTCGCTCGTTGGACACTCACCTGACTTCATCGAAGCCCTCATGATGTTCGAGAAGTTCAATATTGACGATGACGATGTTGACATTCCAGACTTCCTTCAGGGACATATCAACAACATAAGAACTTTCAACTACAATTAACATCGGTCAGACGGCCAATGAGACCCAAAAGCCCAATTGACCCATAAAACACAAATTTCATTATGGCACAATCAGCACAAGAACAGACAAGAAAATTGCGCGGGCTGCTTCGGAAAAAGCCGTTCTACCGACTACTGCCCGACGATTCGGCGAAACTCGCCAGTATTACGACAGAACTGAGTGACAGGTACGTCGTAAAAGACACTAAGGTTTACGAGACAGTCACACAGGCTGACTTCCAACGTGAACTTTCTCCTTCTAGTCACGCTATCAACGACAGATCCATCTACATCAACTACCGTAAGGGTAAAGATGGTCTTTACTACGAGGAAGACTTCCCACGATACGCTTTCGCCTATCAGCAGGAGATCCTTGATGACCGTATGGCTCGTACCACAGGTAACGACATTCAGTTTGACCTCGCAGATGGTATCACGGATAAGGAAAGCCTTGACATTTATGATAAGTTCAAGACTGGATGGGCTGACAAGAGAATGGAGAACGCATGGCACTTCGCCATAAAATCTGACTATACAGTCGGTGACGTTGCTTTCGTGGGCATCCTGCAGAAAGGCGTATTCAGTTGGAAGATTCTCTCATACAACGACAACAACGTACTCTATCCTCACTATGACAGGATAACAGGCAAGATGAACCTGTTCGCGCGTACGTACGAGGCAGATGATGACTACGGCGAGGCAAAGAAGTATGTTGACGTATGGGATAATAAGTTCTTCTACCGCCTCATTGAAGGCGATACGCCAACGGATACCGCATCTCAGGAGATTAATGGAAAAAACGCACAGAATAGTGGTGTCCTTTCGACATTGGCCGGCGATTTCGATATTAGCGGTTATATACTTGAAGACAAAAGACCTCACGGATTCGACTCTATACCTGTAGCCTACCATAGACGTGATGACGGCCCTGTATGGACTCCTTCCCAGGAAACAATCGAGCATCGTGAGGCCGCTTTCTCTCGCCTGGCACAGAACAACCACGA
>Ga0247611_10006785_pt1 | contig 14585 bp, 12 predicted proteins | sample 177DNAGHGhighgp2_FD_192422 | JGI IMG/M metagenome (GOLD analysis project Ga0247611, IMG submission 192422) | Sheep rumen microbial communities from Palmerston North, Manawatu-Wanganui, New Zealand - 1770 DNA GHGhigh gp2 | ecosystem: Host-associated > Mammals > Digestive system > Stomach > Rumen...
TCTCTCGCGCCACAGGCGGAAAACGCGGCACCATGGCGGGAATTATTTCCATTAAAGAATAAAAGATCTGCCTATACACTATTTTTCTATTTCATTCCCTTTTACAGCAATTTTAGTGTTAACAATTATTCCACATTCTTAAGTGCCTCATCCATCGGAATTTTCCTGATACGGTTGTAATCGATAATCATGATTACCAAGTATGCAGCAACAATCATCAGCACAATCCATACATAGCTTATGGGCGGGATGTATGCGGGCAGCCATCCGTCCATCTGACCGATAACAACCTTCCATACAATCTCCAGCGATTTCGCACCGAACAGCGATGAAACAACCGCGGAAAAAATGACCATCCACGTTGTACTAAGGAGATAGAGCGATGCAATTTCTTTGTTCTGATAGCCCAGAATTTTTACCATCGAAATCGCATTTTCGTTTTTCTCGATAATTACCTTCGTAAGCAGATAAATCAGTATTCCGGCAAAAATCAAACAGATTACTTTGAAGTACTCCATATAACTTCCGATGGAGTGATCCAGCTGTCTGGAAATTTTCGTGATATCCTCTTCGGTAATCGTCATTGCAATGTATTTTTCTTCGATATCCTTGATTTCCTCATTCGATAAAAATCCGTTAAAGGAGCCTTCCGGATAACCGAAGGTTTCGTTATAATCATCCAGATCCATCACCAGATTTATTCCGCCGATATAATCGTAAAATCCCGCGATTTTGAAGGTGTACGTATTGTCATTATATTTTTCCTTTAAAGTAATCTCCTGTCCCACGGACAATTTGAACTTATCCTGATAAGCGCTGGAAGCATAGACTTCTCCGGCCTTCAGTCCTTTTACGTCAACATCAAAGTAAGTGCTTTCGTCTTCAATTCCGATGATGCTGACCGGCTCGTTTAATTTAGTTCCATCCACGGAATAAAGCGTCACCATGCTGAATTTTTCCGCATCTTTCACGGCTGTTGTGATTGCATTCCCGTCCTCATCCTCGGTGGATTTTAAAACATACTGATACTTTGCAAACATATCATCCACAACATGGTTCTGGTAATTTTTCAGTGTGCTTTGCACGCCAAACGCAAAGGTCGCCATAAATACCACGAAGAAAATTCCCACGAAGAGTACCAGATAATTCGGAATGTTCTGGAAAAATACGCGGAACCGGAAACGGTTTAAAAATTTAAATTTCGGCAGACGCATTGCTTTCTTTCTTCTGGTGATTTTTAAATCCTTGCGGATAAAGCGCAGCGGTGAAAGCCTTAACATATATCTGACCACGAAGAAATTGATCAGAATCATCAGAATCACGGGCATTACCGTAGTCTTTAAAAATGCCTCGTAATACCAGAATGTCTGATAAGCCGGCAGACTGTAGGAATTAAAATACATACTTACCACAATGTTTTTAAACACCGTATATCCGAGGACATTGCCCACAATCGCCGCAATGAACGTTACCAGAACGGGCATGGTCATATAGTGGCGGATCAGTTCACCCTTCGTGTATCCGGAAGCCCGTAACGTACCGATTACCGTGGATTCCTTGGTAATCGTGCTCATAATCGTCAGTGCAAAAATAAAGCCCAGCACAACAACCAGAATATATAAAAGTACACCACCGATTGTTTTATCACCGCCCATATCCTCCGGTGCAAAATAAACCGCCTGATTGGAATACCGCGGAACATAATCCTGCAGATTGTTTTCCGCCTTTACGGTCTGGCTGATTAACGATTGCATAAAATTATCGGAAAGAACTTTCTGCTCCGAATCATTCCGGTATTCATCCTCATAGAAAAATGCATAAGAATAATGCGTTTTTCCGTTGATATCATTCCATGCATTTTCCGTAACCATTCCGACGTCGAAATTAATTGCATCAAACATCAGGTCTGTGTTTTTCTCATAGAGCGTAGAATAATTCACGTAAGCCAATAAGCCACTGATAGTGAAGTCTTTTCCTGACACGCGGATGGTATCGCCGACATGCAAATTTTTATTGTCCGCATGCATTCTGTCGATGGCAATTTCATTGTCGTTTTCCGGAGCACGTCCCTCTAAGAAACTTGCCTTATCAACCTCGTTCTCTTTGGAATATACGCGGATTTTTCCGTCTGCATTTCCGTCAAGGTTGTTATCTTCTTTGACATCTTTGAAGAAGACTTCATATACGGTAACAGGTGTTGCTTTGAAGTTTTCTTCCGCAGTTTTGGTTGCTTTGGATTTCTTCGCTTCCTGCTTGTCAAACTCTTCGTTGATCTTTTCCTCAGCTTCTTCGTAGGCTTCTTTGCGGGCCTTTTCAAGTTCGTCTAAGTATTCCTTACTCTTTAAGCCTTCCTCAATTGCCTCAGGCAAAACCTCCGCAACCGTATCTTCGTACTTTTCATCCAAAGTTTTCTGTACGGCTTCGTCAATCTGTTTCTGAATATCTTCTTCCGTCAGGAATGCTGCATAAGGCGCAGTCGCTTCTCTCACGGCTTCGGTAACTTTATTTGTAATTTCCTCTTTAACTTTTTTGCGTACTTCTTCTTCAACTTTTTTCTCTAATTCCTTCGGCGCCTCTTCTTCGATTTTTTCATCGATTTCTTTGTGTGCCTCATTGATGTAGTACGATCTTAAATCAACCTTTTCTCCTGATGCAATCGCTGCTAAGAGTTCTTCATCCGCCTTATTCTCCAGTTCAAAATGTCCGTCCTCCAGACGGTTGTTTTCGTTGGCAAGATCGATGGAAATTAACATGCTGTGGTTTGCCACGTACATTCCCGAAACAAAACCGATGGTACAGGTTAAAAGAATAAAAATAACGAGATATTTACGCCATTCACCGAGCAGTTCTCTCGGAACCCTTTTTACAAGGGGATTTGCGATTCTGTTCTTTTTCATAATCCATACCCCCTTATGCTTACCAATCCAGTTCCGTTGCGGAAATTTTATTCGTGTTGATGTCGTTATGACGCACCATACCGTCACGAAGTTTAATCACATGATCCGCCATTTTGCGGATTTCCTCATTGTGGGTTACCATGATGATCGTGTTTCCGTATTTGATATTTACGTCCTCGATTAACTTCAGAATATCTTTCGAAGTATTGTAATCGAGTGCACCCGTAGGCTCGTCGCAAAGTAAAATGTCCGGATTTTTTACAATGGCACGGCCGATGGAAACACGTTGTTGCTGTCCGCCGGACAACTGGTTCGGCAGTTTATATTTATGTTTCTGCAAGCCTAATATATCGAGGAGTTCTTCGATATCAAGAGGATTGTCGGAGAGGTATGCTCCGACTTCGATATTTTCTTTTACGTTTAAATTTGGAATCAAGTTATACATCTGAAAGACGTATCCGAGATGTTTGCGACGATACTGTGTGAGGCCTTTCTCGCCCATATCTTCCAGTTTGTCGCCGTTGATGGAAATGTATCCGGAGTCCGGATTATCAATTCCGCCGATAATGTTTAAGAGTGTGGATTTACCGCTTCCGGAAGGTCCTAAGAGTACGCAGAACTCACCTTTTGCGACGGTAAAATTCATGCCCTTTAATACTTCCTGTCTGGTATCACCGCTACCAAACCCTTTCTTCAGATCCACGATTTCCAGAAATTTTCTTTCTTCTTCTGACATAAGTGCTCTCCTCCTTTGTTTGTCTTTGTCACGGCGGAGTTTGTACTACAAATGTCATACAAAAAACCGCCGCGCACATTGGCACGACGGTTAACTCTCATCATATTACAGGGAATCTCACGCATGCCAAAAGCTCTACATGAGTCTCGCACTTTTAAAAACAGACCGGGCAGGAATTCTGCCGGGATGACGATCTGTTCCCTGCAATTAATGCAGGCGTCCTACTCCCTCAGTTGCGCTTATGATAAACGAAAAAATTTCTATCTGTCAATTCTATTTTTCAAAACAGATTATAGTTAGTTATAACTAACTTGTCAATAAAAATTTTTCGTCCTCTGCACGTAACTACATAAAGTTGTATTCAATCTCTGTTCTTGTAATCAGTATGGTATCCGTATTTATGATCTCTTTTAGCTTTTCTCCCAGAACGATAATCTCATCTTCGCTTATCCCGATAATGATTACTCTCAGACTGGTTTCAGTCGTATATCCTTTATTATGCGAATAACCGCCAAACTGTGTAAGCAAAGAAAAGTTTATCTTCTTTTCAGTGCATATTTCAGATAATATTTTCCTAAAACTGTCAACATTCAAAATCTCATCATAGGTATCCTTATCTTTGAGTCCTATGAAAATTTCGTATTTTATACCATTTTGAAACAGATTCTCACTCATACTCCGGCACCTCATCGATATTCCGTTTTGATAATATCTTTTACAACCAAAGAACATTCCTGATTCATAAACATCGACAGACTCTTTGCGAGCTTGATAATGTCAAGGTCATAAGATCCGATTATATTTATACATAAAGAATTCTCGTAAACAAAACTGCTGTCAGCATAAAGGAATCCTCCTTTCGCGCTGTACACGGTGAAATCCATTTTTTTCTTCTTGAAGAAATAGACGACCATGGCTCTTAACTCATCTTCGCTTATAATCTCATCACGAAGCTGCGAATCCTGACATCCGATATAAATCTGATATTCTGTATTTTCCTTCATATCCTTCCTCCAAAATCAAACAATTATAGAATACTATTTACCAAATCTCTTGTCCAATTTTTCTTTTACTCCTGCCGCTTTCATTGATAACCAAAGCCTCCGATGCTATAATAAAAATGTAGTTTCGTTCACCGGAAAATACAGGAGGGCAACTCATTTTATGAGCAAAATAACTACCCGTAAGTTCATTTACAAAGCAATTTCGATTCTTGCCTGCTTCTCTTTTCTCGCGACGGTTTCCGCGTGCAATACTTCATCCAAAACATTGAAAATCGGTACCGGCGGGGAAAAAGGAACCTACTATTCCTATATGACGAATTTGGCAAATCTTGCTAAAGACGATTTCGCAATTACGCCCCTTACAACCGCGGGATCTGCGGCCTCTGTCCGCCTTCTGCAAAAAGGCTTTGTGGACGGTGCCATCGTACAGGATGACATCCTGGAAAGTGCGATCAAAGGCGAGGGCGTTTTTGCAAATGAAAATACAAAAAATAACCTGACCTTCAGCGCCGTTGCATCGCTTTATACGGAATCCCTGCAGATTATTGTCCGCGCCGATTCCGACATTCAGTCGGTAAAAGACCTGAAGGGCAAACGCGTTTCCGTCGGCGAAGAAGAATCCGGTGTCATTGTGGACGCAGAACAGGTTCTTGCCATCTACGGTCTTACCTTCCGCGATTTGGAAACGTACAATAACAATTTTGAAGACTCTGCAAGTGCGTTAAAAAACGGAAATCTGGACGCATTTTTCTGCGTTGCGGGTGCGCCTACCAATGCGGTAGCGGAGCTTGCAAAAGACTGCAATATCCGCCTTCTATCCATCGACGATACGGAAGTCGAAAAACTGATTAACCTCTATCCTTATTACGAAAACGTCACCCTTCCGGCTGAGACTTATAACGGCCTTTCCGGTGATGTAAATACCATCGGCGTTCGCGCCGTCCTTGTGGTATCAAATTCCTGCAAGGAAGATACTGTTTACAAACTGCTCCGGGCGGTAACAAAACATTCCGGAACACTGAATGAAAACATCGTCACCGACGGCGAAACGAACCTTTCCAAAGCGGCTGAAAATGTCTCCATTCCCTTCCATCCGGGAGCGGCGAAATACTACAGCGAAAACGGTATCACGGTAGCAAGAAGTTCCGGTTCGAAAACCACATTCGTACAATCCACGCAGGATAATTAAAAGGAGAAGAAATGACCACGATTTCACTTGATATGTATCAAACGCTTGGAATTGCCGTTGTCGTTCTTCTCTTCGGTTCCTGGCTAAAGAAAAAAGTTAAATTTCTGGAACGCTTCTGCGTTCCCGCACCGGTTGTCGGAGGCCTGATTTATGCAATTGTAATGTTCGTTTTACACACCTTCAACGTCATCGAATTTAACTACGATGAGACGCTGAAAAATATCTGTATGGTTATTTTCTTTACCTCCGTCGGTTTCCAGGCAAATGTCAAAATTCTGAAAAAAGGCGGCGTCAGCCTGATCATTTTCTTAATCATAGTGGTCGGAATGATTTTTGCACAGAACGGTATCGCAGTCGGCATCGCAAAACTGATGGGAATGAATCCGCTGCTCGGTCTTTGTACAGGTTCCATTCCCATGGTCGGCGGACACGGAACTTCCGGTGCATTCGGACCGGTTCTGGAAGACTTCGGAATTACGGGCGCCACCACGCTTTGTACGGCTTCCGCAACCTTCGGTCTCATCGCCGGGTCTTTAATGGGCGGCCCTTTAGGAGAACGTCTCATCCTTAAGAAAAAACTGGAAAACACAATTGAAGATCTGGACCCTTCCGTACTCGTGGAGGAAGAAAGAAAACATCACCGCCAGGTCAGCAAATATGCGGAGGCAACCTACCAGCTTGCCATTGCCATCGGACTCGGTACTTTGATTTCCTGGCTTTTGTCCAAAACAGGCATGACCTTCCCTGTTTACATCGGCGCAATGATTGTTGCAGCCATCATGCGTAACGTCGGGGAATTGAGCAAAAAATACACAATCCATATGGGCGAAATCAACGATCTCGGCGGCATCTGTCTCTCCATCTTTCTCGGAATCGCAATGATTACACTGAAACTCTGGCAGCTTGCGGACCTTGCCCTTCCGATGATCATTCTGCTCTTTGCACAGTTACTGCTCATGTTTCTGGTTGCAAGATTTGTCGTATTCAACCTCATGGGACGAAACTTCGACGCAGCGGTACTCTCCGCCGGTACCTGCGGTTTCGGAATGGGTGCAACGCCGAACGCTATGGCAAATATGCAGGTACTCTCCGAAAAATACGCGCCTTCCGTCAAGGCCTACATCCTCGTTCCGATTGTCGGAAGTATGTTTGCGGATTTTCTGAATTCGCTTATTATCACATTCTTCATAAATCTGTTAAAATAGTACACATATAAATCATCAGGAATTTTAAAGGAGGAATCCGCAATGGAAAAAAATCAACACATTCATATTTCCTATTCAAGCGATAATCTGGCTTTTCCCGAAATCGTTATCGAGGAACCCCGCAAAACACTGATTGTCATCGATATGCAGAATGACTTTATCGACGGTGCGCTTGCCAATCCGGGAGCCGTTGCGATTGTGGAGAATGTAAAAAATAAAATCAAAGAATACCGTGACCGCGGCGATGAAATCATTTTTACACAGGATACCCACAGCGCCAACTATATGGAAACAAATGAAGGAAAGCACCTTCCCGTTCCGCACTGCATCGAAGGCACGGACGGATGGAAAATCCGCGAAGGCCTTGCGGAAGAGGGTGACCTCCATATTCTCAAAAGATGTATCGGATACAACGGCTGGGGAGAGTACGACTTGGAAGATGTTGAAATCGTCGGACTTTTGACGGACATCTGCGTCATTTCCAATGCGCTGATTATCAAAGCTTTTTATCCGGAAATTCCCGTAAAGGTAAACGCAAGCTGCTGTGCAGGCCTTACTGCGGAATCGCACAAAGCTGCTTTGGAAACCATGAAATCCTGTCAGGTGGATATCATCGAGTAACGTAATTCACACTGTTCCTATCCAAACTTTTTATTGCATAAAGAAAGACCCGGAGAGCATTCTCCGGGTCTGTTTTTTTCACAGAATAATTCTTGAACTTTTACAATTCCTTTTTTACAGTCCGCATCCTTACACACGTAATAGATGCAGGGGATTGTTCTGTCTTTCATTTTCTTTTCCTCCGTAGTTTTCAAGAATGTCAAGGGTGCGGCATTAAGAATATTTGCGTTGTTCTTTTCCAAATAAATTGCCTGCAATGCAGCCGGGAGGATAACCTATGGTCAACCGGTTTAGCGCCACAAACCTTTTTCCCGGATTTCAACATATTACTATGTCTATGTGAAAGTTATCCGTTATCTGAAAATGGTTCAAGTAAAAAAGGTTCACTGTTTATAGTTTAAAGTTTACCCAAAATCAAAAACCGAAAATGTTCCGCATATATCACATTCTCAATTCATAATTGTGACGTAACCCTGTCACAGGGAAACGGGGTTTAAGATTTTCGCATTGCAGGCAAATAAAGTCAGAGGGGAATCCTCATTTCGGAATCATCCCCTGCAGGTCAGATTTCAATAAAGGTTGTTGCGTTGGAAACCTTTATTTGCGTATCCAGCTCAGCCAGAAGAACGGTTCGCTTTTCTTCAAGTTTTTCTATCTTCTTCTGAACACCAATCGGATCCACAAGTTCTGTTGTATTTTCGCGTACATACGCTTCTACAACCTCCAGAGGCTTTTCGTCTTTCACCTTGGTTTCCTTGCCAAGAATGGAAAGTCTCATGTTTTCAGCAGTGGACCGAAGTTGCGCGTTCCTTTCTTCCGCAACCTGTACGAAATTTTCAAAGTCCGACTGCATCTTCCACTGAAGAATCGCTTCAAAATTGGTATCACAATCCAATGCTTTTGTTTCACGAAGTCTGTTTCTTAAGGAAATAGCTCCGGCAACCGTCATTTCCCCGTAGGATGTGCTAATCATCGTTTTTGCATTGGAGGCAACAATTGCTGCATCAATTCTCTGATAACGATCAATCAAATCCACAATCTGCTGATATGCACTTTCTGCATTTTTTGCAAACTCCTCACGGGTGATATGATTATCCAGAACTTTTTCTTCATTCTTTTTTGCAATATCAATGAAAGAAGCTTTTTCAATTTTACTGTTGATTTTCTTAACCAACAGATCTCTTTCGTCAAGTGCCTGAGTGATTAACAATTTTTCTGCCATATTTTCTACCTCCGTTTTCTGTGTCTGTAATCATAATATTTATTTCAACACTCTTTTTCAATCAACCTGTAGTTTAATATGGGGGTTACCGGAAGACTTTTTCTTCTTTTTGTCATCCAGAAAATAATAGCGTTTCTTTAAGATCCGGTTAATTTCCCGAATCGCATCATTACGACGTTTCTTTAATTCCTTCTCACGAATAATTTTACCGGTTTTTCTCGAAATCTGATAATACAGATCCAGCCGTTTATAGAACGTTTCCCAGCTGTATAAATAGTTTGGGTTTCCTTCAAAATCGGGAAGATAAAACTCTAAGCAACCGTCATTGTAATCCCTGCAGCACCGTATAAAATCCTTTTTTAAAACCGGCTCATCCGTATCAATCGGACAGGTGATTAAGGAATACATTTCCTGCCTGGAGATATTTCTTCTGGATCTTTCGTCAATTGAGCGGAAAATCTTATATAATTCCATTACTTCCGCGACATCCATTTTGGTAAACGGTTCCGAGGGCGTCATTTCCGCCCAGACCTGCAGGATGTAAAGAAGATTATACGGAAGTTCTATAAGCACTTCCGGAAAACCCAGGGGCGCAATGGTAATCTCCGGATCCTGAATGGATAAACATTCCGCTACGTATTCCGGATCATCCACGGATGTACAAAAGCCTTCCTCGTAAATGCCTTTTCTTCCGGCACGTCCCGCAATCTGTTTGATTTCCTGCGAATGAAGAACTCTTTTTTCTATGCCGTCAAATTTCTCAATCGTGGAAAAGACAATGCGCTTAATCGGAAGATTGATTCCCATTCCGATGGCATCGGTGGCAACCACAACTTCCGTCTCTCCGGTAGCAAACTGTTCTACCTGAAATTTTCTTGCCGAAGGCGGCAGATTTCCGTAGATCACGCTGGTTTTAAGCCCTGCCTTTTCAATCTGCTCCGAGATTCCCAAAACTCCGCCTTTCGAGAACGTGATAACGGCATCGCCCGGTTTTAACTGCTTTATATAATTTCCCTCGTTAGTCCCTTCTTTAAAGGGTTCAAACGTAAGCGGCGTCATACGCTCATAGTGAAAAACCTCATAGGAATCATCACAGAGTGTAATCAGCTTTTTTACGATATTTTCCGCACTCGGCGCCATACAGACATGGATTTCACCTGCCCGGATTCCCAGAATGGCTCTCGTCCAGTTGTGGCCGCGTCTGGGATCGGCAAGCATCTGTGCCTCATCAATTACTGCAATATCGTAGTAATCATGTGTATTCAACATCTCAATCGTGGATGCCTGACATACGGCATCTTCCACCAGATTGCTTTCTTCTCCTGTGACAAGATTGCAGGGAACTTCCATGCGATTGAATTTATCAAAGACTTCCAATGCAAGCAGACGCAGAGGTCCCAGATAAATTCCCTTTTCGCATTCTTTCAGGCGTTCTAAAGACTGATAGGTCTTTCCACTGTTTGTGGGACCCACATGCAGTATAAAACGCCGCTTCATTTCTCTTGCCTGCGGATAATCATCGATGGGATTTTTATTGAGAAGTTCACGGATTCCTGCTTTGATTTTTTCTGCCAGATAGACATTCTGATAGTAATGGATCAGGCCGTTAACAGCCAGCGCAGGAGCGGGTTTATAATCGTCAAAATACTGATATACTTCGTACGCCTGACCGTTGGAAAAATGCTCTCTGAAAGCATGCCAGTCTACAACCGTAACACGCTCGATTAAGACATCCATTCTCTTTTCCAAATCGGTCAGACGGTCTTCATTCTGCGCCCAGATTTCTTCGTCCGCCTGATAAGATTTCAGTTCCGAACAGGTATTGAACAAAAGGATTCGATCCACCATACGGGAGGTTTCCATACCGAAAATCTTCCGTTCCAGCTTATCGATTGGAATTCGCTTCCCTTTTCGTCCGGAGTAAAAAGACTGCTTGTAATACTCTGTGAGAAAATCTATGACCTTGTAGTATTGTTTGGTTTTTTTATGTTTCATCCGCACTTGTCTATTCCGCATTCGCCGGCAAATTCTCACCCGGCTGCATAATCACATATGTATAATAAACAAATACAAAGAATTCGATAAACGCATCCGCTCTTACCAGCCCGTTGCTGAAAATCAGAAAGGCGGGATAAGCCATAAAACTTAACAATAGCGAAAATGCAGCGAATTTAATGTATTTCTTATCCAGGAAAGCCAGAATCAGAAGAATGATATCAAGGAAATATGCATAGCGGTCATGCATGGCCGGTAAAAAGAAAATGCATACCCACGCAAACCATGCAACCGTATTCAGAATCTGAACGGGGGAATCCATTCTTTTTTTCTTTTGAAGAATCATATAAAATCCCAAACCGCAGATTCCGAGCGTCAGCAAAATAGCAAAGCCGGAAAGACGTGCATAGTCATCTCCGAAAAGCTGCCAGATACTTCTGGCATTTAACCACATATGCTCATAGGTCTGTGTCTGCGAAAAGTAAACGGTAAAAGGACTGAGCGGGTTCCGTCCGAAGATGTAAGCTACCACTCCGCAAAGCCAGAAGGACAGAACGGATACGGCAAAGAATCCCGCGCTGAATTTCTTTTTCACAAAATAGAAAGAAATCAGAAACGGCAGGAAGAAAATTGTCTGCAGTTTCAGTGCAAAGGAAATGCCAAGTACAATAAATGCCGGAAGATATTTGTTCTTATGCATCAAAAGCAAAACGAGAACGAGGCAGAAGACATACATGGAATCGCACTGTCCCCAGAAAGCCGAATTAAGAACAACCGTGGGAAGAAAAAGGATTACCGCATAAACGCTGTTAAACAGCGTTCCGAACATAGGCTTTTGTTTTATATTGCACGCTAAAAATGCACCGAAGAATGCAAGCAGATAATCAAATACACAGGAAAGAATCTTATACTGTGTCATAGGATTAAGCGGAATGTATGTCATAATAGCAATAAAAGTCTGGTAAAAGACATTGTAGTCGCCAACCTGATACTTTAATCCGGGAAGTCCGCCCTGCTCCTTCATGGTGTCAAACCATGGAATCAGGTAATTGAACATATCGCTGGAAAGGAAGTCTTTTCCGACATAGCGAACAGCAATTCCCAATACGGTGATTACAATAAAAAACAATATAGAAGAGTGCTTGGTAAAAAAATCTGCAAATATCTGTTCAAATTTAGGCATTTTAATCTGTGTTTCCTCGTTTCTTATATTCGTCTCTCTTTTACGTTTTTTCCACTACTTTTCCTCACTACAAAATTCTTCAATCTACTTCAGTTTCCATGCCAGATCATTTAAGAAAATCTGCTCTTCAATCTGCTCGGGTGTGCTGTCCTTTGTGATGTGGATGAATTCGATTTCCATCATTCTCGCCCAGTCCTTCATCTGCTCTGCGGTAACATCGTAGGAAAGAACCGTATGGTGTGCTCCGCCCGCAGCGATCCAGCATTCTACACCGGTAACGAGGTCGGGCATTGCCTTCCACATGACTCTTGCAACCGGCAGGTTCGGCATCGGAAGAATCGGTTTTACCGCCTCAATATCCTGCACAATCAGGCGCATTCTTCCGCCCATATCGATTAAGCTGACAACGATAGCGGGACCCTCGTGTCCTTCAAATACAAGTCTCGCAGGTGCTTCCCTGTCTCCGATTCCCAGCGGATGAACTTCAATGCGGGGACGAGCCGCAGCAACGCTGGGGCAAACTTCAAGCATATGTGCACCGAGGCTGTACTCTGCATCAGGATCCAGATTATAGGTGTAGTCCTCCATAAATGCCGTACCGCCCTTCTGTCCTTCACTCATTGCCTTTAAAATCGCCGTCATGGCAGCAACCTTCCAGTCACCTTCTCCACCGTATCCGTATCCCAGTGCCATCAGATGCTGGCTTGCAATTCCGGGAAGCTGCTTCATGCCGTAAAGATCCTGGAAGGTATTGGAAAATGCCATACAGCCCTCGGCATCGAGCATTTTCTTCATTGCAATCTCTTCTCTTGCCTGATAACGAACGGTTTCAATATCATCGGTAGCCATATCATATTCTGCCTGATAAACAGCCATCAGCTCATCGATTTCCGCATCCGTAACCGCATCCATCGTCTCCACCAGTTTTCCTACCGGCCAGGTATTTACCTGCCATCCGAGCTTAATCTGGGTCTCCACCTTATCACCTTCGGTTACGGCAACTTCACGCATATTGTCTCCGAAGCGCATGACCTTTAACGAGCGTGAGAACATTACGCCCACTGCGGAACGCATCCAGCTTCCGATTCGCTTCTGCACATCCTCATCCTGCCAGAAACCGGCAATAACTTTGCGCGGCATTCTGAGTCTTGCAGCCAGGAAGCCGTGTTCGCGATCTCCGTGAGCCGCCTGATTTAAGTTCATAAAATCCATATCGATTTCTTCGTTCGGGATTGAGCGGTTATACTGCGTGGCAAAATGACAGTAAGGCTTCTGCAAGTCCACAAATCCGTTAATCCACATTTTGCTCGGGCTGAAGGTATGACACCAGGTAATAATACCCGCGCAATGTGTATCGTAATTTGCCTCACGCACCAGATCCGTCACTTCTTTATTGGTCTTGATGGTAGCTTTATAAACCAGCTTACAGGGCAGATTTCCGGACGCATTCAGAACATCCGTCATTTCCTGCGCTCTCTTCGCAACCGTTTCCAAAACCTCCGGCCCATACAAAAACTGTGACCCTACCACAAACCAGAATTCATAATCCTTTAACATAACCCCTTATCCTCCTTGATATATTTTATTCTACCGTACAGGTGAACAAGCACCCGTCAAATTCGCCATCCAATCCTACTCCCGCAGACGTGATAAAAAGTGTTTTTCCGTCGTCCGTAAAATTACAGGAGCTGACCTGTTTTGCGGGAACATAAATTTCCGCAAGCTTTTCACCGGTTTTTCCGTCATGTTTTTCAATCCGGTTTCCGCCCCAGATTGCAACCCAAAGATTATCTTCCCCGTCGATGCACATCCCGTCCGGAACACCGTTTTCCACGGAAAACAGCAGCCGTCTGTTACGGATGGTTCCGTCCCCGGAATTGTAATCGTATTTAAAAATTCCATGCTCCGGGGAGTCCGAAAAGAAAAACGATTTTTCATCACTGCTCCAGGCCATTCCGTTGGAAATTTTTGTATTTTCCTGAAGACAGAAAACCTCTCCTTTGTCGTAACAGAAAAGAGCTCCCTCCGCTTCGTAGTCGTCATCCGCAACCGAAGCGCCGAAAAAAATTCTTCCGTAAGGATCCGTTTTTGCATCATTGGAACGCCAGTAAGATTTAAAAACCGAATCGAGCGGAAAAAGCAGTCTTTCACAGTCATTCTCGTAAATATAAAGACCGTCTTTCGCCGCAAGATAAAAGCCGTCGGAGTCGGGCAGCGGAATCGCCGCGCCGATGGGCTGACCCATGGTAAAATGCGTCTTAACCCCACCCTGAAGCATCCATAACTCGCCTTTCACGATATCCACCCAGGAATACCGTTGAAAACGTGCATCGTAAAACGGGCTCTCGCCCAGAACAAATTTCTGCCTGTCAAAAAGAATCGCCTGATATGTCTTCATCCGTTTTCCCCCTGTAAATCCAAGGTAGTGTCAAATTTGACACTCCTTTTTTCTTTCTTAACCTTGATTTATCGGGAGTTCAAAAAAAATGAGCATTGACCTCCCTTTTTGGTATAATGTCAACGACCAAGTCAA
>Ga0247611_10006786_pt1 | contig 14583 bp, 18 predicted proteins | sample 177DNAGHGhighgp2_FD_192422 | JGI IMG/M metagenome (GOLD analysis project Ga0247611, IMG submission 192422) | Sheep rumen microbial communities from Palmerston North, Manawatu-Wanganui, New Zealand - 1770 DNA GHGhigh gp2 | ecosystem: Host-associated > Mammals > Digestive system > Stomach > Rumen...
TATTTGTAAGATGTCTGAAGCACTCCGTATGGGTACATCTAATGCTATCGCTACACCAAGCTATATCACTTTCAAACCACATCTGCATAAATTTATTCTCCTTTCTTACCTTATAATTAATTATATCAAAAATTCTAAAAAATTTCAAATTAAAAAGACCACCGTGTAATCCGTACACGGCGGCCGTCCTATTAACATAAAGCAAGTATAGCAAGAAAAATAATTCCCCATTTATTAAAATGTATTGTTATTAAAGTAATTGCAACAATCCATGCAACCCTTACTATTGTGTGTACCCAGTATTCATTCATAACTTAAATATGGCAATCAACTATTGTAATATACATATCCTTATCAAAGGTATCAATAAGAGAAGTAAAATCTCTCTCCCATTTACCCTGGTCTACGGGGTCTGCACTAGACATACCCCACCAACCCATTCTACCTGGTTCAAGCCATTCACCATCTGGAGTAAGCAACGCATAGGTTGAAAAAGTCATCATAGATTTGATATAGTTCGATTTATTACCATATTTTTCAAGATAATATTCTGGTGTATAGAAAAGTCTAAACTTCTCTTCTTCTGTTGGCTCCGCGCCTTCAACGGCAACTTCCCAATAGCGCGAATACTCTTTAACTGCTTCGGGATAGATATAGTTATAATCCCAATTACCTATGCGAAGAGTATCGTGATAATTACCATCGTAATCACGTAGACTTTCACGCCAACGTCCACCTATATCCCACCAATCCCATTTAGAATCTGGATTGTAAGTTGAATATTCGTTACCATCTTCACCGAGCATATCTTCATAAGCTTCTATTTCATAGAAATCCTGTGGAGTCTGCGCGGCAAGTATTCGTCTATACCAATCATAAGATGGACTTGTAAGTATTTCAATAAGTTTGTCTTTTTCAAACTCTTGAATCTGTTTAAGGACTTCTTCGTGATGTTTACGCCCATCCTCAATAATCTGTTCTTTTGTTCTATGAAGATACTTTTCTACTTCTATATTCTCATCAAATGGCGCGAGAAGCTCAGTAACTTCTTCTTCTGTACCTGTTCGTGAAATAACTGCTACTGTATAATGTGACATATTTTCTCCTTTCTACCAGCCCCAGCCGGCATAATCTACAATCTTCATCGGAACTGTACTTGAGACATTAGCATTGTGAATGTCTGTTATCTCCCACTTACACATGAAAACTTCAAATGCTCTTTTATACTTATCATCCATACTCGATTCTAAAAGGTCTAACACAAGACCAGAATCATCACATTCTTTCCAACTTTCATAATCATCAGCATTATCATAATTAGAATCATCAAGTCCATGACTACGACAATATTCCTTATATCCATAAGTCCAAGCATCGTCATAAACTTCATCTTCATTACAATCAAGATATTCCATTACATAGATACCAGGTTCACCTTCATCCCAATCTGGTTCACGATAGCAAGCACACCATGCAAAAGAATCAGCAACGCCTTCCTCTACAGCGGCCTGATATATCTCCACTTCATGCTGACAATATTTCTCACAATTCTCGTCCTGCGCGATTTTTACTACATAATCATAATACTCGTCATCCCATAATACAAGACGAGATGCACCATAAGCATACTGAATATGGTCTGGAAGATAAGAATATCCGTTACGAATTATTGATTCAGCATCACAAAGTTCAAAACCAGATGCAACTACATCATTGATAATTCTTTCTGCTGCTTGACATGCCTTTACGTATCTATCCATAGTAATTCCTTTCCTTTCTTATATTATAATTATATAAGAAATTTAAGAAAAAATCAATTTCTATTTAGCCAAAATTGACATACACTACGCCAATCCATATGACAGTGCCATTTGTCGCACCAATCCCAATACCATTTGTAGTGATAACAATTATCGCAGCATCTATCCTTTTTCTTGATTATCATTTTTATCGTCTTTGTTATCCGTAGTCGGCGCCGGTGCCATAAAATCATTGAAACACTTCTCACACAGTTGTCCAATAAATTTAACAGACTGACCATCGACATCCTCAATAATCTTGTATCTAATAATTGATTTGGCGCCCGCTGTTTTACACTTCATACATATATTTTTCTCACTCATTCTTGTCCTCTGTTATAGATTCTAGTTCGATTTTAGTAAGCTCGAGGTCAAGGTCGGACATTAATAGATATCTTGCCCCCACATAATTAACCATTAAGCATAGATAAAACTCACCTGAAGTAAGTTCTTCACGTATGTAACCAACTGTGATACATACTAGTATCAAAAGTGAAAAAAATATATCAACTATAGTTCTTACCATTCTATTCTCCTTCGGCTGCGCGCCAACTGCAATCAACCTCTAAGTCTGGAATGTATTCGCCTTCTGGCGTCCAATCACCCATAGCATCGTCATTATCTAGCCACTCTAAAAGAGTATCTAAATCATAATCAAATCGAGGGTATATGTTAATACCCCCGTTATTGTTTCTGTAATTTTTTACGAAACGTCTATATATATCTCTATAACTTTCCATTATTCCCCCATATATGTTACATCCCTAAAGGTATCGTAGTAACAACCTCTATTCTGAAAAGCTTTCTTCATAAAGCATATAGCAATACCTTTTTCTTCATCCCACTCATCTTCTGGGTGACATTTCATCATAGTATGTGTATTATCTTTCCATACTACACAAATAGTGCGCTTAGATTTATTAACAACGACCTGCTTATAAGGTTTCTCTGGCTTACGAGGATATTTAATAATGCGCGCCTCGGTAATCGTCCTCAGCGTTGGGTCATGACCTGGCTCAACGCACATTACAGTTACATATGAATCATATCCTCTTGAACCATTAGAACCATTAGAAACAATATCGTATACTCCACCCATAAGAAGTTCGAGTTTTGTATTATAGGCATAAATTTTACTACCACTTCCAAAAATAACTTTAACTATCATATATATCTCCTTTCTTACAGTACATCAATTGATATATGGCTTAATACGTAATCTACGACCGCCTGATAAAATTTATCCTCATCCCAATCTTTAGGTTGACATAATTCAATTTCCATGAATGAGTCGTCAAGCCAAACTTGAATGGTGCGCTCATTAAAGTTTCCTTCATATATATTTTCCATTTTAAGCCTCCCTTATATCATAGTACATATTCATTTCAAATTTATCAAGGGCTATATCACGAATATCAGTAGGTGTTGCATCTAAGGGCACATTATCTTCTGCATAGTCAACATATACTTCTAAAACCTGTGACCCGAAATAAAAAGTAACTATATCACCCATTTAATACCTCCTAAAACTCTTGATAATCATAAGGCTGACCAAACTCATGTGTCCAATGTTCTTCATCTTCAACTAGTCTAGCCTGTTCTTCAAGCCATCTTTCATATTCTTCTTCGGCTTCGCGCGCCTCTATATCTATCTCATGGATATATTCATCAATAGTCTGCGCGCATGGCGCCCACTCGTCTGGACCTTTATAATGACAATATTCTGAAGTTATAGGCCTACCATCTTCATCAAGGTCTGCCCACCAATATCCACACGGACATATACTCATAATTTTTTCCTTTCTACCCATAAATCCAACCATTACTTATAGATTCTTCAAAGTCTTCTCTATTTCTTCGTCTCGCCGCTTCTTCAGCTGACTCATTATAGTTCCAACCCTTTGCTATGAACTGCGCAGCCGCGACCACATCGTGAGTGCAACCTGTAAATTCTTTATCCTCAAACAATTCATACTTGCCACCGCACATAGAACCTATCTCTACATAACGTCCATTATCTTCATTTTCTACCCAATCACCGAAGTCCATTGCGTTCATTTCGACAACGAGTTCGTGGAAGTTCTTTGGATTTATATATCTGCTCATAGGTACTTTCCTTTCTACTGTCTGTTGAGCCAATTTTCATAAGACTCTATATCAATGGTGCCATCTTCATAGGCTTTACTTACATAGTTCATTACGTCCATGAAAGAGCCTTTGTATATTTCAATTACTTCATCAGTTTCGACTCTTGTTATAACCCATTTCATAAATACTTTCCTTTCTACTTCTTTTCTCACTTTCTATAATAATTATATCAGAAAATTTAAATTTTTTCAAATTTAAAAGAGGGTATTTCTACCCTCTATTCCGATGCTTTGAAATTATATACTGGCTTTATAATACGCTCAATATCAATTGTATCTTTTACATTTTCAAGTATCTCGTCCATCGACTTATAAGCCATTGGAGACTCATCAAGTGTAGAACGATTAACCGAAGTAGTATAAATACCTTCCATTGAAGCTTCAAAGTCTTCAAGCGAGATATTCTCTTTTGCTTTTGCTCTACTCATAAGGCGGCCAGCGCCATGTGGGGCAGAACAGTTCCAATCTTCATTACCCTTACCAATACCAATAATACAACCATCACGCATATTAATTGGAATTAACACGCGCTCACCATACTTCGCAGATATAGCACCTTTACGTACCATATTTGTGTCATGCTCGATATAGTTATGAATTGTTTCAAACGATGACACCGGCGCCCACTGCATATGACGACAGATTATATCTGCCATCATCGCGCGGTTAGCTACAGCAAATTCTTGACATATTTTCATGTCGTGAAGATAGTTAAGTCTGTCCTCTCCTTCAAGATAGCTCAATTCTTTTGGAATACCTTTTGCTTTTGGCTTAAAGGTTTTATCCAATTCTTTAAGAGTCTTTTCAATTTCCTTTTCTCTACCAGCAGCCTTTAAAGCTTTAACCACTTTTATTCTCATGCGGTTTATATCATTAACATCACTAAGTCTTTCAATAGCAACCTTTTGATAGTATTCAGCTACCTGCTTACCAAGGTTGCGCGAACCAGAGTGAATAACAAGATATTTATTTCCTTTTATATCTTCATCAATTTCAATGAAGTGATTACCGCCACCAAGTGTACCAAGCGAACATCTAATCCAGTCTCTATTTTTTAAATAGTCATAACAATATAACTGCTTCATTGTTTTAACTGGATAAGTTGCACCACCATGTACGTTGCGGCCGCTTGGTATATACATACGAATGACCGAATCCAACTTTGCATAGTCGATATCAATTTGTCCAAGTTCAACCGTCAACATGCCGCAACCTATGTCAACTCCGACGATGTTAGGGATAACCTTTTCACCAAGGTCGGCGGTGAATCCGATGACGCAGCCTGCGCCGGCGTGAACGTCTGGCATGATGCGGACTTTGCAATCAGCAAATGCTGGCTGGGATACGAGGGTATATATTTGAGAAAGAGCCTGTGGCTCGATGTTGTTTGTAAATATTTTGAGATTCATAATAATTTTCTCCCTTCTTATATATATAATTATATAAGAATTTTGAAAATTTTTCAAATTAAAAAAGACCGCAATGATGCGGTCTATAAAGATTTTAAGTATAAAATGCATTAAATAAATTTTTAACCTTTAAATCAAATCCTAATGTAGTATTTGACATAATATTATTTCGAGTGGCCTCCCAACGCGCCATACCTTCTTCTACATTTGTAGCATAAGATGACGTTTTAGGAATACTTAATTTAACTGCAACCAAATCCGATTTTTGTTTACTACGAATTTTATCCACAGTACGATGTAATATATCTGATAAAGTATAATACCAACCGTTAATATTATATACACAAATTTTAGTTGCCCCATTAGCTAACGAAACATTTAAAACTACATCTCCTAAATCATCAAACATCCAGTTAATGCATAACACTCCTAAGGCTTGTTTTACTGCTCCTTGTTCTCCTGCGCAAACCATATCAGATTCTAAATTAACTAAAGCAAAAATTAAGTCATTAATTCCTGGCCCTACTGCCCCGGCACTATCAGCAAACATTCGTATATCTGCAATTCTTTCATTTAAACTTGCTTGTTCTGCAAATTTAATTGCATTTTTACCAAATTTATTATTAAAACCACTAGAAAAAGATTGGTCTTTTGCTGAAGTCATAATAATAAAATTATCTTTAAAATCTCCTCTTTGTAAAAATTCATCTAAATCATACTTAGTATTTAATTGTTGTAATTCTTCTTTTAAGCCGGGATTTTCTTGAAAAGTTAAAGTATGATGAGTAGTCATTAAAATAATATCATCAGATTTTATCATTCCTTTAGTGCCAGTAATTTTTCCTGTTTTTGCCCCTCCTCCATTTAAATCAATATTTACTTCAAGTCCCATACCATTTAACAAACCATAAACCTGATTATAAATTAATCTATTTAATGGAACATTAGAATATTTAGCCTCTTTTCTTTTATCAATAATATTTTGATTTTTTTCTAAATCTTGTAAAGATTGTTGTAATGAAGTTATACCATAAGAATCTATAAAAATTTCTCGGATATAATCTGCAATTCGTCCCAAATATTTCTCATATTGATTCATTTCACCATCATTAAGTCTTTGTTTGGCTTGCTGACGCACTTGGTCAATAATATTATTAATTAACATTTCTCCCGTAATAGATAAATCAATATTTCTAAAATCTGCAGCTTTATTTGTAACATGACTAGTACGTCCTAATTGGTCAATAACACTATGTAAAAAATTGCCAGTTAAAAATAAATCATTATTCTTTGCAAAAAGCTTTTGATTCTCCTCTAAAGTTTTATCAAAATCATACATTTTTTGCATTGTTTTTTGTAATGTATCAAAAGCTTGAGAATATTGTTTGTTTTGAACTAAAGTATCAAAATCTGCACGCAAGCGTGTCCCTTCTGGTATTAAATTTATATAAGCTTGAAATAATGCTTTCTCTCTGGCTTCTTCATTTTTAGCCGCGGTTTCAAAAAGATTTACAATCATAGGAATTGCAGCATCCATACCACTATAGCCATCAATATGAACATCTACATCATCTTGATAAGCCCCAGTATAGACATGATTATAAAAAATATATTTGGTTAATACGCCATAGGGAGTATTATATAATTCTCCCATACTAGGAGCACTAATAGGATAATCTACAGCTCCAGCCATTTTTCCCTCCTAAATAAAAAGGGCAGTACCACCGACCGCCCAAGAGATATATATAAAAGCCGGCCTATTAACGGACGACTTGGATTAACTTGTTAATTATAAGTCACTTTTTATATATAACCTTCCATTTTTTTACTACACATAAACCAAAAACCGTACTAGCTGAGCAAGGCTCGTCTTCGACGGTTTTGGCTTAAAACTATTCACTTCAATCCTTACACTTAAAACCCATGGGACTCGTAGGAGTTGCACCTACTCTAACTACTAATCCCATAATGGCGCCGTCGACGACGAACGCCAATGAAAGGAGGTGTACCATGAACTTTCGTCATGTATTGGAGCTAGCAGAGAGAATCGAACTCCCAACCTGATGTTTACAAGACACCTGCGCTGCCAATTGCGCCATGCTAGCACGGGTATGACGCGAGTTCCTGTCGCGCCGCAGGACATACATATAACAGATGTATGCGTCTGCCGCTGATTTGCCCTCAGCAGTAAAAGCAATAATATTATTACAACAAATTTATTCTGCAAAATAATAGTCACAGCCTTCTACTGATTTAATATAATCCAACATATCTCTATAAATAGGCTGTTTAAACCAATCACTCAGTATATATGTATATGTTGCCTTTGAAACACCCAAAGCCTTTGCAAGCTTATTAAACTGAAGTATTTTAAAGCCACAAGTCTGTGGTTTTTCATCAGCTGACCCCTGTGTTTGTTGAAATTTTTTCTCATATACACGAAGTTCATCAGCATCATAATCAAGATAGGCTTCATCTGGAAGAATACGTCTTGAAATATAGTCTTCCCAATTTAATCCCTTAGACTCCATATACCTATAAAGGCTATGTTTAGTTATATTAATTCCATTTTTGTTAATACCGGATACTTTATTTTCAAATACCAATCCAGTAGTGGTATCTCTTGATACATGTGTACTCATATTTTAATGCTCCTCACGCAATGTGACTTACCAATTAAAAAAATAACTAATTAGTTAGCTAACTAAAATGGCTGACCCACCAAGATTCGAACTTGGGATAGCAGAGTCAAAGTCTGCTGAGTTACCACTACTCCATGGGCCAATATGGACCAGGTTTACTTCGCTTTCTTATATAGCGTTCTCCGCAAAGCCACATATCGCACAAGTGCGCCGGTGGTAGTTTAACCTGCAAATCCGTGTTAACGCTCGTATTCTAAAATGAATACTACTGGCGGGACATCGAGGGCTCGAACCTCGGACACAGTGGTTAACAGCCACTCGCTCTGCCTACTGAGCTAATATCCCATATGGTTGCGGATACGGGATTCGAACCCGTGACCTTCAGGTTATGAGCCTGACGAGCTACCGCTGCTACCAATCCGCTATAACGCGTGGAAAGTTTAAGCGTGCCACTTCCAAGCAGCAGAGATTTGATACCTAGGATACGTTGAATCTGCCACAACGGACTTCTTACGGACTCTCACCGTTTTCTGATTTCTTGAAGTCTTATATGTGTCATGTATTTGTTTTTTCTAACGTGGTCTACAGCCCAGACACCTCAAACCGTAGTAAACGCTCAAATTTATATACCGCATGTTGTACGGTTCCGACAATCTCGCCTATCAGTGCGTCTGCGGTGCCGCCGCAGAACGACAGATTCATTTAACGCCAACGAATCTGCAAAGCACGCTTATTTTATACAGTATGTTTCTGTACCACATTTCTTTCAACACATCGTGCCAGATGCTATCTGGGTCGGGTTGAAATGCGGCCCCTGTGGCGGGTGCAGGGTTTTTAAATTAGTCGCTAGGTTTTCCCTCCTAGCCGAGTTTCGTTTTTTTAAAGTCGAGCAACTCTCCACGACTATAAATGCTACTTCAATTATTTTTGAGCTGCAGTGTCGGCGTTCCCGCAGTAGCAACGGACGTGCTTCCTGGTTTTACTTGCTATCCCGCCCTCGCCGTGGCGGTTCAGTTGACATAGATATTATAGTCGACTTGTCGCTGTATCATCCCGACTATACGAAAATAATTTATAAATATTTTCTTCAAGCGGTAGGAATCGAACCTACTGTTCCGTCGAACCCGCCTCCTTGCGGCACTTGCATAAATATAAGGTAGTAGGGATTCCGAAATCGAGAGACGACTACCTACATTTTATTTTCTCTCTCAACCTTATATATATATTATAGCAATATTTTCGGAAAATTTCAAATTTTAAATGGTGGAGCCTAAAGGATTTGAACCTTTGTTTTCGATGACGAATCGACCTCTTGCCACGAACATACCTACAATGTTGTCATCATTGTCCCTTTGTTTCCAGAAGAAAGCCCCATAATGGTGCGCAGAGAGAGATTCGAACTCTCACGACCTCACGGCCAGTGGATTTTAAGTCCACAGTGTCTACCGTTCCACCATCCGCGCATAAGGGCGATTTCTCGCCCATGGACGTATTCCAATCGACCGCCTATACGTACTCGGCGGCCGCGCTATCAAAGTTGCGAACTTAGTAGGTGCAGCGACATTACTCGCCACTTTCGTCTTGCGACTTAGTCATTTAGATTCCCCACAACTACGATGGTTAACCAGTTTTTACCCTCGTTCTAAAACTGCACTCATCACCAGCAAACAGTCAACCTTCCTCACCAAGTCAAGCTAGGGTATTGAAGGAATTTATTTAAGTCTATCACCGAGAATAGTCTCGATGGACCTACCATTTTTAATCTCGGTAGCTATATCGTGTAATATGCCCTCAAGAAGCTCATCTTCGTATTCCCACTTCTGCATGAAAACGACACAGTTTCTATCAGCATATCCATTGTTAGTATATTCCCAATTAAGAATAAGAAATTCTTCTTCATAAGACAGCAACACTACGTTACCTTCTTCAAGTAACATTTTTGCTACCTTGAATCCATTTTCATGATTTTTAAAAGTAAGTTCATGTTTCATAATTTTTTCCTTTCTCAACCTTATATATATATTATATAAGAATTTTCGGAAAATTTCAAATTATCTGGGGAGAAGTACGAGAATCGAACTCGTGACACCAGAGCCACAATCTGGGGTTTTACCACTAAACTAACTTCTACTGGAGAACGCGGCCGGATTCGAACCAGCGAATAACAGGGTTGCAACCTGTCCCCTTAAGCCACTTGGGTACACGTCCATGGCACGAGCTAAGCGAATCGAACACTTCTCATGGGTTTTGGAGACCCAGGCACAACCACTATACCAAGCCCGCACAATGGTGGACCGCCTCAGATTTGAACTGAGAACCGTTCGGTTATGAGCCGAATGCACTAACCGTTGTGCTAACGGTCCAAATGGTGCCTCCGGTTGGTAACGCTCCAACACCATCGGGTTTTTCAGACCCGCGCTCAGACTTCATAAGCTACAGAGGCACATGGTCGGAAGGGTTGGACTCGAACCAACGATGTTTCTCTGTCAGGGTTTTACAGACCCCTACCCTCGCCGCTAGGTGACCTTCCGATAAATGAGAATGTCTGCGTATCCCTACGTATTACCCATTCTCTCGGCTTATCCTTATAAGCGTTCGGTTGGCGCGCTTTCCAACCTTATCATGGGTTATCTTCACCCAAACCCCTTATAAAGGACGCAAATGGTATCCCGCCGCAGAATCGAACTGCGATTAATGGTTTAGAAGACCATTGTTCTATCCGTTGAACTAACAGGACATATGTGGTGGACCTGGTGGGATTTGAACCCACGCTCCCCTGCTTGCAAGGCAGGTGCTTTCCCAGACTAAGCTACAAGCCCATAAGTGGTGCAGAATAGAGGGCTTGAACCTCTGACTTCATCCTTGTAAGGGATGCACTCTCCCAACTGAGTTAATTCTGCATAAGCGGTATTAACCGCATTATAAATCTTCTTTATACTTCCATTTATATCCATATGCAGTTGTGCGTTTTCCTCTACATACGTCTCCTATATGGCCGCCACTATTAATTCCTAAAAATCTTGCAGCAGCAGTACAATTTTCAAACTCCTGTAATATTTCTTCAGTATCTGGACTTAGCATATAAACTGCTTTAGGAGGATTATATGGCTGTTTTTGTTTTTGTTGTTTATAATCTCCGCTATGATATGGTAAATCATATCCTTTACACCATTTAACAATTGCATTACTAGTTAGATTAAATAGTCTGCCTACCGCAGTAAAATTACCATTATATTGTTTGAGTAATTCAACCAACTCTTCCTTATTTGGTCTATTTGTGGTGTTTGTCTGCCCACTCATATCTACACTTTTTGCTAGTTGCTGACTTTTTTTATAACAATCTACACAACGTATGGCTCTTTTATCAATAGGCTTTCCGCAATCAATACAATGATTTATCTTTGCTGTTTTTGATTCCTCTATTGCTTTTGTAATTTCTTCTGCTTTTACTTCATCAAAACTTGAAAATAAGTTTTCTTTTTTGATTAATCCCGCATGAATTTCTCGATGACAATTAGCACATACCATTATAGTCTTTGGTAGTTCTGCTACTATACGACTCCAGGCTCGGTTAGTATTTTGAGAAAAAGTAAAATCTTTTTGAGAGGGGTCTAAATGATGTAATTCTAATGCACTATTGCATCTATCATATCCACAGCAAGCACATTTTCCACCCATTACATAAATAATATTTTGTTTTTGTCTTTGCCGATAACCTTTTACATGTTCGTAAGTCCCCATATTTATTACCTCCATTTTATTTCTTCTATATATAAGTAGAAATATTTTGGTAAGTCTATATAAAATTGAACCTTAAAGTGGTTGAGAGACCCAGATTCGAACTGGGATAGACGCCGTATCAGAGCGCAAGACTAACCTTTGTCCTATCTCTCATCAATGGTGGGTCACTTCGGATTCGAACCGAAACTTTATAGGGTTTGAGCCTACTTCCTCTGCCTATTGGGATAGTAACCCATAATTGGTGTTCCATAGAGTAATCGAAACCCTATCTTTCGGTTCGTAGCCGAATGCTTTATCCGTTAAGCTAATGGAACATAAAGTGGAGTTTATCCGGACCTCCACTAACCCTATATTTTACAAGTGGGGTTATGACTTGATATATAGTTGCAACTCTATACTGGTACTCCATTTGGGTAACGCTCCCAACACACCCTGATTAAAAGTCAGGTGCTCTACTTCTGAGCTAATGGAGTATATTGGCCGAGCGCCAGAGAATCGAACTCTGTAGGCTGTCACGCCACCCTGCTTTTCAAGAGCAGTTCCTAACCATTCGGGTACGCTCGATTGGAGTGCCAGGTGAGATTCGAACTCACGATGATATACCTGCTTGGAAGGCAGGCGCCATCGACCTCTAGGCGACTGGCACATATGGAGCACGTAGAGGGTGCTGACCCCTCGGCCTCCTCGTTGGCAACGAGGCGTTCTACCGCTGAACTATACGTGCATGGGGAAGAAGTATTCACCTTCAATTTCTCCCGTTATTAGGACATATACTTTTCATTTCCTTTCAGCGGCGCCACCTACTCAGACGGGTTGCATTTGCTCCAACCATTTAAATGGCGGTTCTAGTAAGAATCGAACTTACATCTCTCCGTACAGCGGAGCATAATGAATTCTTTAAGTACCTACCATTATACTATAGAACCTGGTCTCCGTGGTAGGATTTCAACCTACGACCTTCCCGGCCCAAACGGGGCGCGCTAAGCAAACTGCGCTACACGGAGATAACTTCCAATGCCCAAGTTTCCAACAGCATCATTTGGCTCCTTTCGTGGCGAGCGTTTTAGGACATGACGTCCAGCTTCCTTGTGGTACGGGAAGAGGTACTCGAAACCCCACGCCTAAGCACAAGAACCTAAATCTTGCGTGTCTACCAATTCCACCATTCCCGCATATAATTGGCGGTCTATAAGGGAGTTGAACCCTTGTCTCTCGGCTGACAACCGAATATAATAACCGTTATACGAATAGACCATATCTGGTAATCGCACAGAGAGTCGAACTCTGATTTATAGACTGAGAATCTATTGTCCTAACCATTAGACGATGCGACCATGTTGGTGATGGTACTGGGGTTTGAACCCAGACTCTTCGGCGTGAAGGGCCGACGTGTTAGCCAATTCCACTATACCACCAAATTTATTATATTCTGCGGTGGAGTCGAACCACCATTCCTCTGTGACCGAGTTTGCTGTCAATTATGAAATAATTGTTAAGCCTTAGCGCGTTTCCCTGCATCAATCGTCAATGCTTCAGAATATAATTTAAAAGCGGTATCACCCACTTTGAGTAATACCGCTTATACACTACTTTTATGGAAAATAATGTTAAATCGGTATCACCCTTTTATCCCTATGATAAAATTTACCTGTAATAGGGGCGCATGAAACCAGGCTATCAGCGATAACCTTATCTTCTTTATTCAGATTCCATGCAAACGACTTTAACATTGATTTTTCTCCTTTATATATCTGTCTGTATTACTAAGTAGGATTTTTTAATATCCTCTCTTCAACTTTGTAATTATATTATATAGGAATTTTTAAATTTTTTCAAATTTTTAGAAGCTCACCTTCATATTAGATGTAGTAAGACCACATCCAGTATAAGCAAATGATGAAGGAGTCTTTGTATTCGTACAAAAGAACACTCCCTCATGGTCTTCAAATACTCTCTTCGCTATATCCTGGTAAAGCGTAGTACACATACCATGAGCGTCTCCAAGGTCATCGTTGAAGTATTGTACGACTTCCTTTTTAAAGATTACATAGGTAATTGGATTAGTCATAATACCATCAACAACTACAACGTCATCTACAATTGAATTACCCTTAAAAAGGTCTACAAAACCCATTCCCTTTGAAGCCTTCAACATATTCACTTTATTAGAAGGAATTATGTTAATTTTCAATTCTACCGAGCCAAATTGTTTAACCGCAGGCAATGCGGCTGCCATAGCTTCAGCCTTTACACCATTATCTACAAAGATGTTAATCATCTGGGTATCAGTATCATATATGATACGAACCTCATCATCGTGCTCAAAAAGCAGACTAAGTTCTTTATAATAAGTCTGCCATGGAGCAGAAAGTTTTACAACTGCCATTGATTTATTTCTCCTTTTAACTCCTTTTAAATTAACGATGGCGGAGCATACAGGAATCGAACCTGTACAACCTCGCGGTTGGATGGATTAGCAATCCACTACGATACCATTACGTCAATGCTCCAAAAATTGGTTTTCGCTAACACAGGAAACCAATAACCACAATTTAACGCAAGTTAGCAACGCCTTGTCTTTTTGCTAGCTGGGTTACGTTTATGACAAGAAACCCATAAAACAAATAAATAAACAAATAAAACAAATAAATAAATAAATAAATTCATAGAGCGTGCAGTTTCAATCACGCGCATCCCACGTGGATTCAACGATTCGTAACTGAGGTAGCTTAAGCGGATTTGTGTCTGGCATATAGCTTCTGTCCGTCCACCGCCGCCTTCTGTGGTGTCTCCCCACTGCTTTCCACTACAAGGGCTCCTATTGTCTTGGTGACTTTTAATGCTT
>Ga0247611_10006789_pt1 | contig 14578 bp, 18 predicted proteins | sample 177DNAGHGhighgp2_FD_192422 | JGI IMG/M metagenome (GOLD analysis project Ga0247611, IMG submission 192422) | Sheep rumen microbial communities from Palmerston North, Manawatu-Wanganui, New Zealand - 1770 DNA GHGhigh gp2 | ecosystem: Host-associated > Mammals > Digestive system > Stomach > Rumen...
CGTCCGCACTATGACCATCGAAGAGGAAAGTAGGGGATTGGTAATTGGTGATTTGTGATTGGTCATTTGATATTTCATGCACCAAAGCATATACGATGGCGGGGTCTGTCCAGTCGATAGCGAGAAGGCGTTGACGACGTGTCTCAATACGGGCTGCTTCAAGGAACCATGCCGCAAAGGGTTCTCGGAACGGAACCGCCTCGAAGATCGTAGGTCTGAAGGTCTCGAAAACGAGGTAACGCATGTAGAAGGTCAGCAGGTCAAAAGCAAGCTGAGTGAGACGGATATTGGGGCATATCGCCGGCAGGATGGTCTCATCTGCTAAAAGCGCCAGATACGCATCACAGAGCATATCGACCTCCACCGGCAGTAGTCCCCACTCATCGCGTCGCACCTCCCGTTCATAGCGCTTGATCCATGCCAGTTTGTCCTCATCCGAGTCGATGGCAATCGCGCGGCGGTTACCTTCTTCGGTGTCCACGAGCAGCGCACACAACAATGCCGCTCCAAAAGCGCCTTTTATACGAATGGGTTCTGCCGACGGCATATCCGCAATAAGCGTATGCGCCTCATAACGGATGGAATCTGAAAGGATGATATCTTCTAACATGGTTATGTGGACAGGGTATGGGATGTGTAGGCTTCTTGCAGGAATGCTTTTTGGTCGATTAATTTGCAATTCGCTGCAAAGGTACTATATAGGACGGACAAAAAGTGTCCGAGGGAGATTTATACTTTCACATTGATTGAAAAATGACGTGAGAAGAGTTCGGATATACATGCGGCAATCTCTTCGTCTTCCAAACCGACTTCATGTCCGTAACGATAAATAAAGTGGAGTTTGTTTTCTGTGAATGCGCCATCTATAAAAGCAATACTAAGAAGATAATCTAACATGAGTACTTTATTATCCTCATCATGTTCGACCAGAAGTTTTATGGAGTGGTGATACAACTGTTCCAAATCGTGCTCATCCAAAACTTTTTGGACAAATTCTTTTGGGAACCAGCATCTTCTTCCGACATTATTGAGTATTTGTTTATATTGAATGCCAGTAATCTCTTCGTCTGTATTCCCTAAAAGCCAACCCGCTGCCACATAGAAAAAGTTGAACGTGGCATCTTCTTCGCTTAGTTGGTAGAATCGGTCTTCAATCTTTTCCATCGCCTTGTCCAATTGCTTTTGCGTCTTGCATGTAGCGTACAAGTGAAGACAATAGACTCTTATTGGATGCACGGGGTGAGTATCACCTATAAACTTATCGCTCTTTAAGAAGTAGTCCAGATGCTTTTTGTTTTCCTCAATAAGAGCCTTGAGTTGGACGTTCATTTTGCTGATGTCAATACCGGAAGATAACTTGTATTCGGTTGTAATAGCAGCTTCTTCATCTCCCCCGCAAGCTATATAGCCGTATCTATCGGCACTCAGTTCCGATAGTAACCGATAGAGATTCAGGCGGCTTGTAATAAAATCAGGCACCTCATCTTCCTCTTTATAAATGAAATTCCGTAATTTTCTAAGTTGTGCATCGCCGTTGATCAAGTGTCCTATTTCGTGTCCGACTACAAAGAGTAGTTCCTTTTCAGACATCAATTGTACCAAGCCGGAGTTTAATTCGATGACATGTGGTTGCTTGTCCGGTTTGTTGGTGGCTATGGAAGCGGCATTGATAGAAGAATCCGCCGTGACATAGAAATCAATATCCTGTTCAAAGCCGATAGCCTGTTTGGCTTGCATACAGATACGAAAGAGGTCAGGAAAAGTTTTCTCCTCAATCATTAAATTATTATATTCCTGCAATTCCTTTGTCCTGTCGTCGGATGACTCAGCGACACTTTCTTGGCGTATGTATTCTACAACAGGGCCATTCAACGCCTCGTAGATTTGATCGCCAATAACCTTTTGCAGGGTAATAGTCGGATCTAAGAATTTTTTCATCTTCTATTAAGTTTAATTTCCTCATCGGAGCAGAGTTTATACACTCGGTTTTGAATAAAATCACTAAGTGTTTGCACGTTGCGTTTACTTTGCAGCAGACCGAAGATGTTAATGAAGATCTTGTTCTTACTCTCGATAATCACATCTGTAGTCTGCGTACCTTTGGCGACTACGCGGATTTTGATGTTCTGTCCTGTGGGAATGAGACTCCAGCCGTGTGAAGCCGTGAGGACAAAATTATCCTCATCATACTCCACACGTTTGAACTCATCCGTAGTCTGCAAGACGTGCTTCACCGCAGTAAACACACGTCTTGCAGGCTGATCAAATGTAATGGTGTTGGTCATATTAATTATTATTTGCTGCTGCCATAATTCCAATTGGCAAAATTACTATAGCAGCCAAAACAGCTATCAAACGTTTTGTCCAATGCTCATTATCATTATGATGGATCTCAATATCTCGCATAATTGTGGCTATATCTCTCATCGAATCTATAACGGTTTTTCTTTCTTCTGATGTGATTTTTCCATCTTCACACACTTGCTTTAAAGTAGATAAAATAGCTTTTATCACCTCCATACTTGAAGCGTACCGTTCTTTGCCAGCATCTGTTTCTTTCTCAATGATATTCGTTAGTTCTTTAACAAAATCAGCATTGAGAGGAATAAGTTGTGTTAACTCTTCAACTGATAGCTTTTTGTCTTTCAATAAAGAAAGAAACTGTGCAGCCTGCTCTTGTGCAGTTTTTCCGTCTAATTTAATTTTGTTGTTTTTGTTTTCCATGATAAGTAAATTTATTTGTTTAACATTTCAATCTCTTTGGCTCGTTCCTCGGAGATGTTGTTTATTTTCATTAATTTGTCTAACAAACGGCGCTCTTTTTCAGAAACAACACCATCTTCTAAAGCATCTTGGTATGCTTCTAAATATTCTTGTTCCTCTTCGGTTAGTTGCGGCTTTTGCAAACTTGCTTCCAATTCAGCAGCGCGTTCTTCTGAGATACCTAATTTAATGCGCAACTTATTCAGCAAGCGACGCTCACTACCGCCTAATTCGCCATCTGCAAGACAAGCTTTTAATTCTTCAAGATATTCATTCTCGTTATTCTCATTGACGGAAGAATCAGTAGCCTTCTTATCATCTAAATTTTCTCTACGTTCGATCTCTTGTGCCTTTGTTAAAATATCTCCCTCATTTATTTTGCCATTATCTTTTAATAACAAACCAACTAAATCTCCAAATTCAGCATATTGCATAAGTTTTTGTCTTATCTCTATGCCCACAACAACCGCAGTATTTTTAGGATTGTCGTTGACAGAAATTTTTTCTCCCAGTGTGACGTACCCTTTTTCAATTTTTCCAGTAACCACATCTCCGCGTCCTTCTATATAAAAGCAATCTTTAACTTTCATGTAAAAAGGAAGATTTCTTAATCCTTTAGGGTCGTCTGTCACAGTTACTTCTATATCTTCCCCGAGTCCATTTTTTACTTTCAGAGTTTGCAAATTATTATCATTAGTCTTATCCTGATTGGAAGATAGCAATTGTGTTCTATGTTGAATAATATAATCCGCTATTTCTTCGTATGATGCTCCTTTTTTTGCAAGATCTTTAAGTGAAATAGGTATATTTAATTTATAGTATTTTTTGATATTACCCAAGAATTGATTTGCAGAACGGATACTACTCCATGTATCATAACTCGCAGAAAAATTCGAATCGCAATAAGCAATAACCTCCATTAATTTTGTCTTATTCTGAGGTAATTTCTCAGGTAATTGATAATTATGCTGTGAATTATTGGAATATGTCGGTTCTACTGAAATACTATTATTTTGCGAAGCCAACTGTAAAGAATTAAATTCTTTGCTATGAAATCTCCCTTTTTCTGAGTTTATGCTATCTGGAGATGTTGTGATTCCACAATGAGGACATTTTATAGTATCTTTAAATGAAAGATCATAATCAATCGAGAATAATTCATTGCAATTTCCACAGCGAAGATATCTTTTGTGACAAATAGGACAGACACCATCACCATTTGCATTTACAAATTTACCAGATTTTGAGTTTAGATACAATGATCCTATATCTTTTATGGCACCTAATGTAGATGCTGGATTTACGACTGCATTGAAAATTTCTTTCCCAATTGTACTCACAATTCTTTCTAGTGCTTTGCTATCTAAGAATCCAACAGGGCGATGGCACGATGGGCATGAATCGAAAAAATCGACTTGAAAATCTGAATTACAGTTCTCACAATGATAAGTAAGCAAACACTTATCTAAATCGTCAGGAACGACTTGGTATTCTTGCCCGCAAGAGGGACATATAATTGTTGCAGTTTCCATATACATTTCTATTTATAATTTTTCAACTTTAAGCCAATACGAATCAATGGCTCTAGCTTTGTTAGGTGGAAGATTTTAACGTTGATAAAACGCATTTTCTAACGTTCGGCGACCAATCCATGTTACGGAAGAACCAGACGAATACCCTATATATTAACATGGACATTCTTTACATTCTATATGCATCCATATAAGCAGTACTGATATAATTCATTGCACGACTCATATCCACACCGCATTGTTGCAAAAAGGCTTGCGCGATGCGCTGTTTGCCCATTGTAGAGGTGAGAGGGCTGGACATTTGATCATAAGGAACTCGGACAGAAAGTCCTGCGGGAAGGCGTAAAGAGCCTGCTACTATGTCGCGCTTAACGACTACTTCAAACATGTAAGTCATAATATATCAATATTTAAGTTAATATCCTTTTAATTTAATCTATGCATGCGTCACGCAGGATAGGCTCGTTAAGGGCCGTTTCCAGCTTGCATATAGTTTCCAAGGACAAGTTTTCCTTGCCCTTTAAGATACGCGATACATATTGTGGAGAGCATCCCATGCGCTCCGCTAATTGACGTTGGGAGATGTGCTGTTCGGTAATGGCTTTAGCTGTGCGTGATGCAATCTTTTCAGAATACGGAAGCCAGTGCCGGTTGTCTGTTTTGTCCTTAGGTTTCATGGTAATTATCATTTTGCGCTGCAAAGATACTAATATTTTTTGATATACACAACTTTTAAGTTGATTTTTCTTAAAAAAAATGAATTTTGTAAGCAAAACTCATAAAAAATGCAATTTTTCTCGAATGCGTTAGGGATTGGAAGGGACAGAATCAAAGGAATCCATTACCGGCAAGTTTTTGCGCAAAATTATGCGATTTTTTATGCATTTTTTTTGATATATGCAAGTAATATGCACAAAAAGCGGCTCAAAAGCCGCTTTTTGTAATCATTTATGCTACTACTGAGCAATTATCGCTTGTCAGGTAGACCGTATTTTGCCCACTCTGGTTGGAGGTAGTGATGGCGGATGGTCATGCGATGCTTGCCGTATTTGTCTTTCAGTTCCGCCAGATAGAGGTGCGTCTCACGCACTTTCTTGGCCAGTTCCATGTGCAAAGCTTCGACTTCGGCATCTTTCTTGCGCAAGATTTCACAGGCTTCCTCCATCTCTTGGATGTCATCGGCGGTAATTCCATGTTTTCTTACTTCGTCCAAATTCTTCTTTAAACCGGCTGCAAGCACTTGCGCCTTTTCAATTTCTTTGTTGATTGTTACTGACATAATTGTAATTTTTTGATGGTTAATATTTTAACTCATCGGTACAGCCTTAACGCAGACGCGAGAGGAGTTTGATACCATAAACAGGCCAGTACGGCACTTTCTCGATGCCGGTACGCACACGCGGAATGTCGAGCAAAAGGAAAGCAAAAGTCATGAAAGCAGACACCCAAATGATTTGCCCGAATATCTGCTTGAGTGTAATGGACATGACGCTGATACTTAAAGTTGAAAGTTGAGAGTTTAGAGTTGAGAGAAGTTGAGAGTCGATAGTTGAAAGTGTGATATATTCTCCATATCTCGACATGTTATCCGCCATGAAATGTTTGAAAAGCGTCGTATATACCCCGTACCCCGATGCGCCGGCGAGGTACATATGGATGACATTGAAGATGAAAAGCGCCATGAAAAAATGCTGCAAATCATGCACGGATTCGTGCAACGACCACATAAGCGAGACCGCCAAAATAGCGTACGCACAACCGCGGAAGGCCAAACCCAAACGATATTGCTCAATCGGCACATTGACATCCAAGTAAAAGTACATCCACATCGAATAGACCAATATGCAACCGAAACCGATAGCAAACAACTTCCACACTTTCCAGCGTGCGTGTCCGAGCCAGTAAAGCGTGATCAACACACCCACATACACACCCGGCAACGACCAGAGACAGAGCGCTCCTTTGGTATGTTCTTCCAAACCCCGCACTTCGGTCCAATAAATCTCCTCCAGCGTGTGTTCGGCTCCCAGAAGCAGCTCTGCAACCGCGGTCACAAAGAGAATCGCCAGCACGTTTTTGTACTTGAAGATTTCCAACGAGATATAAGGCTGCTCGACCGTCTTGAGGCGGTATAGGATGAAAGCTAAGAGTATCAAGCTAAGAGCTAAGAGCCAGCGCAAAGTGGGCGAGAAGAACCACATGAGGCGGTCGCCATAGACGAGAATATAACTGATCATGAGCATCAGCAGGCTAATCAGTAGTCCCGTGGAGATGTCGATACCTTTGAGCGGCATTCGTTGCGGCATCGGACACCACGGTTGGCAAAGAAGCAGTTGAACGAGTACCACAAACGACATCGTCCCGATGGTCAGCACGTGCATCATCTGCCAACTCAGATGAAAAGCAACCACCGCCGCCAGCCACGCGCTGCCGGTGATAGCAGTCAGCAGGATAATATGCAGAATCGGGAAGAAGATACCGAAATCGCGTTCGGGCGTCATCCACAACTGGATATTCGACATGCACTCAAACGTGCCTTGTATCTTCGCCACGCCCGCAAGAAAACAAACCGGCAGCAGAATAGCCATGTTGGTCGTGCGCATAGTGATAAAATTGCACACCGCAATCACGACCGCCGAGCCGATGAGCAGTTGTTGGTTGGTGAAGCGGAACTTCATCCGAAACAGCATCGGGAACCATACTGCCATGCCTGCCAAACCGGCATAGAGGAGCATCAGCAGGTCTTCCAACTGCAAAGCCGTCGTCCCGCGTACCGCTTCCATCGCGCCAAGATAAACCCCGCACGAAAACTGTATGCAGATCACTTGCGCAATATAAATCCACGGCTGGATGCGCTTGGGCACCCACGACCGGAACATGGGCATAGAAAAAGGCATCGCCTTTTGATTTTCCATTTGAGATTTGAAATTTAATATTTCACTTCACATTCAACGGAATAACCGGCTTTGAGTTTTTGCAAGTCCTCTACTCTATTCTCGTCCAAGGCGATACGGACGGTGAGGCGTTGCTCGACCTTGACGAAGTTGCCCGTTGCATTGTCAATGGGAATAAGCGAGAACGCGCTGCCGGTGGCATCGGAGAGACTGAGGACGCGGCCTTTGTATGCGATGTCAGGAACAGCATCCACATGGATAGATACCTCGGAGCCTTCATGGATATGCGGCAGTTGCGTCTCGCGGTAGTTGGCTTCGACCCATTTCTGGTTCTCATCCACGATGCTGACAAGCGTCTGTCCGGGGTTGACCAGTTCGCCGATATTGATGTCACGCGAACCAACAAAACCCGAGTGCGAGGCAGTGATGTAACAATAAGAGAGATTGAGTTCGGCTAATTCGACCGCCGCCTCTGCCAGTTTGACCGCGGCTTCCACCGCCGAGCGGTTATGACTCGTCTCATCCGCCATGCTGCGTTGCATGTCAATGGTGTGACAGATCTGCTCGTAACGTGCCTGCGCAGCCAGATAAGCAGAGTGCGTCTGGTCGGCTATCTGCTGCGAGACAGAACCCGTGCGAAGCAACTGTTCGCAGCGTTTGTCCTCGCGTGCGAGGTTGTCCAAGTTGGCTTTCGCCTCGGCTTTGGACGCTTCGGTAGCAGAGATGTTCGATGAGGCAGTACGAACGGACGAATCGGCTTGTTTGCTTTGCTGCTGTGCACGCGCCAGATCGCTCTTGGCTTGTGCCAAACGCAGACGAAACTCGCTGTCCTCGATGATGACCAACGTGTCGCCTTCGCAAACATGCTGGTACGCCTCAAAACGAATCTGTTTAATAAAACCCTGCACGCGAGTGTTCTGCGGCGCGATGTACTGGCACACGCGGGCATTGTCCGTGTACTCGATGTGCCCGAAATGAGTGAACTGCAGCACAACGTACGTTATGCCGGCAAGAAGAAGCAACACGATAACCGTGTTGTACAAATACGTGAAAATCTGGGATTTTTGCATGATGTTGTAACCCTTTAATAATTTAACTTTGCGGAATATTCTCGGGCTACAACCCTTGCCTTTACCAAGGCCAAATGATGTACGATTTAACGATGTACAATGTACAATTGATTGTTAAAATCGAGTGCAAAGATACAAAAAAAATCCGAACTATGCAAGTTTTTTATGCAAAAAAAACAAAGGTCTTTCTCTCGGTTAGACCTTTGTTTCGGTTCAATGCATGTAGAAAGAAATTTAGTCGTCTATGCGGACAAACTCATAATTGCTGTTGAACTCAAGGTCAAGGCCAGAGTTAAGTTCGGCTTTCCAACGGCGGTCGTCTTTGCTCCACTCGGTAATAAAAGCATTGGGGAAATTGGCTTTCACATATGCGCGTACTTGTTCGGGGATGAGCGCAGAAGGTACTTCTGTCTGATGGCAGTCCACTTTGATGAGTTCGCCTGCCTTGTTGAATTCCAAAGAACGACCATCGTTAAACTTAACATCGTACTCTACGTCCAGCAAGCCTCTGTCCAACGTAACATAAGCGATTTGGGAGGCATCAAAATGCGCAGCTACGATGGCTTTTGCCGGTTCCGGTACTTGGTCAAAAGTGATCACTTGTTCTTTTGCGCAAGCCGTCAGGCTGCAGAGTGCCATAAGCACTACAGAAAAATACTTTTTCATAATGATAAACTGTTAAAGGGTTAAACTGTTATTTATTGTAAGTCCCGAATGGTCTTCGCCACATTGATGAGGTGGTCGGCAACACGTTCGGAGTTCTGGGCAAGGGAGATATACTCGGTTCCGGTTTGCGGTTTGCAGATACCCAACGAGAGCCGCTGGATATGATTGCGCTCCATCTCGTCGGTCAGACGGTCGATCTCGTCCTCTATCTGGTTTGCACGCCCGAGTGCGGACATATCCATCTTATGGTACGCCTGCATGGTCGCTTCGTGGAGTTGGGCGATGAGGTGGTTCATCTGGTCTATCTCATTGAGGGCGTAGTCGGAGAAACGTACCTCCTGTTGGCGCAAGCTGTCTGCGTACTCAACGATGTTCGTTGCGTAGTCGCCTATACGCTCCAGGTCGCTGACCGTGCGGATGGTGGACGCCAAGTACTGGTGGTCAAAACGGTTGAGTTGGTTATCCGACAGTTTCACTGCGTATTGGACTAATTCGCGGTTGAGATAGTTGAGTTGGCGCTCCGTGCGGTTGAACTCATCGCGTTCGGAATCGTCTAATGTCGTGACTTCCCGAATAGCGCGTTGGTAGTTCTGCAACGCCATTTGCGACATGTTCTCGATCTCCTCTTTGAGCTGGCGGATAGCAACTACCGGCGTGCGTAACATCTGCGGGTCGAGGAAATAGAGATGCGGTTCGTCGGTCTGCTGTGCAGGCTGGTCTTTGATGATACGGCAGGCGAGGTTGACCAGCGCATTGGTGAGCGGCAGCGCTACCAGCATCGTAGTGACATTGAAGACCGTGTGGAACATAGCCAACTGGAGTTGCGGCGTGTGGAAGATGCGTTCGAAGAGGATTCCGAAGCTATACGTACCGCCGGTTGTGAGTTTGATCAGACCTCCTGCGCAGAGGAAGAGCACGACACCCAAGATATTGAAAATGAGGTGGATCATCGCCGTGCGTTTGGCGGCTACGCCGCTGGTGAGACCTGCGATAATCGCCACGACGCACGAACCGATGTTACTTCCCATCGTGAGGTAGATACCTTGGTCGAGCGAGATAAGCCCCGTGACAGCCATCGTGATTGCGATGGACGTCATGACGGACGAGGACTGAATGATGGCGGTAATGATAGCACCTAAAACGACCAATAACAGCGGATTACGAATGGATGCAAGGAACAGTTTGACGGAATCGAGTGCCGCGAACTCATCCATGGCGTTTGCCATCATACTCAGACCGACAAAGAGCATACCGAAACCCGTAAGGATGCCGCCTGTTTTCTTCCACGCATCGCTTTTGGAGAAGAGCATCATAAAGGCTCCGATCCCTGCGAAAGCTGCGAAGATGACGGTTGTGGAGAGGCTGTTCGAACCCGATAGACCGAGTGCCACTAATTGCGCCGTGACGGTTGTACCGATATTCGCGCCGTAGATGATGGTAGCGGCTTGCGTTAGGGACATGATTCCCACGTTCACGAAACCGATAACCATGACCGTTACGGCTCCACTGGACTGGATGGCCGCCGTTCCGAGCGTTCCGATACCAACACCGACCAGTTTGTTGTTGCCGGTGTGCGAGAAAAGCTGTTTGAGCCGCCTTGAAGCCGCCGACTCGAGATTGCTACTCATCATCGTGCAGGCTACCAGGAAGACTCCGATACCTGCCGTAAGCGTCAAAAGAGCTGTTAAAATACTAATTACATTTACCATTTGTTCATTTATTTTCGAATTTTCTCATTTCATCATTTAAGAAAAAACGGCACAAACTCACATGAGTTCATACCGTTATAGTTTATGTCCGGGCATAGTTATGGCGCAAAATGGCTTTTCGCGGGGCATAGCGACGCACTAAACCGAGACGCCGTTTGTCGGAGATGAAAGGAGTTGATAATTGACAGTTGATAGTTGATAATTGACAATCATACGATTCAAATATGGGTAGAGTTGTTCTACAGATTCCATTGTCCCCGCCAAACTCATCCCATTCGAAATCTTCGACCTCTATTTCAGCCGTGGCTTCAATCTGCAAATCCTGCCAAGCGTGTCGCATATCGCTCCATTCGTCCGCAATCAGACATGCCACAAAAGCGCTCATTAATACAAGCACGATCACATAGGCATATTTCCGTACAAACTGAATCACGGTGCAAAGGTACAAAAAAAATCCCACATACGCAAGGGTCAGTGGGATTTTTTGGATTACAAAGGATGATTTCCTTAGTCTATCATCTTAATCAGTTTGGCAGGATTGCCGGCAACGACCATATCATCAGGGATGTCATGCGTAACGACCGAACCGGCTCCAACGATCACGCGGTTTCCGATGGTGACACCCGGACAAACGATTACTCCGCTGCCCAGCCAGCAGTCATCGCCTATCCGTATCGGTAGACCTGTTTCTATGGTCTGACGGCGAGCAAGATAATCATGCGGATGATCAGGCGTCAGCAGTTGGCAGTTAGGTCCGATAAGCGTGTGAGAGCCGATGGAAATACCTCCACCATCCAAGAAGACCCCATTAAAATTGATAAACGAACCTTCGCCTATGCTAATTCGGTTGCCGTGGTCGCAATGGAATGGGGGACATATAATCACAGAAGGATGTGCATCTGGGATGAGGGCTTTGATACAACGGTGCAACTCCTCCATGTCCCATGCACCGCATTGATTGAGGTCCCGCATGGCATAATACGCCCGCAGGATATTCGCCTGAACCTCCTTGTCCGTATAATCATACGGCATGTTATGAAGCATTTTCTCGTATTCTGTCATCATTTATTCTTGCGCTATGTATTCGTCGCATGTCATAATAATTCTGTCAATTTATCTTCCCGAATGATCTTCGGCGCGCTTTTGCCTGCCAGCACAAGGATCTTCTTCCCGTCGTGATAGATATGTAACTGCCGTGAACGGACAACTGCTGTCAGCGTCGGGTCGTTCTCTATCTGCTCACGGATAGCGCGATACTCGCCATCCGGAGCGAATAACTTCCGCTGTAAATGCGAGCACATGTTTGTGGTGTCGATGGTCATTCTTCTTATTCTCCCTCTTTCCGCAACTGAGCAATAATAAACCCGCGCAATGTGCTATAATACTTCCCTTGCGCAGCGGCAGTAGATTCCTCGCCGAAAAAACGCCGATTAGCGCGATTCAAACTCTTGTTCGCAAGCTTCTTGTATTCGCCATACTGCGCCTGCCAATAAGCCAGCCGCTCAGAGTCCTCCATCTCTGTCTTGCATTGTTTGACTGCCTCCGTAAAAGCGGAAATAGCCCGTTTCCGACTCTCCGCTAACGGACCTTCATACGGATGTTGAATTGCATAAGCATGCACTCGCCCATTACGCGTACGCATTACAATACGCTCATTTCGATGTAACTTGCCGCTCATACTCTCAAACGGCGATGCCGGTTCTACTCTTGCCATATTCTTCTCTTTTTATTCCGCTGTCTTTCTACTATGTTTTTGCTACTTTTCTTCTACTTTTCTGCTATCTATCTGCTATGTATCCGCTTATTATCACGTAACATATACGATAGATACACGATACATATACGTCAGATATACATTATATTAGTATAATCACGCTATACTCTAACGCCAACAACACCGTAACCGCATCTAGTAACGAAACTGCATGCAAAATTACAAAAAATATCCCACATGTGCAAGTTTTTGTGGGATTTTTTGGATTACAAAGGATGATTTCCTTAGTCTATCATCTTAATCAGTTTGGCAGGATTGCCGCCTACGATGGCATTGGCAGGCACATCTTTGGTGACCACAGCCGTAGCTGCTACGACCGCATTCTCACCAACCGTCACACCCGGCAGGATAGTGGCACCTGCTCCGATCCACGCGTTCTTACCGATATGCACCGGCTTGCAGATAAGAATCTGACGGTCGTGGAGATCGTGGTTATTGCTGATGAGCTGCACGTTCGCAGCAATCATCGCGCCGTCCTCAATGGTGATTCCGCCGCGCGACATCATCAGACAATCCGGCATGATCATGACTCCTTTGCCGATATGTACCATGTCAAAGCACACACCTTTCAACGGCGGTTGCACGATGGCTCCTTCGCCGAGGTTTTCACCAAAGAGCGCTTTCGTTGCCTCGATGTTCTCCGGCGTGAAAGGGATCGTTTGATTGAACGCAAAGAGCTTGCGTCCTTGCTCTATATACATAGCCCGTGCTTCGGGTGTTGTCACCCGCGGGTCAACTCGAAATTCTTCCATAATCATCAGAGATTAAGTCCATTAATCCATTTTTCTACTTTTGCTTTGTTCGTGCGTACCTCATGTCCGTAGATGCTGAAACCTGGCTTTACGTCGGCATTCGGGTACGCTTTGCGGATGTCACTCATCACATTGCCAAGACCGCTTCCCTCGTGCGTCGTGAACGGATAAATGGTCTTGCCGTTCAGGTCGTACGAGTCGAAGAACGTGAACATCACTTGCGGGTAAGTGCCCCACCAGATCGGTCCGCCGATGAAGATGATGTCGTACTGGTCGAGGTTATCCAGTTTGCCCTCAAAAGCCGGACGCTCGTCATTGCGGGCTTCCTCTTGCGCCAGTTCGGTCAACGGCGTATAAGCCATTCCGTCATATTTGTGCGTCACGATCTCAAACTGGCCGGCTCCAGTCAGTTCGCTGATGTAGTCCGCCACGATTTTGGTGTTACCCACTTGGATGTTTCCCACCGAGTAGTTCTCTCCGGCATGAGAGAAGAATACTACCAAACATTTGTGATTTGCCATTTTCTCATTTGTGTTTTGTGCGTTGCAGCCTGTTAATGCAAGTACCGCAAGCAAGGTGAATAAAATCTTTCGCATAGCAGTAAATTTGAATTGCGGTGCAAAGGTACAACAATTTCCGCAATTATCCGTTACATAATTTACGGCATTTTTTACACAATTCGCAGAAAAAGCACTTTCCCCTCGTTGTACCCTCCTTTGACGTCCCTATATACCTCTGAAGATCCACTCATCTCCAGAGCTATGTCGGTCGGAAAGAATTACGCCTCGAACTGCCGGCGATGTTTCATAATCGTTGGCAGGTTCTTAGATGCCCATGCCGTCAGTTCCTGCACAATAGGCACCAGTTCCTTGCCCATCGGCGAGAGGCTGTACTCCACGCGAGGCGGAATCTCCGGATAAACTTTGCGGACGATGAGGTCATCCGCTTCAAGCGTGCGCAACGTACTACTTAATACGCGCGTGCTGATATCAGTAATAACGCGATGCAGTTCATTGAAACGGATCGTGCCGTGCTCATTGATATCCAACAGCACGAGAAATCCCCATTTATTACCAAACCGTGCGATGACATTACGCACCGGACACATCTCAAACATAGAGTTCTTACTATCTTTCTTTTGCATAATTTATTTCGTTTGCGAGTGCAAAGGTACTATAAAATACTGATATACGCAATAGTTTCAAAAAAAAAGTAAGTTTTTTATAAAAATTTATTTTCATAATGTGCTGTATTTGCAAAAATAGACAAAAAGGTTACTACCTTACCAATTTGTAACCTCTTGCACATGTCAAAAAAAAGCAGTAATTTTGCACTCGTTTTTTGAAATACAAACACAAAAATATACAATTATGAAACAGATTGAGACGATTAAGAGCGGCAAAAATTTTACCGCCGTA
>Ga0247611_10006790_pt1 | contig 14576 bp, 10 predicted proteins | sample 177DNAGHGhighgp2_FD_192422 | JGI IMG/M metagenome (GOLD analysis project Ga0247611, IMG submission 192422) | Sheep rumen microbial communities from Palmerston North, Manawatu-Wanganui, New Zealand - 1770 DNA GHGhigh gp2 | ecosystem: Host-associated > Mammals > Digestive system > Stomach > Rumen...
TTACGCTCTTCGGCAGACATCGTGCCGCCTTTTCCGCGTTCTTCCACCTGCCAGAGACCTGTAAGACCTGCGGGGGCCATGAAACGGTCGATACTGGCATCGGCGGTGAGCTTTTCGGCTTCGTAGAGTGGGAGAGGCCGATTGCCGACAATCGACATGTCGCCTCTAAGGATATTGAACAGTTGTGGGAGTTCGTCAATGCTGGTCTTGCGAATAAACCTACCCACCTTGGTGACACGCGGGTCGTTCTCAATCTTCACAAAGGCATTGTTGATCTCTTCCTCTTTCTCTTTATTGAAATCGCTCTCGGCAACGACATAGTCATCACCCACGAGCATCACTTCCTCATCGCTAATCATCATGTCGGACTCCATACCCATATCCATCATCATCGTTTCAGCTTCGGTACCAAGAGGTGCGGTGATGACGGCTTTCTGATCTTCAGGATCTTTGTTCTGCTCGGCATATTGGTTGCCTTCCTCCTTAGCCACTTCTTTAAGACGCTGTTCGGCGTCTACATACATGGAACGGAACTTCAGGAAGTCGAAGATGGTGTAATTGGTACCTACGCGCTTGGACTTGTAGACAATCGGACCCTTGCTCTCTAAACGGATGGCAATGGCCGTGATAATAAACACCGGTGAAAGAATGATGATGCCTAGGAGAGAGAAGAAAATGTCGAAGAGACGCTTCCAAATAGGAATCTTGAATTTCAACATCCTGTATATCGGCTCCTGGTCGTCGAAGAGCATACCTTCACGGTCGGCAATGAACTGGATCTTCTTGTTCAACTCCGTTACCGACGAGTTGAGCGAGATGGTATCATTGATGCCACACTTCTGATAAACCTGACGGTCTTCCTCGTCCATTTGATTGGTGAGCAGAATGATATAGGCGTTCTTACACTTCTTCTTGATGTAGGTGATGGCAGTCACGTCTTCGTTACGAACATTCTGCTCGAAAAACACGATGAAATGTTCGTTACGGACATGAGAAACACATGCTGTGGCCGCGTCCTTGTAGCTATCGGTGAAATGCACAAGACGACCAGGAATGTATTTCAGACGTTCCTGCGTCTCGGTATTGGATCCAAGATATACTACACCTATCATATAATATTAGGGAATGATCTTCTTGACACGGATTTTTAACTCCATCGGATTGAAGGGCTTGACAATATAGTCTTCGGCACCAATCTCCAACAGACGGATTCGTTCACTGGTGGAATCCTCGCTGGACAGCATAATCACGGGGATGTGCTTGAACAACTCGTTCTGCTTGATCCACTCCAGGAAATCGTCACCGCGCATGCCTGGCATACGGATGTCAGAGATAATCAGATCCGGGGTGTTGCCTGCCTGAAGCCACTTCACTCCTTGCAGTCCATCGGGCAACCACTGTACATCGTAGTCACTCATAAGATAGATAGAGAGCACCTTTGCGATGGTCTCCTTGTCGTCAAGTATTAGGATTTTTTTCTTCATATATGAATTTTATTTTATTCAATAATTGGCCATTAATCTGTGCAAAGGTAAACAAAATATTTTAATTGTGTTCAAAAATTGGTAAAAAAAACGCTATTTTTGCTAAAAAAGTTGGAATTTTCAAAAAAAATGGGGAAATTTGCAGTAAAAATGTACTATAAATAGACAACAAACAATTAATTATGGCAAACAGATATCTTTTAGGTTTCGATGTCGGTAGCTCTTCAGTGAAGGCATCATTGGTTAACGCCGACAGCGGCAAGTGTGTAGCAACAGCTTTCTTCCCCGAGAAGGAGGCGCCGATCATGGCCGTGAAGGCCGGATGGGCTGAGCAGGACCCCCAGATGTGGTGGGATAATGCCAAACTGAGTCTTCAGAAGATTATGAAGGAGGCTGGTGCTACGGGTGAAGAGATCAAGGCCATCGGTATCTCATATCAGATGCATGGCCTGGTTTGTGTGGACAAGAATCTGAAGGCATTGCGTCCTTCGATTATCTGGTGCGACTCGCGTGCCGTTCCTTATGGTGAGAAGGCCTTTAAGGATCTCGGTGGTGAGCAGTGCCTGAGTCATCTGTTGAACTCGCCGGGAAACTTCACCGCAGCCAAACTGGCCTGGGTGAAGGAGAATGAGCCCGACCTTTATAATAAAATATATAAGGTGATGTTGCCTGGCGACTATATCGCTATGCGACTCTCCGGTGTGGCTAATACAACTGTCAGCGGTCTGTCTGAGGGTATGTTCTGGGATTTCAAGAACAACCAGGTGGCTGACTTCCTGATGAAGTACTACGGATTCGACAGTTCTCTGATGGCAGATATCGTTCCGACATTTGCTGAGCAGAGCGTGGTAAGTGCCGAGGCTGCTGCTGAGTTGGGTTTGAAGGCAGGTACGCCGATCACTTACCGTGGCGGTGACCAGCCGAATAATGCCCTGTCGCTGAATGTATTGAATCCTGGTGAGATTGCTGCAACGGCAGGTACTTCGGGTGTGGTTTATGGCGTGCTCGGAGAGGTGAACTATGATCCAAAGAGCCGTGTGAATACCTTCGCTCATGTGAACCATACCGCAGACCAGACGCGTCTGGGTGTATTGCTGTGTATCAATGGTACAGGTATTCTGAATGCCTGGACACATCGTAACATTACACCGGAAATCGGCTATGCAGAAATGAACGATCTGGCAGCATCAGTACCCATTGGTAGTGAGGGCGTGACCGTGATTCCTTTCGGAAACGGTGCTGAGCGTGTGTTGGAGAACAAGGAGATCGGTTGCTCGATCAACGGTCTGAACTTCAACAAACATAACAAGGCTCACTTGGTACGTGCTGCTCAGGAGGGTATCGTGTTCTCGTTCTGCTATGGTATGGAGATCATGCAGCAGATGGGTATGGATATCAAGAAGATCCACGCCGGTAAGGCTAATATGTTCCTGAGTCCGTTATTCCGTGATACACTGGCAGGCGTGAGCGGTGCTACCATCGAACTTTATGATACAGACGGTTCTGTGGGTGCTGCCAAGGGTGCTGGTATCGGTGCAGGTATCTATAAGAATGCCGATGAGGCCTTCGCTTCGCTGGAGAAGCTGCAGGTGATAGAGCCAAAGGCTGCCGATCGTGCAGCATACGCTGAGGCCTACGCACGCTGGAAGGAGATCCTGAAATCCAAGATTTAATAAAAAGCCCGCCAATTGGCGGGCTTTTTTATTGAAGACTTTCTTTATACCAGTTAAAGAGTTTCCTGACTCCATCTTCGATTTCGACCTTGTGCGTCCAACCGAGTGAGTGGAGTTTTGAAACATCGATGAGTTTGCGCATGGTGCCATCAGGCTTTGAAGTGTCGAATTCGACATCTCCCTCGAAACCGACTGCTTTTACCACAAGTTCAGCAAGTTCACGAATCGTCAGTTCTTTTCCTGTCCCCACGTTGATGTGGCAATTGCGAATCTCGCCTAACTTCGGGATAGCACCACCACGACCTGCAGAATGATTGCGGTCTATAGCGCCATCAGTGGAAGCACCGTAATGAACGGAAGAATACTTCTCAATACCAATGATATCGCTGAAGTTGACGTTCAACAGTACATGAACACTGGCATCGGCCATATCCTCAGACCAAAGGAATTCTCTCAACGGCGTTCCCGTTCCCCAGAGCACAACCTTGTTGTCATATATCCCATATTTGCCGAGTATCGTCAATATCTCATCATGAGAGGCAGAGCCGCCGACACCTTCTACCGGGCGTTTGTCCAGATCAATGGCGATCTTATCCCAGTCTCCGTCGTGAATGAGTTTGGCCAGATAGATCTTACGCATCATGGCGGGCATCACGTGGGAGTTCTCAAGATGGAAATTGTCGTTGGGACCATAGAGATTGGTAGGCATAACGGCAATATAGTTGGTGCCGTACTGCAGATTATAGCTTTCGCACATCTTCAGACCGGCAATCTTGGCGATGGCATATTCCTCATTGGTATACTCCAAGGGGGAAGTCAACAGACAATCCTCCTTCATAGGCTGCGGTGCATTCTTGGGATAGATACAGGTACTGCCTAGGAAGAGCAGCTTTTTGACACCATGGGCATAGGCCTCAGAGATGACGTTGCATTGGATCTTCATGTTCATCATGATGAAGTCTGCGCGATAGAGTGAATTGGCCATGATACCTCCTACAAAGGCGGCTGCTAGAACCACTGCATCAGGACGCTCCTCATCGAAGAACTGCTTCACAGCTACCTGATCGGTGAGGTCCAGTTCCTTATGACTGCGACCGATGAGATTGGTATAACCACGCTGAAGGAGATTATTCCAAATAGCGGAACCCACTAGTCCGTGGTGTCCCGCTACGTATATCTTAGATGATTTGTCTAAACTCATTCTTCCATCTGGGCTTTGATGAACAATTTCTTCACAAACTTCATGTCGTGCTTAACCATGATCCTTACCAGTTCCTCGAAGGATGTCTTGTGAGGATTCCAGCCCAGTTTGGCCTTGGCTTTGGCTGGATTACCCAGCAGTTGGTCTACTTCAGCAGGACGGAAGTACTTGGGGTCGACTTCTACGAGTGGCTTACCCGTGGCTTTGTCGTAACCCTTCTCGTCTACACCATCTCCCTTCCATTCCAGTTCGATACCCACTTCCTTAAAAGCGAGGGTGGTAAATTCACGAACGGTATGATATTCGCCTGTGGCAATCACGAAATCATCAGGTTCTGGCTGTTGCAGGATGAGCCACATACACTCGATATAATCCTTGGCATAGCCCCAGTCACGCAGAGAATTCAGGTTTCCTAGATAGAGCTTATCCTGATACCCCTGGGCAATACGGGATGCTGCCAGCGTGATCTTACGGGTGACGAAGTTCTCGCCACGACGCTCACTCTCGTGGTTAAAGAGAATACCATTGCAACAGAACATGCCATAAGACTCACGGTAGTTCTTCATGATCCAGAAACCATAGAGTTTGGCGACGGCATAGGGCGAACGGGGATAGAATGGGGTAGTCTCGGACTGCGGCACTTCCTGTACCTTACCATAAAGTTCAGAGGTTGAGGCCTGATAGATACGACAGGTCTTTTCCAGTCCACAGATGCGCACTGCTTCCAACAGACGCAGCACACCGTCGGCATCCACATCAGCCGTGTATTCTGGTACATCGAATGATACTTTCACATGACTCTGTGCTGCCAGATTGTAAATCTCGGTGGGTTTCGTCTCACCAATCACACGAATCAACGATGAAGAGTCTGTCATATCCGCCCAGTGAAGGTTCACCAGACGTTTCTTCTTCATGTCGCGCACCCATTCATCGAGGTAAAGGTGTTCGATACGACCAGTATTGAATGATGAAGAACGGCGCAGGAGACCGTGTACCTCATATCCTTTTTCGATTAAGAATTCTGCCAGGTATGAACCGTCCTGTCCGGTGATACCTGTAATAAGAGCAACTTTTTTATCCATATTGTTAATGATGAATGTATTCTTGTTAATCTTGTCCGGAGAACTGCTTGATGCGCTGTTCCTCAGACAACTTGCATATTAATAGGGTGTCATTATTCTCGGCAACGATATACCCGTCGAGTCCCTGAATGACAACTTTCTTCTCCTGTGTGGTGTGGATAATACAGTTATGACTCTCGATGAGACTAATGTTCTGTCCAATGCAGGCATTGCCATAGAGGTCCTTCTTGCTTTGCCCGTGCAGTGAACCCCATGTGCCCAGGTCACTCCATCCGAAATCGGCAGGACAGACGAAGATCTCCTCGGCCTTCTCCATAATGGCATAGTCAACGGAAATACTGTCGCACTCAGGGAATTTCTCGTTGATGACTTCTTGTTCTTTGTCTGTGCCATAGATGGGAAGCATCGACTCAAAAATCTTGGCCATCGAGGGCTGATAGATGCGGAAAGCGTTTACGATGGTGTTTACATTCCAAATGAAAATACCGGCATTCCAAAAGTAATTGTTTTTCTTAATATATTCTTGGGCGGTCTGAAAATCGGGTTTCTCACGGAAAGAGTCCACACGGTAGATCTCCTTATTCCGTAAAGAGGCGGTTGTCAGATCTGCCTGAATATAACCATAGCCAGTCTCTGGACGATTGGGTTTCATACCCAGTGTGACAATAGAGTCTGTCTCGCTGGTAAACTTCATGCAATCCTTGATAACGCGCTGGAATTCAGCAACATTTGTAACAATGTGATCACTGGGGGTTACCACAATGTTGGCCTTAGGATCATTGGCCTTGATTCGCCAGCTGACGTAGGCAATGCATGGTGCTGTATTACGGCGACAGGGCTCACTGAGAATGTTGCCTTCAGGCATATCTGGCAATTGTTGTCTGACGATAGAAGCATACTTCTGATTTGTGACAACCCAGATATTCTCGGGTGCAACCAAATTTCCGAATCTTTCAACAGTTAATTGGAGCAGACTCTTTCCTACACCAAGTACATCAATGAACTGCTTGGGGTTTTCTGCGGTACTCATGGGCCAAAAACGACTGCCAACACCGCCAGCCATAATCACCAGATGGTTGCTTGATTTTGCCATAATCTCATGAATTTGATAATAATCGGCAAAAATACACAATTATTATCAAATAGAAGAATTTTTTAAGAGAAATCTTGTTTTTATGCAGATTTTTTTCGCTTAAGATAATATTTGAGACCCAAGTAGACGATGGCTATCAATACAATCGCGATAATGACTATCTTGATATATTCAGCGTATTCGGAAATCTTGTCGTTAAGCTGTTCCTCAGGGACGATGCTATGCAGATACCATCCAAGTGCAGCCAGGATGCCATGCCAGACACCTGCACCGATAGTCGTATAAAGCAGGAATTTCCAATAGTTCATCTTGGCCAGTCCTGCGGGGATGGATATCAAGTGCCGGATACCGGGGATTAATCGACCTGTCAGAGTGGCTACAATACCATGATCGTCAAAATATTTCTCGCTTTTCTCTACTTTTTCCTGATTCAGCAGGCACATCTTACCCCAGCGGCTGTTAGCAAAGCTGTAGATGACGGGACGCCCTACAAAATAGGCTACGACATAATTGATGGAAGCACCGATGTCGGCGCCGATGGTGGCAAACAATATGACCAGAAAGACATCAAGGTTTCCACCGGCAGCATGATAGGCGGCAGGTGTGACGACGAACTCTGAGGGAACGGGTATCACGGTGCTCTCTAACAGCATTAGAAAGAAGATGGTACCGTAATTGAGATTCCCAAGTAGTGAACTGATAAAATTCATGACTGGTCTTTATTTAATTGTTTATTCATATAATCGTAATAGTCTTCAACGGGAAGATCCTTCGGGAAAATGCTGCCCAACACCAACTTTGACTCTTTGGGATTCTTTTCGACGGCCTGAGCCAAATAAGTCATGAACTCTCCGTCTTTGTGCAGATCCCAGCAACAGAGTGCCATATAAGCATAGCCTTCTGTCCAGTTTTCGTCAACATATTTAAAGAATTTCTTAAACAGATGGTAGGAGGCACTGACGTAGTGGTTGTCGTATAATGACACCATAATCCTCAACATAATCTTCGGGGTGTTTTCTGCATTGAGAATAGCCTGCTTGAACACGCGTTCCGCCTCTGCCATACGGTTGTTGGCAATCAGAATATGTCCCCGAATGACTTCCATATCCGTATGGTCGCAATTCAAATCGGTCGTTTTGTCGATGTAGTACAATGCACTGTCCGGCTGTTTCAACTCACTATAGGCAAAAGCGAGCTCCTGATATATCTCCGGGAGATAGATGGAATCTTTTGGGGCCAATTCTTCAGCTCTTTCCAAACGGAGGATGGCCTCTTCATAGCGGCCTAAGTTGATGAGACAGGTGCCTTGGTGCAAGTAACCGAACTCATCAGACTCAGCCTTCTCAGAATAGCGTTCAAAGAATGACAAGGCACTTTCATAGTTTTCCAGACGATAAAGACCATTGGCCTTAGAGAGGATACTCTCTGCATCATCAGGATCAATGGCCATGGCATATTCACTGCTGGTGATGGAGGCATCGTATTCCTCACTCATAAACTGTGCACTAGCCAGGGCATTCCAGTATTGTTTGGAAAAGGGATCACGGTCTATCAGTTCATTGAACAGACGTTCGCTATCCTTGTATTTTCCTAAACCAAACAGGGTACGGGCCATGAGCTCCTTGAAATCATCTGATTCGTCACCCTGTGAACGAGCCATCCATTCGAAGGCTTTGTCATGTTGGCCGTACTCCGAATAGAGGTTGGCGACATCGTAGACATAGTCGAGCAATTCATCGGGTTGAACTTCCATATAGTGTTGCCGGAACAACTCGTCTGCTTCTTCAGTCTTTCCCTCACAAATCAAGATCTCACCTTGTAAATAAAGATGTTCGGTACTGTCGACAATCCGTAAACGTTCTGCGTATGAGCGTGCCAGATCGAAATCGCCTTTAGTGAGTGCCTCACGTGCCTTGTATAAGATGGGACCTATGGCCTCCGGATTCAGTTGAAGTGCCAACTCTATGGCCTGCTCCGCCTCCTCGAGACAACCTTGATAGTGGAAATAGTCAGCAATATCGGCCAAGTCGTCGGCATCCATGTAGAATGGTTGCCCAGACTTGACAGATTCTTCGTATTCCTGAAGGATTTCTTTAAAATCCTCACTCTCAAAGTACTCGAGCTCGTCTGTCATTTACTTGTTTTTGGCCCATGAATCCTTTAAGCCGACGGTCTTGTTAAAGACGGGATGATCGGGTGTGGTGTCGGAGTCGGGCGTGAAATAACCGATGCGCTGGAACTGGAGATAGGTCAGAGGTTGCATCGTGGCAGCAAACGGCTCTACATAACAGTCCTTGAGGATGCTGAGAGAGTCGGGGTTGATGATCTGTTTCATGGCCGTCACAGCATCACAGTTCTGCTCTTCACGGATAGCTGCCATATCGTCACGGGGATTCTCTACCTTCCACAGACGGTCATAGAGACGTACCTCGGCCTTGACAGCATGTGCACAACTGACCCAATGGAGGGTCTTGCCCTTGATCTTACGGTTGGAACCGGGCAGACCGCTGCGTGACTCAGGATCGTAAGTACAGTAGATAGTAGTCACATTACCGTTCTCGTCCTCATCACAGGGATGGTCTTCGTTGCATTTAATAATGTACGCGTTCTTTAATCTCACTTCCTTGCCAGGAGCCAGACGCATGAATTTCTTCTCAGCTTCCTTCATGAAGTCGTCGCGCTCAATCCATAACTCACGACTGAACTCTATTTGATGGCTACCATCGGCCTCGTTCTCAGGATTGTTGATGGCAGTCAGCTGTTCAACCTGACCTTCGGGATAGTTGGTGATGACAACTTTAACAGGATCAAGCACAGCCGAGACGCGGATGGCACGACTGTTCAGGTCATCACGAACAGAACTCTCCAGAAGAGCCATGTCATTGAGGGCGTCAATCTTTGTATAGCCGATCTTGTCGATGAAGTTAACGATACTTTCAGGGCTATAACCTCTGCGACGGAAACCACAGATGGTCGGCATACGGGGATCATCCCAGCCGCTGACAAGTTTCTCGTTTACTAATGCCAACAGGTTGCGCTTCGACATCAGCGTGTAGTTGAGGTTCAGCTTGTTGAACTCCGTCTGACGAGGACGGTTGTCCTCGATATTGTCCGTCTCACCTCTCCATTCCTTCATCCAGGTGACGAACAAGTCATACAGGGGACGGTGCTCAACAAACTCTAGGGTACACCAAGAGTGGGTCACACCTTCCAGATAATCACTCTGGCCATGGGTGAAGTCGTACATGGGATAAGCATTCCACTTATTTCCAGTACGGATATGAGGGATGTTCAATACACGATAAATCAGCGGGTCGCGGAACAACATATTGGGATGGGCCATATCGATCTTGGCTCTCAATACGAGTGTTCCTGGCTCGCACTTTCCGCTGTTCATAAACTCAAAAAGTTTCAGATTCTCCTCGATAGGACGATCGCGGAACGGGCTGTTCGTACCAGGGCTGGTGGTTGTACCCTTCTGTTGGGCAATCACCTCGGCACTCTGTTCATCGACGTAAGCACGTCCTTGTTTGATGAGCCATACGGCAAAGTCCCAGAGCTCCTGGAAATAGTCGCTGGCATAATAGACGTTGGCCCACTGGAAACCCAGCCATTTGATGTCGTTCTCAATGCTTTCGATATATTCCGTATCTTCCTTGATAGGATTGGTGTCGTCAAAACGGAGGTTACAGATGCCATTGTATTTCTTGGCTAGCCCGAAGTCGATGGCAATGGCCTTGGCGTGTCCGATGTGCAGGTAACCATTGGGTTCTGGTGGGAAGCGAGTCTGCATTCTACCACCATTCTTACCTTCTGCCAGGTCATTGATCACTTTCTGCTCAATAAAACTTACTGAGCGCTTCTCCTCATTAATAATTTTCTCTTCCATATATTTTTCACTTTTTCACTATTCACTTTTCACTATCACTTGATTCCTCGTTCATTCAGCGCCTTCGAATAATTGGCGGCATTCTTCAAGTGCTCATTGTATGTCTTTGCAAAATTATGCGTTCCAGAAAAGTCCTCTTTGGCACACATATACAGATAATCGTGATTTACCCTGTTCAGAACAGCGTCGATACCTTTTACAGAAGCTATCTTGATGGGGCCAGGAGGCAGTCCGACGTTACGATAGGTGTTATAAGGACTATCGTAAAACAACATGTCATGATAGATACGTTTCAACTCAAAACGTTTCATAGCGAATTTAATCGTCGGATCAGCCTGCAGGGGCATACCTTCTTTTAGACGATTCAGGTACATGCCGGCAATCATCGGCTTCTCGTCATTATTGGCCGTTTCTTCATCAATGATACTGGCAACAGTGCATACATCATTAGGGGTCAGACCGATACTCGTGGCCTTGGCACTACGTTCTCCGTTCCAGAAACGGTCGTGCTCTTTTTGCATGCGTTCCATCAGACCGTCAAGGGTGATATTCCAATACACTTCGTAGGTGTTGGGTACAAAAAGACAGGCAATCGTTGCTGTATCGTAACCCCATCGTCCACAGAAGTCATTGTCTGTCAGTGAATTTGCAAGAACCAAACTGTCAAGCATCAGTTTCTTGGATAAGACTCCCGCCAGACGTTCCATCGTTCTGGATTCAGGGATGGTCAGCATCTCTGCCTCCTGATGGCCGTTCTTAAGATTACGGAATACGGTGATGGTGCTCTGTCCTGGTTTGATGGCGTAACGTCCAGTCCGGATATGTCCTGTATAGCCCCAATGACGGGCAATACTTTTCAATCCGGTCAGATTATGAGCGTGGGCAATGGGTTGCAGTTTGATAAAGACAGAATCCTCAGTGTCGTTATCATCGATATAAACGTATTGCGTCACTTCCTCACGGGAGAAATCCGACAGGAAATAATAGTAGATCAGGCCTGTTACTAACAGGAGACTGATTACAATCGGAATGAGGTAATATTTCGCCTTTATCGTCTTCATATTTGCCTTATTATAAGAAATCGAGTGCAAAGTTAGTCTTTTTTCTGCGAAAAACTATGTATTCTAAAGCTTTTTTTGTATCTTTGCAGAAAATCAATGGAATATGAAGCTGAAATTCACTATAAATTACGGTACACAATGGGGTGAGAGTCTCCATGTCGTGATTTCCTATAAGAGTCTTGATGGAACGGTTAAGACGTTCAACCTGTTGATGCAGACAGAAGATGGCGTGTCTTGGTCCTTAGACACGGCGGTCGTCGAGTCACGTCAACATCCTATCGATTCTTTTACCTATTATTATCAGGTTGAAGACGGAGAAGGGAGGGTCTTACGTCGGGAGTGGACAGGTGTCCCTAGAGCCTATCACTTCGACTCGTCGAAGAATTATGTGTTGCCGGATCTCTGGCGTGACATACCCTTGAACTATCATCTCTATAGCAGTGCTTATCGTATAACGATGGGAATGACCGCTGGTGAGTCGGCTCAGGTGATGCGGGTACCTTTTTATCGTAAGACCATCCTTTTCAGAGTCTCGGCTCCCCAACTCCGTCATGGACAGTCTTTGGCTATTCTGGGCAGTCATCCTGCTTTGGGTGACTGGAATACGGCGCGATTCCTTCGGATGGATTATATTGGTGATAACGATTGGATTCTCTCTGTAAATGTCGATGCCATTTTCTTGCCGATAGAGTATAAGTATGTCATCGTCGACGATACGACCAATTCTCTTGTGGCATGGGAAGATGGCGATAACCGTACTACGGAGGGGCTTCTCCCGGCAGATCAGAATAACGTACCCGACGGTACGGTACTCGTTATCTATGGTGAGGGACTGCGTGTCAAAGAACAGACATGGCGGGCGGCAGGAGTGGTTGTGCCGGTATTCAGCCTTCGCAGTGATCATTCATACGGCGTCGGAGACTTCGGAGATCTACGTCGGATGGTGGATTGGGCCGTGGAAACGCGGATGAAGATCATCCAATTATTGCCAGTCAATGATACTACGACCGATGGTGGATGGCATGACTCTTATCCCTATAATATCGTCTCGGCTTTTGCCCTTCATCTACATTACATCGATCTGGAGGCACTTGGAGCGCTGAAAGATAAGACGAAGATGACGGCCTATCATCGTCAGCGTCGTGAACTGAATGCACTGGGGTATAGTGATTATGAGGCCGTTGGACGTGTAAAGACAGCATATCTCCAGGAAATCTTTGCAGAACGTGGGCAACAGACGCTTGACTCCAAGGAGTTCAAACAGTGGTTTGCCGAGAATCAGGATTGGTTGAAGCCCTACGCAAAATGGGTCATGAGACATGAGGCGTCAGGAATGGGAAATGAGGAGTTCATATATTATATTCAATATCAATTACATTGTCAACTCAAGGCCGCCGCTGACTATGCTCGTTCGAAGGGCATTATCCTAAAAGGCGATATCCCTATCGGCGTCAACCGTGATAGTGTTGAGACAGCTACTCATCCGGAATACTTCAACTTGGATTATCAGACCGGTGCTCCCCCTGATGCCTTTTCTCGCGATGGACAGAACTGGGGTTTCCCAACCTACAACTGGAGTGATAAGACCATAGACTGGTTCCGTCGTCGTCTCCGGTGGATGAGTCAGTATTTTGATGCTTTCCGTATCGACCATGTGCTTGGTTTTTTCCGGATATGGGAGATTCCAGAGGATGCTGTCTTTGGCCTGCTAGGCCACTTCTCCCCGGCATTACCATTGACGGTCAGTGAGATAGAGTATTTCGGACTGTCGTTCAAGAAAGACCTGATGACTCGTCCTTTTATCAACGATCGGGTCATCGACCGTCTTTTTGGCATTCACGCTCAGTATGTTCGCGAAAACTTCCTGATTCCTCGAAGCTATGGTCTCTATGATATTAAGGCCGAATACGATACCCAGAAGAAAGTATGCGACCATTTCAAGGACCGTCATGATGAGAACAGCCTCTGGATCCGTGATGGACTCTATCGTCTGATTAGTGGTGTGCTCTTCCTCGAGGACCCCAAACAGCCGGAGATGTACCATCCCCGTATAGGCGTGTTCAATGAGCCCGTCTATGATGCATTGACTGCTGAGGAGAAGGATGCCTTTATGCGCTTGTACAATAATTACTATTACCAACGCCATAACTTCTTCTGGGGCAGTGAGGGAACCCGTCGGCTGACGGAAGTGTTCGGCGAGACCCGTATGCTGAGTTGTGCGGAGGATCTCGGCATGTTACCAGACTGTGTACAGCCGGTATTAGATGCGCTTCGTATTCTGACGCTCGAGATCCAGTCGCTGCCAAAACAGACAGGCTTTGAGTTTACCCATCTTGATGGTAATCCCTATCGTAGCGTTGCCACGTTCTCCACTCATGATATGTCGCCGATGCGTCTCTGGTGGAGTGAGAGCCCAGAACGTACGCAGCGTTATTATGTGACGATGCTGCAAAAGCAGGGTAGGGCACCAGAGCAGCTCCCAGCACATCTGGCCGAGGAGATCATTGCCCGTCATCTCTATTGTCCTTCGATGCTCTGTCTGCTCTCATTGCAGGATTGGTTGGCGATGGATGGCGAGTTGCGCTCGAAGCATCCGCGTGAGGAGCGTATCAATGTGCCCAGCGATGCCTATAACCGCTGGAAGTACCGTATGCATCTCAATATCGATGACCTTCTGGCGGCTACTAAATATAATAGTAAGTTGCGCACGATGATTCAGCGTTCGAAACGATGAGCTATCAGACTTTTATCTTCGACCTCGACGGCACGTTGCTCGATACCTTGGGCGATTTGGCGGCTTCTGTCAATTATGCTCTCCGTACTCATGATATGCCGGAACATTCCATCGATGATGTCCGTCGTTTTGTGGGTAATGGGGTGCGGAAACTGATGCAGAGAGCGGTTCCTGATGGAGAGACGAATCCAACCTTCGAGGCGACCTTCGCCACCTTTCGTCAACATTATATGGCGCACTCGTTGGATACGACCCGCCCCTATGATGGTATTCCCGAGACACTAGCAGCACTGAAGGCCCGAGGCTGTCGTCTGGCTGTGGTCAGCAATAAAATGATGGCGGCCACTCAGGAACTGATC
>Ga0247611_10006791_pt1 | contig 14575 bp, 10 predicted proteins | sample 177DNAGHGhighgp2_FD_192422 | JGI IMG/M metagenome (GOLD analysis project Ga0247611, IMG submission 192422) | Sheep rumen microbial communities from Palmerston North, Manawatu-Wanganui, New Zealand - 1770 DNA GHGhigh gp2 | ecosystem: Host-associated > Mammals > Digestive system > Stomach > Rumen...
ATAATTATTATATCATATTATAATAAAAAAAAAAGTACTATTATAGTATTTTAAATAGTACTATTCCTAAAATCATTAAAATTACTCTTGCAGCAATTCCAAGTTCATATGTATATATTTTTTTAGTTTTTCCATCCACTGTATATTCATGTATTTCTATATATGGAACAGGATTTCTTCTATACCAACCTACTACTTTTACTTCTTTATTAAAATATTTTTCAGAAAAGAATAAAGCAAATATTTTATTAATAATAACCATTGGTTGATTATAATCTAAAAATATAATTCCAGTATCATCTTTAATTACAAAATCTTCATTAAATATACATCCTGGATTTCCTTTTCCAATTATATTTCCTTTAACAATACATGGAATAGATGTTATATGTGATACTTTTACTTCAGAAAGTAAATTTTTAACATTATTTTCTGTATATCCTGATCTATGTGCTCTTTGATATTTAATTAATGATGCTAGTGAAGCAAAAGTTATTCCAAATCCTATATATGCAAAACTTAATTTATTAACTAGTATAATTATAAATGATAAAATAATTATTATAGCAGGTAAAAAACTAATTAATATTTCAAAGAAGAAATCATCTACATAACTTTCTTCTTTCTTTAAATCAAATACTATATAATCTTCTTCATTAAATTCTTTGCATCTTGCTGATATTGCAAGTAAACGTTTTGATATTAATGGGTGTGTTGAATTAAATTCAAACCATTTAGCCCATGGATTCCACATTTCCCATTTCATAGCATTTTTAATACTATCTTTATCTAATGCGCCATTTTTAACAGCTGAAATTGACATAGATTTTGATGCAGATGCATCCATTATACCAAGAGCATTCTTTTTATTAACATCATGTTTTGATTCTGTATGTTTAACACTAAGACCAAATCCAACTTTTACAAGTGCTGATGCAAGTGTTGATGGCTTTCTAGTTTCTTCTATACTAAAACTATCAGCATAATATTCTCTTGTTCTAGATAACCATAAAACAATATATTGACTAATTATATATAAAATATATGCTATTAAACCAACAACAGCTTCTCCTTTTTTAGAATCACTATCTCCTGAATCAGATCTTGTACAAGCTTCATAGATTGCATATAAAATTAATGGAACTAACTGAGCAAATGTCATAACAAGCATATCCATATGAACAATATGCCCCATTTCATGCCCAACAACTGCAATTACTTCTTCTTCAGTTAATAATTCAAACATACCTCTAGTAATAACAATTCTAGCATCTTTTTTTGTTCTACCATAAGTAAATGCATTTGGTGCTCCATCTTCAATTATACCTATTTTTGGATAAGTAACTCCATGCTTACTACATTCTTTTTCTATAAATTCTTTTAAATAATCTGGTATTTCTACATTAAATTTTGCTCTATAGAAAAACTTCATTACTAAATCTGTAATCCATGGTGATATTAAAAACTGAATAATTAGTATTATAATACTACCAATAATTGCATATAATATATCACCTCCAGCTATTTTAACAAGCAATATTACGAATGCTGCTAACATGCCATAAAGACAAGTTATTGTTATTAATGAAACACTTAATAAACTTTTTTTCATTTTTTACTTCTCCTTTTTAAATAATATATCACTATCTAAAATAATAGTTACTGGTCCATCATTATATATTTCTACTTTCATATCTTCTCCAAATATTCCTTTTTCTACATGTATTAATTTAGATAATTTTTCATTAAATGTATCATAAAGTATAGTTGCCTCTTTTGGATTTAGGGCATCTATAAATGATGGTCTTCTTCCTTCTTTACAATTAGCATAAAGAGTAAATTGAGAAATACTAAGTATACTTCCTTTTGTATCTAATATACTTAAATTCATTTTCCCATTTTCATCTTCAAATACTCTTAAATGAATTATTTTATCAATCATTTTATCAATTATTTGTTCATTATCTCCATTAGTAAAACCAACTAATAAAACATAACCATGATCAATACTTCCATTTACTTTTCCATTAATAGTTACTTTAGATTTCTTACTTCTTTGTACAACAACTCTCATTAAATAAAAATCCTTTCTACATCTTTAACACTATTAATTAATTTAACTTCATCAATAAATGTATGAAGTGATGAAATGTTTTTTACTTTACAAGTTATATCATAAAACATTTCTTTATTTCTATTAATCAAATTAATTGAATCAATATTAATATCACTCTTTGTAGCAATAGTAACAATATTCATTAATATATCAGATACATCATCAATAAATACTTTTAATTTTGCAGTATATTTATTATCTGTATCATTATCCCATTTAGCTTCAATAATTCTTTCACTATTTAAATCTATATTTGGACAATTTTTAGCATGTATTTTAACACCATAACCACGAGTTATATATCCTACTATATCTTCTCCAAATACAGGATTACAACAAGTTGCTAGACTTGATAATATATCTGTAGATCCAGCTATTATTATTCCATTATTTGTTTTACTTGCTTTTTTAGGTAGTGATACTACTCTTCTTTTTGGTTCATGTATTTCTAATTTTGAAAGTACTGTTGATGGTAAATATCTCATAGTAGCAACAGAAAAATATAAATCATCAATAGAATCTACACTTAATAATTTACATAATTTAGCAATATTTTCTTCACTAAATGTCTCATTAAAATCAACATATCTTTTCTTACATTCATTAAGTAACATTTCATGGCCTAATTCTAAATATTTTTCTCTTTCTTTTTTATAGAAATAAGATTTTATTCTACTCTTAGCACCTTCTGTTTTAACAAACTTTAACCATCCTTTTGAAGGTGCATGTCCTTTTTGTGTAATTAATTCTACTAAATCTCCATCTTCTAACTCATAATCAAGTTTTACCATTTTAGAATTAACTAAAGCTCCAGTAGTAGTATTACCTACTTCACTATGTATTTTATATGCAAAGTCTATTGGAGTAGATCCACTTGGTAATTCTATTATATCTCCTTTTGGAGTATAAACATAAATATCAGTTCTTTTAAGTTCATCTTTAATATTAACAAAGAAATCACTATTTTCTTTTATATCATTTACTTCTACTAATACTCTAAATTGTTCAAGTATTTTATCTACTTTATTTTTTACACTTCCATCTGTTTGTTCTTTATAACTCCAGTGAGAAGCTACACCTTTTTCAGCAATTTCATCCATTTCATATGTTCTTACTTGTAATTCATATATTCTCTTATCTTCACCAAATATAGTTGTATGTAAGCTTTGATACATATTTACTTTAGGATTAGCTATATAATCTTTAAATCTATTAGGAAGTGGTTGATATTTTGACTGAACAAGTCCTATTACTCTATAACAATCCTCAGTTGTATTTACAAGAACTCTAAGTCCAAGTAAATCATATATATCTTCCCATTTTTTGCCTTTTTTAAGTTTATTATATATACCTCTTACAGATTTAACACGAGATAAAATTTCATATTTTATATTATGTGCATCTAATATTTGCATTATTTCATATTTCATTCTTGATAAAGACTTTTCAAGTTCAACTTTAGATGCATTTATTTTATCTAATACCTTATTATATCCTTCTGGATCTGAATATTGTAAACACAAATCTTCCATTTCACTTTTAATCTTTTTCATACCAAGTCTATGAGCCATTGGTATATATATATTTTGTGTTTCTTCTATTATATATTTTACATGTTCTTCATCATGAACTTTTAATGTTCTTAAATTATGAAGACGATCTGCAAATTTAATAAATAATGTAGCAGGACTATCACATAATCCAATTATAATTCTTCTATATTTTTCTGGATTATTTACTTTAAATGTTTGTCTTAGATTACTTATTTTAGTAACTGATGATACTATATTAGCACTATCAGTTCCAAACATTTCTTCTATTTCTTCATATGTCATCTTCTCAAGAGAAATAGCTTCATGTATTAAAGCACATCCAATTGTTAATGGATCCATATAAAGAGTAGCTAAAATATATGCAACATTAATAGGATGAGTTATATAATCATCACCAGTTTTTCTTTTCATCCCTTCATATATTTTTTTAGCTTGTTCATAATATTTATTAACAAAATCTATATATTCACTTTCCATATATGATTTTAATAAATCAATTAACTCATCATAACTATGATCTTTAATAATAATCAGCCTCCTATATCAAACTTTCATAACTATTTATTCTTTTTTCATTATTGAGTTTATCTTTTTTTACATTATTCATTACATATTCATATATTCTATAATTATCTGCATATAAAATATCACTAATTATTTCATGTAATTCAAGGTTTATTCTATTCTTCCAGTCACTATTTATTATAAGGTAATTCCATATATCTATTTCACTTACTACAGTAAAACCTAGTTTATGTATTTCTTTTAATTTTGAATAAAGAGCTGGCTTAACTCTACTATATAATTCATCTAAAGACTTAAACTCACTATTCATTATATTCACCAATCTAATTATACAATATTAGAATAAAAAAAGAAACTTTAAGTTTCTTTTATAACGATTTTATTGAATTTAAAATATCTTGTCTATAAATACTACAATTATTCATAGAATAATTATCTATATTGTACCTAAATACAAATACTTTTCCATCTTTTTCAGTTGCATAATAATATATTTCTCTATCATTATTAGTTAATTTTAACCAATACCAATTAATATCATTTATTTTTATCTTTGTAACTCTAGTTGATATATCATCACTATGATATTTTTTTATTTGACTTAATAATCTATCTGGTTTTTTAAATCCTAATGGTGAAAATAAAGTAGCATTACATCCTCCAAATGAACTATTATCATCAATATAATCATACTCATACGAATATACATTTGAATTATCAATAAATCCATTTAATAAATCCATAGAAAATTCATTTTGAATCTCAACAGTCTTAAAGAATGATAATGATCCTTCATATTTTGAATCATCTTCATCTATAATAGTAACATTAAATATAGAATTAAAATCTATTTTATTTAAACCTTCAAAAGCTAATTCTAAACCATATATTATAGAAATAATAGTTATAGCAAAGAATAATACAATTATAGCAAAGAATCCTAAGATTGATTTTAAAATACTTGTTCCACCTTTAGATATACACATTTCTTTAATATACTCAACATTACTATTTTTATATTTCTTTTTAATTCTCTTAATATGCTTTTTTGCACTATAAATATATAATTTATTAGCAAACAATCCAAGTAATATATTAGCTACTATATTTAAATAGTAAATTTTTATATATACACTAATTACATATTGAATAAAAAAGAATAGTATTCCATATAAAAATCTTTTTCTATAAAATAAATAAAATGATGATAAGAAAAATGCTGGTAAATTAAATTTACCTTTTATTATTTTTTCATAATTATCTCCAACATATTCACGTAATAATTCATCATCATTAATTGCATAACTTTGCTCTAACTGCATCATTTTTTCTTCATTTAATTTTGAATTATTTTCAAGATTTTCTCCTTCAACTTTGCCTTCATTTTGAGAATTAATCTGATTATTAGTTTGAACAATATTTTGTGGTGATAATGGTGGATTTGATACTGAACCAGATAAAGCATCACTTAAAGATGGTATATGCATATTATCAGGCTTAGTTAATTCACTTTTTGTTTTTTGCTCATTTTTAGTATTAATACTAGAAGTATTATTTACTTTTGCTGGATTTTGATTTGGTACTTTACTTGAAGTCGAAGTAGATAATGCATCACTTAAAGATGGTATATGCATATTATCAGGCTTAGTTAAACTGTTTCCTTCATTTGCTTTTTGATTTATATTTTGAGTATTAGTAACATTATTATTAGGTATACTACTAGCTAATGCTGGATTTGGTTTAGGTGCTTCAATAATTGGTATTGAAGTTGATATTTTACCGAAGTTTGATTCATTATTAGTGCTTTGAGTGCTTGGAAAAGTAGTGTTTTCTATTGGAGGTTGTGGAGCAGATGATACTTCATTAGCATTTAAAACTGGTAGAGAATTAACTATAGAATTTGAATTATTAGATGTATTTTTATTATTAGTATTATTCGTATTCATATGAGCTCCCACTTTCCTATTCTATAGATATTATAGCATGAATAATTAATAATTCAATAAAAAAAGTGATATCAATAAATCACTTAATTGTTTTAATAATTGAAATATTATCATATGAAATCTCAGATAAAATTTCCATTAAAGTATTATAATTCATATTTAAAATATCATTATATTCATTATAATTAACCTTATTATCCATTAATATTGATTCACAAATATTATACTCAACATCTTCTAAATTATCGAAATCTAATATAAATGATCTTAAGAATAATTTTTTCTTTCTTTCAAATGTTTTTTTATCAATACTAATACTCTTTATATCTTTAGATAGTTTTTCTAAGAAAATATGAGAATCTTTACAAAAAGCACTAATTGTAATAACTATATAATCATCTACTTTATAAACAGAACTATTCATATTAATCATTATATTTTCATTCTTATACTCTTCATATAATTTAGATGATGGTGAAAAATTAGAATTAAATATCATACCCAAATAATATTTTAAGAATAAATCATTCTTATACTTAAAATTCTTTCTTGGTATTTTAATAGCATATTTTACTCTAACATCTTCTATATCTTTTTGTATTTCTTGATATGAAATAGATACTTTATCTTTTTGTTTAGTTTTAATTCTTTTTGGTAATTCTTTCTTCTTAAGATTTAATTTACTCATATAATCTTTTATTACATTTAAGACTTCATTATTATCAAAATTACCACATACAATTATAAAAGTATTATTAGGTATATAATAATCATTATATATTTTATTTAAAGAAGAAGCTGTTATTTTTTCAATATCACTTCTCTCTCCCACTACTGTATTATTTACATAAGAATACTCAAATAGATTATTAAATAATTCATGAAACATAAAATAATTAATTTGATCTTTATACATATCTATTTCTTCACCAATAATACCTTTTTCTTCATTAACACATTTTTCATTAATATTTGTATTATAAAAAATATCTAATAGTAATCTTAAGTTCTCAATTAAATTAATAGATCCAAAAATATTATAATTTGTTCCATAATAATTAGTCCATGCATTAGCAAGACTTCCAAGTTCATTTATTCTTTTTGATACTTCTTTATTTTCAGATAATGCCATAACTTTATGTTCTAAAAAATGAGCACTTCCAGGTATTACTTCAGTAATTTTATTATTCTTTTTATATTTTGTTACATTAGCTCCATATTTAACTGAAATAGAAATATAAAAATTTTTAGTTTTATCTGTATTATACAAGTATACCTTTATACCATTATCTAATAATTCTTCATATACATTTTCGCCAACACCTAAAAAGGTTTTCTTCTTCATTAATTATCCCCCTTTAACATATAAATGGTACTTAGAGATATTTTATTATTAAAATTAATTACTTCATCTATAGTTACAGAATTAATATTTTCTCTCAATGTTTCTATATCTTCTTGATATTCATATTCACCAACATAATAATTATTTATTTGAGATACTAAATCATCATAATAGTTATTTAAATATGTATTAATAGTTTTTTTAGCATATTCAAATAATCTTTCTACTACTTTTTTATTACCCATATCATTAACACATTTTTTGATAAGTTCAATTGTTTTTTCATAATTATCTTTATTTATACCAGCATAAATTGTTAATGATGGATTAAATCTATTAATATATGAACCAATGGTATAGCAAAGAGAATTCTCTTCCCTGACTATATTAAATAATATAGAATCATTCATTGTACCAAGAATAGTATTATATACTCTAGATACATGCATTAACTCATGATAATTTGCATCTTTAATTCTATATCCCATATATAATTTTGATTGATTAAACTTTAAAGAATCAATTTTCTCATGTAATTTATTATCATATTTATAATCTATACTAAACTTAATATCTTTTCTAATTGATTTAATATTTTTAAAACGAGAATGTAATTTATCTATAATAGATTCATCTATTTCACCTAAAACACATATATCAATATTACATTTATTATTAAATAATTCTTTATAAAAAGAATATAAGTTTTTCTCATTGACTTTATCTAAATCCTCTATATTAGGAATAGTAGTATATGCAGTTGGAGTATTATTATACATAATTTTAGCATAATTAATACTTGCATATTTAGAAGGATTATCTTGTAGAGAATTAATAGATGAAATAATATCATTTTTAATAATATCAAAATACTTTTTATTAAATTTACCATCTTTAACATTAGGATTTAATACAATTTCCTTAAAATAATCAAGAGACATATCCATATATTCAACACTAGTATATTTTGGATTTAAAAAATCTAATGTAAAAGATAGTGTTTCACATTTACCAGTAAAATTAAAAGATGAAGTTAAAGACAAACCATATAAATCTTCAGAAGTAGAAGCTATTAAATCTTTAGTATTATATTTTTTAGATGAATAAGTTAAATTATTAATTAATAAACTAAAAAAAGGTATATCATTTTTATCAAATTCTTTTGTTAAAAACATTACAATACTTATTTCTTTAAATCTATTAGTATTTATTAAATGATAAACTATATTATCTTTAGTAATTCTTTTATATTCCATTATACCTCCTTAAAGAGCATAAAAAGAAGATAAAATATCTTCTTTTATATTATTTACAAAGATTATTATTTTATTATTGAATCTAATGCTAGTAATATCATTTCATCTAGTTTACGTTCGCGAGAAGAGGAATCAATTTGATCATGTGTAATTAAATTATCACTAATTGTAAGAAGGCTTGTAGCTTTTTTCATTGCCTTCTTAGCATTATATAAAAGTGCATAAGTTTCCATTTCTACTGCTACACATTCCATATTTAGATATTCAGTATAATCTTTATTTTCAGTATAAAAAGCTTCAGAAGTATGAACTCTTCCTTGAGTAACATTAATTCCTTTTAATAAAGCAGTATCAATAATTTTAGCATTTAAATCAGTTGAAGAATTAATTACTTCAATGTTTTCTCTTCCTGTTTCTATATCATATGATGTTAGTGAAAATGCTGATGTAGCTAATAATAAATCATATAATTTTAAATCTTCTTTATATGAACCAGCTGTACCTATTCTAATAATTTCATCTACATCATATTCATTAAATAATTCATAACTATAAATACCCATACTAGGAATTCCCATTCCACTTGAAAAAATAGTTACATCAACACCTTTATATTTACCAGTATATGCAAGTTCTCCTCTTACTTTATTTACAAGTCTTGCATCTGTTAAATATGTTTTAGCAATATAATATGCTCTATTTGGATCTCCTGGCATTAATACTTTTTTTGCAATATCACCCTTTTGGGCTTCAATATGTACTGTACTCATTACTCTTCTCCTTTATTATCTTCATATTTTACCAATACATCTCTTGGTTTACTACCCTTTGCAGGACCAACAATTCCTCTTTCTTCAAACATATCCATTATACGAGCTGCTCTATTATATCCAATTGAATATTTTCTTTGGATTAATGATGCACTTATTTGTCCCATACGAATAGCATAATTTAATATTTCATCATATAAAACATCTTTTTGAGCTTCATCACTAGAAGAAGCACCTGATGAAGATGATCCACCACTAGAAGAACTACCAGTCATTTTTTCAAATTCATCAGAATATCTAGGTCCATGACTTCTTTGTTTAATGAAATCAACTACTCTAGCTATTTCACCATCTGATACAAAACTTCCTTGAACACGAGTTGGATTATTATCATCCATTGGTTTATATAACATATCTCCTTTTCCAAGAAGTTTTTCAGCTCCAACCATATCTAATATTGTACGAGAATCTATAGATGAAGATACAGCAAATGATATACGAGTTGGAATATTAGATTTAACAACACCAGTAATAACATCAGTAGATGGTCTTTGAGTTGCAACTATTAAATGAATTCCAGCTGCACGAGCAAGTTGAGTAATTCTCATAATAGACTCTTCAACCTCTTTTGCAGCAACTAGCATTAAATCAGCAAGCTCATCTATAACAACTAATATAAATGGCATATGTTTAATTGGTGCATTAGGATTTTTCTTTAATTCTTTATCTACATATTCATTGTATGTAGCAATATTCTTAGTGCCACTATTTTTAAATGTTTCATATCTATCATCCATCATAACAACTATTTTTTGAAGAGCAGCACTAGCTTTCTTAGGATCTGTTACAACTGGAGTTAACAAATGAGGAATTCCATCATAAACATTAAATTCAACCTTTTTAGGATCTACTAGAACCATTTTAACTTCATCTGGAGTTGTTCTCATTATAATAGATAAAATTATATTATTAATACAAACAGATTTACCACTACCAGTAGCACCAGCAACTAGCATATGTGGTGTTTTATTAATTTCAACATATTTTACATTACCCATTATATCTCTTCCAAGAGGAGCAAGTAATTTAGAATCATCTAATTTTCTATTTTTAGATATAACATCCATTATTTCTCTCATTGAAACAGGTATAATCTTTTGATTTGGAACTTCTACTCCAATAGTATTTTTTCCTGGTATTGGAGCTTCAATTCTAACCTCTTTTGCTGCTAAAGCAAGTGCAATTTCACGAGATATACTAAGTACTTTAGTAACCTTAGTACCACGTTCTAAATTCATTTCATATTGAGTAACAGCTGGTCCTACATGAACTTCTACTACTCTAGCATTCATACCAAAATCAGCAAAAACTCTTTCTAATATTTTTGTATTTTTAGATATAACTTCAGTAGATGAAGAACCATTAGCCTTATTTGTTGCTTTATCAAGTAAATCAATTGGTGGTTTTATATAAACTTCATTTTCTTGTGCTATAGGCATATCAATTTTCTTTGGTTGTTCTATTTCTTGTCTTTCTTGTTTCTTTGGCTCTAAGTCTTCTACACTTGTAATAACAACTCTTTTATCAACTTCATCTTCCTTATCTTCTTCATATTGAATTTTACTAGCTTTTTTAGGAGCAATTTCTTCATCAACATCTCTTTCTTCTTTAGTAAATATTTTCTTAAATGGAGATGCAATAGCATGAGCTACATCAGTAAGAGTAATATCAAATATCATAATTAGACCAAAAGCAACAATTGCTATTATAACAACTGAAGTACCTTCAATATCAAATAAAGATACAAATGCCCAAGAAATAAGGGAACCAATCATCCCTCCACCAGTATTAACTTCATTACCAGTTTCAAAAGCAATGTTAATATTTTCATAAGTGCTTCTTACTATTTCTTTAGCACTTAAATCATTTCCACTTATATAATTAATATGTGAAAAAAGCAATAATGCCATAATTAGTGCATATGCTCCGATTAATCTTCCAGAAAAATAATTTACTTTTCCTCTTTTAGCAATCATAGCTACGCCTAGTATCAAAGTCAATGATAAAAATAAAATTGACCATGAACCAAACATAAATATTGCAAATTGTTTTATTAATTTTCCTACAATACCAAAAGACCCAAATCCTGTTATTGAAAGAAGTATTAATAATAAACCTATTATTTCATTTCCATATGGAAAACTTTTTTTAACTTCTTTACTTTTCTTTCTTTTTGCCAACTTGAACACCTAACTTTCCATCTTGCTAAGTAGTTTTTTTCTAATACCTGGTTCAACAATATTAAGAGCATTTAAAACTATTTCTAATGATTCATTATAATTACCATTTTCAAATGCTTTTTCTGATGATTTTAAACCATTTTCAACTTCACTATTACTACTTCTATATCTATTACCATAAACAATAGCCATTTCTGCCATCGCAGCTGTTTTTGTTGTGCTAGATGCAGTCTGATAAAGTTTTAATGCAAGATCCCTTGCAGTATCAACTCTTAAATTTAATGTTTTAATAGATATTGGTTTCTTTTCAATTTCAATATTTATTTCTTTAACAGCATCATAAGCTTCCTTTAATTCAACATAAAACTTATCTGGAATAATTGGAAGATTATAATCTTTAATCTTATATTTAGAATTATTAATTATATTTTTAATCTCATACAATTGATCCCTAGCTCTAGCTTCATCTTCTTTTAAACTACCTAAATTCTTTAATGTAGTTTCTAATTTATCTTCAACTTTAGATAAATTAACAGCAACAAGTTCACACTCATTACTTAATTTAGAATAAGGCATAACTTTAGATAATGTTCTATCATTAATAAGTTTAAAACTATCTTTTACAGTAATTAATTCTTTATTAATTTCATCTATTACTTTAACTTCATCATTAGATAAATCATATGTATCTTTTATATTATCTATCTCAGAATATAAATTTCTAACTATTGATGAAGTTTTAGCAATTCTATCACTGATGTTTATTATACCTCTTTCATAATCTTTCTTACCTCTTTTTTCTGCATCAAAATCATTATATAACCCTTCATAATAATCAAGTAAAGTTTTAAGTTCAAATATAGAATCTTGTAGATTTAATACATTTAATCTATCCATTATTTCTTCTATTTTCTTATTAGTTTCTTCAATATTATAATCTATATTTAAATATTCTAAATTATATCCATCTCTAATCATTTTAGTACTTAGAGCTTTAATATCTTTCATCTTTTTAGGAAGAATCATCGTAGCCATCATAACAATAGTTGGAGCTTCTTCAATAACAATACTAATATTATTAATCATATCATCTAGTACTTTAACTATTTTTCCAAGTTCCTCAAATTCTTTATTAGAAACAGCTACTTCAAAAGCACTAAATAATTTATCTATATTTTCAAATTGTAATTCTATTCTACTAGATACATCAGAATAATCATTTTTATTCTTATTATATTTAAATACAATTTCTCTATAAACACTTTTTAATTTAGTAATAGCTTCTCTATTTCTTTCTTCACTTTCAGTAAGTTCTTTTATTTCTGATAATAAATATAATGATTTAGCTTTTACATGAAATATATCTTTTTCAGCTTTATCTAATGCTATTATACTATTAGCATAATCTTTTTCCATACAATAATTTTCAACTTCAATTAATTCATCAGTTAATCTTGGTAAATCTTCTTTTTCAATCACATCAAAACTATTTTGCCATTCTAAAACTTGTTTCTCTGTTTTTTTATTATTAACTAATTTACTTGATTTAGATAGTTCAGTCATTAATGAGGCTGATATTATAAGATTTTTTTCTGTAGTTAATCTATCAATCGCAGCTAAAATACGTTTCTTTTTATTATTTCTCATAAATATTATTAATAAATATAAAAGAGACATAATTATTATAAATATTAATGCGATAATTGCTGTTACTTTATTCATAATATCCTCCTTATACATTTTATCATATTTATTAGTATTTTTGAATATTTTTTATTTTTTTATAAAATAATTATTTATTACAAATAAAAAGTAGTCTTAAGAAGACTACTTAAATATCTTTTTCCAAACAGAGTTAACTACTTTACTTGTTGCTTTATTAACAACTTTACTTCCAAGTTGTCTTACTATTTTAGTTTGTTCTTTTCTTTTTTTCTCTGCTTCTTTTTCTGCTTTCTCTTTTAATCTAGCTTCTTCACGAGCTTTCTTTTCAGCTTCTCTAGCTTCTTTTTCTGCTTGTTTTGCCTCTTCTTTTCTTTGTTTTTCTTCTTCTTTAGCTCTTAATTCAGCTTGTTTAGCTTCTTCTATTTTTTTCTTTTCTTCTTCTAATCTTGCATTTTCTTCATTAACTTTTTCTGTAGCTGATTCTTCATTTATTTCAGTTTCATATTTTCCAAAAATACGACTTGATTTAATTAGTGAATCTCTAAGTTCATCACTAATTGTTCCCATATAGCTTTGAGGAGGTAAAATCCATGCTCTTTGCACAATAGATGGCTCACCCTTCTCATCTAAAAATGATATTAATGCTTCTCCAGTTGCTAATTCTTTAATAGCTTCTTCTGTTTTAAATTTAGGATTTGTTCTAAATGAATTAGCGGCTGCTTTAATAGCTTTTTCATCACTTGGAGTATAGCTTCTTAGAACATGTTGAACTTTATTACCAAGTTGAGATAATATTTCATCAGGTACATCACTTGGAGATTGAGATATAAAGTAAACACCTACTCCTTTACTACGAATTAATTTAACTACTTGAACTATTTGTTTAGTAACACTAGCTGACATTTCAGAGAAAATTAAATGTGCTTCATCTAAGAATAATGCAAGTTTTGGTCTTTCTAAATCACCTACTTCAGGTAGATTATCATATAAATTATTAAGCATCCATACTAAGAATACAGCATATAGTGTTGGCTTTTTAAATAATTCTTGCGCATCTAATACATTTATAAAACCTTTTCCATTATAATCAAATTGCATTAAATCAAATAATTGTAATTCTGGTTTACCAAAGAAATCAATTCCACCTTCTTGTTCAAGC
>Ga0247611_10006792_pt1 | contig 14575 bp, 6 predicted proteins | sample 177DNAGHGhighgp2_FD_192422 | JGI IMG/M metagenome (GOLD analysis project Ga0247611, IMG submission 192422) | Sheep rumen microbial communities from Palmerston North, Manawatu-Wanganui, New Zealand - 1770 DNA GHGhigh gp2 | ecosystem: Host-associated > Mammals > Digestive system > Stomach > Rumen ...
GGCATAGATGAGGAGCAGCAATGCGCCTGCCCATCGTTGTACTTTGCGTTCTCTATTGGTTTTCACGGCCAGCCATACGACGATACTTCCTATCGCCGCCATCCATGCGTCCAGTTCAATGCCCTCATAGGCGGGCAGCGGGCGCACGACGGCGCTGGTACCCAGCACGAAGAAGACGTTGAAGATATTCGAGCCTACCACATTACCCAGCGCAATGTCGGAATTATGCTTGGCGGCTGCGATGACGGAAGTGGCAAGTTCGGGAAGAGACGTTCCGAGGGCCACGATGGTAAGACCTATGATGGCTTCGGAAACGCCCATACGGGTAGCTATATCCACGGCACTCTTCACAATCAGTTCTCCGCCTACCACCAATCCCACGAATCCGCCGAGAATAAGCGCAACCGCGCGGCGCGTAGGGATAGGCTTGATCTCTTCCGCTTCCGCATCTTCCGGATGATCCTTGGCGTGACGGAAAGTATTATAGAGAAAATAGCAGAAGAAAAGCAGCAAGATGACTCCTCCGATGCGTCCGATGCCGCGTTCGGTCTCGCCGAAAGGCAACTGGATAACCACGAATGAGAACACCATAATTCCGGCGATGATGGACATCGGGATATCAAAATCGCGGCTGCGTTTCTGCGAAGCGATAGGATAAACGAGCGCCGTGAGGCCCAGAATGACGAAAGTGTTGATGATGTTAGAGCCCAATATATTGGTGATAGCCAGATCCGTTGTCCCCTCGGCTACAGAAACCATATTCACCACAAACTCAGGCATGGAAGTGCCGAAAGCGACTACGGTCAAACCGATAACGAGGTCCGAGATGCCGGATTGTTTGGCGATAGCCGACGCACCGTCCACGAGCCAGTCCGCACCCTTAACCAAGGCGATGAAACCGACAATAATCAACACAATTGCGACCCACAGGCCGTATGAAAGAAGGTTCTCTATCATATTTTTTCAAACGTTGAACAAAAAGTGCATGATATCTCCGTCTTGCACGACGTAGTCTTTTCCTTCGGTTGCCAGTTTACCGGCGGCACGGCATTGTGCTTCGCCTCCCAGCGCGATGAAATCGTCATATTTGATAACCTCCGCGCGAATGAAGCCGCGCTCAAAATCGGTATGGATGACTCCCGCGCATTGCGGCGCTTTGGCGCCGGCCTTGAATGTCCATGCGCGCACCTCGTCTGAACCGGCCGTAAGGAACGTGCGGAGGTTAAGGAGCGCATAAGCGGCTTTGATAAGCCGGTTCACTCCGGACTCCTGCAGACCGAGTTCTTCGAGGAACATCTGCCGTTCTTCGTAGGTCTCGAGCTCGGCGATCTCACTTTCTATTTTCGCCGCGAGAACAAGGACTTGTGCATCCTCATCTTTGACGGCCTCGCGTACCTGCTCCACATAAGCGTTGCCGGTGACAGCCGCCGCCTCATCCACGTTGCACACGTACATTACGGGTTTGTTGGTAAGCAGGAAAAGGTCTCTGGCTGCCGCTTCCTGGTCTTTGTTGTCAAGTTCGACCGTACGGGCGTTCTTGCCTTGCGAGAGAGCGTCGCGGTATTTGACCAGCACCTCCAGTTGCAGTTTGGCCTGCTTGTCTCCTCCGGCCTTGGCGGCTTTCTCGCATTTCTGGATGCGGGATTCGACGGTCTCGAGGTCTTTGAGTTGCAATTCGGCATCGATGATGTCTTTGTCGCGTACGGGATTGACTGTGCCGTCCACATGTACGACGTTCTCGTCATCAAAACAACGGAGAACATGTATGATGGCGTCCGTCTCGCGTATGTTGGCGAGGAATTTATTGCCCAATCCTTCCCCCTTGCTGGCACCCTTGACGAGTCCGGCAATATCGACTATCTCGACGGTCGTGGGGATGATGCCGCGCTCGGGATGACAGAGTTCACCGAGTTTGATGAGCCGCTCGTCGGGCACGGTGATGACACCCACGTTGGGTTCAATCGTACAGAAAGGGAAATTGGCGCTCTGCGCCTTGGCGTTACTCAAACAGTTGAAGAGGGTACTTTTGCCTACATTAGGCAATCCGACTATTCCGCATTGAAGAGACATAAAGATATTTTCAATTTAATCATTTACACAATTTTGCGGTGCAAAATTACTGCTTTTTTTGCATATATGCAAGAAAAGATACTCAAAAATAGATTTTTTCAGAAAATTTAGGCTTTGAGTTCCTGATAGATCATAGCACGGATGAAATTATCGAAGCGGAAATAGTGCTTCGGATGACCATCCTTGTCGAGAGGTGCTTGCGGATCGGGTGCGCCTTTGAGTTGTGACTCAAAACGACGGCGGAACTGCTCGAGAAGTGTGCGTTGCTCATCGGTTGCCGTGTCAGGAAACTTATAGGCATAGATAAGGGCGGTCGTGCGTTTTGCCGCTTCGCCAAAATGCTGAAGATGAGCGAGTTCTGCTCCTTTGGGAGGGTTGTACTTGTAGTCTCGTTTGTTTCTCTGCAGATACATTTCCGGTTCACATTCTTTGGAGAGAGCTCCACCTGTGTCATGCAAATGTTTCTGGCGAGTAATGAGTTTGTGCTCGCTATCCAAGGCACCCTTCGTGAGGTCGATGCCCGGTGAATAAGTAACTTTTGCCATAGATCGGATATTTTATGGTTAAAAAATGATTTGCACTGGGTAGTGACGTTGCTTAGACGTTATAAGATGGTCGTGGGATGGTACGTATAATAACCTACTAATCACCTACTAATAACCTACTAATCACCTACTGATTACATACTAATCTCATACTATAGTAAGCGAAATCGAGTGCAAAGGTACAACAAAAAAATGGAATGTGCAAGAGAATTATGAAAAAATGCAAATTTGGGGAGACAGAAATGAAGAAAAACAAAAAAACGTGGGGCAAGTCAATAAAAAAGGACCAAGTGAAACTACAAAAAAGTACCAAGCTAATCAAAAAAGTACCAAGCCGGGTGAAAAGGACTAAGTAAAATGCAAAAAAAGGAGCAGACTACAATACAAGTACAATACAAGATAAAAGGGACTAAATCAAAAAAGGAACAGGCTGAATGAAAAGGGCCAAGCTAAATCAAAAAAGGACCAGGCAGAATGAAAAGGGCCAAGCTAAATCAAAAAAAGACTAGGCTAGAGAAAGAGAGTTGGGGTATATAGATACTAAGTAGAAACAAGGCTAATCAAAAAAGGAACAGGCCATGAAAAAAGGAGCAGGCTGAGTGAAAAGGACCAAGTGAACTTGGCAAAAAAATACGAAGAAAAATACGCAGCCCTAACGGACTGCGCACTTAACAAAATGGGATTCTTCGGACTGTCATCCGAAGCAGTCAACAAACTATTTTACCTCACCTCTTGGCCTGTCGCGGTGTAGATCTTGTTGCCACGGAGGATGAAGAGTTGGCCGTTCATAATTACCTTGTGCGGAGCGGTAGTATCTGCAGGAATATTGTCTATTGCAGTCGCTCCATTTAAAGAAACGTCCAACAATATAGTTGCATATACTCCGGAACCGTCTTGCGCTGTTGCAGATAATAATACCTCACCATCGGATGCAGTTTCTAATAGTGTAACCGTACAGGTATTTTCGTTCGGAGAGATTGTTACTTTGTCTGCTCCGCTAAGAAGTTCCCAGGTCAGTGCAGGGTTTGTAATATCAGTCGGAGTGGCTGTCGCCTGAACAATAATCTGTGTGTTGCTACGAGTAAGGGTGGTACCGCCCGAAATACTATTTAATGTTATTGATTCAGTCAGTACTTCCTTGAACATTCCGCTAACAACGATATCCTTTTCTGCATAGATGCCGGAACCGTCAATGGCTGTAGCGCGTACGCGCAGAGTACCGTTCTTACCATCGGTGTTGGCAACCAATAGACCGTTGTCGTCAATAGTCGCGAGATCTGCACCACTAACGATTTTCCAAGACGTACGCTTGTAGGTCGCCATGGCAGGCAGAATCTCCGCATAGAGGTGCAGCGATGTCTGCGACTCATTCAAGGCGATTGTTTTCTCCATTGCGCAGATATTGATTTTCTCAGCGAACGTTACTTCACTGGATGCAGACGAAGCCATCACATTGGAGTGTCCGTTACGTGTGGTAGCAGTTGTCCTAGCCGGCATATGCGCGGGAGCACCTGAAGAGGTAATCCATACCCATTTCTCGAAGTAGAGGTTGTCATATTCAAGCGCATAATAAACGCCCTCCGGAGCATTGAGATCGGTATAGGTATATTCTGTTCCGGGCACAGTAGCAATGACCGTCATGTTGTCAGGAGTTGTCCCCCTTAAAATGCGATAACTGTCTATTGTTCCGCCTTCATATTTAGTCCAGATAAGATTGTTTGCGCCCTGCAAGCCGACATTCATCTGGAGATGCGTGCTGCTATGTGCCGTACTCTTATTGCTTTCCGCGCCGAAGTTTGTGCCATAAGTTATTTTATATCTATTTTTGCGCACAGCAGGATCCGAAGCCATATCTATCCATTGTCCGGCAGAAAGAGCTATCTCAGCCTGACGCACCCAGTTATTAGTAGAGCCTTCTTCTTTATAGACATAGATCTTATCGATATAGTCCGGCAGATTGGCTGGAGCATCCCATATTATGCAGTTCTTGCCGGTAGTGGCATCCACCGTAACGATACTGATTTGCGGAGCAGGGGCATAGCCCATCACTTGGGTGGTTGCGCGATAGTTGTTCTTCTCACCGCAAGTAGCGTCTTCTTGGTAGAACTCAATCCATCCGCTTTCGATACTCTCGCTACGTTGGAAACGGACACGGGCTTTGAGCGTACCCTCAAGACGCTGGATTTTGCCTAAACAAGAGTAATGTACTCCTGTTTCGTCTTTAACTTTTATGCAATCCGCATCTTCTATGTTGGAAGAAGTGCGCATCTTGATTTTTGCTGACGGGTCTTTGAATGCATCCGGCAAGAGGAATTCCACCCATGTATCACTGAGGACGGCAGCCGGCAATGAGAAGGAAAGGGCATTATCATCGTTATCCTTTACATAGATAGAGCGTGAAGTGGTCAAGCCGTTCACGGTGAGCGTAACGGTTTTCACACCTCCGGTTGTCCAACTAACTTGATAGACACCGTTTCCGTTATCATTGGCATAGCCTCCATCCCAGTTCCATTGCTGTGTGCCTGATTCGGTTCCGATATACTTTACTGTTACATTATCATTCTTGCATACCTCATCCGGCATAGATATGGAAACTTGGTTCTCAATCTTGAATGTATAGACATATGACATCGGCGAATGTGCGCCCCAAAGGTCAATAGACTGAACCTGCAACTCATATTCTTGCCCTACCTCAAAGCGTGTAATCGGAACAATAAAGTTCGTTCCTCGCCAGTAAGGGTAACCCGGAACAATAGCCGCATCGTCGCTTAACCCGTTGACAGGTGAGATGATAAACGCATTATCTTCGCCCACCTGTGCATTTTTCTTCTTGATAGAGATATTGTATTTCATTTGCGCAGCCGGTGTCTCACGGTCTATACCTGCATCCCAAGAGCAAAGTACACCTTTCTCTGTTTGCAATACGCGTAAGTTAGTTGGGGCAGATGGTGCTTCGTTAGTGATGCGGGACTGGAGAGAATAGCATGTGCCATAATCATGATCGTTTATTTCCAGAATGCCGTCCCCATTAATATCTACAAATGGATAGCCTTCAAGAAGAGCTTCAATCCGATATACGTCATTACTACTGCCATTTTGTATCACTTGAATAGTACTTGACCAATCTGGATATATATATACTATGCACCCGCAATAAACCCCTTTATTCTTACAAAATACTAATAGATCCAAATAGCCATCATTATTAACATCTCGAACGCTACGTATACTTGAATAGCCATTATACAGAGCATAAGCAGTATAATTGTCGGGCAAAGTTATCTCAATGGTTCTTGAGTAAGTGAAATCTGCATCACCAAGATAAATAAGTAATGTTTTATTATTTTTCCACGTGCAAAAATCATAATATCCATCATTATTAAAATCATTTATTGTACCTACGTGATATCCTGTTGCGAAACTAGAATATGTACCATCACCATTATTGAAATCTATATAATTTGTATTGTTTCTATCCTTTAATCCGTCTCTATTAAAGTCTTGGCTTGTTGGGGTGGAATTATCATATATGTATGTACAAGTGTCATCTGTTGCCTCATACAAGATCCAAGGTCCAGGGTAGCTTACATCTCCTGCCATTAAATAGCCAGATATTCCCAATAATCCGGTATTATCAACATTATTAATACTTGCATTGTATACGTTAGTCTTATGCCAATTTGAATCGAATTGACTATAAAAGCCAAAGACAACATCTTTAAACTCTATATCCATATCGCCTTGATTGAGCATCACCGTACCTTTATTGGTGGGGAAAATTATATCCGGCAGTCCGTCCATATTATAATCCCATACATTCAACTTTGAAGGCCGATAAGTATACCCCGTTAAATTTCTTGTATTATTTGTAATATCCGTATTGTATGTCTTTGCAACTTTTTTGAAATCTTCATTTTTATAAGTAAAGAATCCAAAATTACCACCGGTTGAGCCAAAGCCGTCCATTACCCCATCTCCATCCAAATCCACATAGGACAAACTTTGATAGTTCATTTTATCAAACCGTACAGCATCAATCTGCACTTGCTTTGTTACAAGAGGCGAAGTTTGTCCCGCGGCATTGGTCACTTGCAGAGAAATGGTTTTAATGCCGCCTGTATTATATGCCAATTTATATGTCTGTCCCTCTTGTGAAAGAACGATGGCACTATCGCCGAAATTCCATGTGTAAGTGTAATTCGGATTAACCACTCCGTCATATTGTACAACTAAAGTATCTACGGTCGATAATTCCGGTACGCTTAACGTGAAGTCTGCTGACAGCAACGAATGATGATAAACCACTTCATCGCTCCAAGCACCGCCTAATCCGCTTGGGTCAATTGCCTGCACAGAGATATAATAATCGCCTTCAGCCCAACCGGCTACATTCACCCATTGGTTGAGCCATGTGCCTACATTTCCACCCCATAACGAACGCTGTTTGCCGTCAGCGGATGCAGCAGCAAACCAAATGTCACTTTTACCTGAAGCCGAACCTATTCGAATAGAATATTCCAAATCCAACGCCGAGCATTCATTATCAGATCCTCTCTCCCAACTAATATTCAGCATCTGCCGAGTGGCGTCTAAAATGAAGCGAGGTCTAGACATCTTGGCAGGAGCCGTGTTAGGACTTATCGGAGAAAAATGAGATAATGTATAGTAACTACCATATTGACTCCAATAATCCAGAATGCCATCATTGTCAAAGTCCCCTAACATGAAGTAAGGAGTGGATGTAGAACTAGTAATAGTATTGCTAATAAACGGAGCATTATCTACAGACACCTTCAATTTGTTATTATAACGTACTAAGTAATAATCTCCTTTACGAATCGTCTGTTGGGTAGCATCGCCAACAGAGTCAATAGCAATAATCTCATACTTGCCGTCATTATCTACATCTTTGCAGCCCATGAATTTGAAATGCCATTGCGGGTCATCAAACGCATTCTCCACTTTCTTGAAGGTGTTATTGCCATCGTTGCGGAAGAAAACCAAATATGCATAGCCTGATGTCTTTGTATAATCAAACGGCAGCAAAATATCTACATCTCCATCATTATCGAAGTCGTAACACCACACATCCGAAATAGCCATATTCTGCATCAATGTCTGAGTCTTGAAGAGACCATTTCCTTCGTAGATTTGCAGAGTAACGATCTTGTTTTTTACATCATAAATAATATAATCCATGATGCCATCTCCATTCAAGTCTTTTACCGTCACTTGTCCGGGGAACTGTCCCATGAGGAACTTGTTGTCGCCTAGATTATAAAGCACAGCACCGGTAGTAGAAGACATCAGATCCACCAAACCGTTACGATCAAGGTCAATTGCTCGGTCAATTGAAGTGAAGTCCGCATAAGCTAATGAGGTTGCAGCGGTCGAACGGCGCATCATTAAAGGCTGTAAAGATTCATCTGCTTTGCCATTACGTTTTGGTGCTTTAATCATCCAACCATCGCTGACAGAAGGCATGGTGGACCAATACATAGGGGTCAAACCGGAATTAGAGGAAGACTCCCATAATTCCAACATGGCGCTATTGATAGCGGCAGTATCGGTCAGGATAGTCAGTTGCGTTTTCAGATAGCTGCCATCCGCTTGGCGGAAATGGAAATAATGGGTTCCCATAGGATTCGTATTTTTATCCACATCTTCTATACTGTAGAAATCCATCCGCCCGTCAAGATTGGCATCAAGTTGGAAATGGCTAATTAATGGTTTAGACTTTTTATATATATAATTAGGAGCGTTTGATAAATCTACGGGTAATAAACTGTAACTACTATTAACATTGATATAGTAGTTCCCTAAAGTTGTAGTGTATGGTGCGATATCAATATACGCATCATTATTAAAATTAGCGAAATAATAGTAAGAATAATAACTGCTATTAGTTCCTAAAGTGGGCAAGTCACCTACTTTTTCACCATTTTTGTTGTATAAAACAGCTCCACTAATAAATTCCATCTCTCCATCACCATCTGTGTCATAAATAGATTTATTAGATGCAGGCGCATAGAGATATATAAAATGACCATTCTTTATTATCGTTGTAGCATAATATGCGACATATCCATAAGCTGTGGAGCCAAGTGTAATATTTAAATTCGAATTATTATATACGGTTTTAAGATTAGTACAACCATAGAATGCCGAACTTCCAATGCTTGTGACGCTATTGGGAATCGTCACAGAGGTCAAGCCGGTGCAACCATTGAAAGCAGAACTTCCAATGCTTGTAACGCTATTGCCAATCGTCACAGAGGTCAAACTGCTGCAATTATAGAAAGCAGAACCTCCAATGCTTGTGACGCTATTGGGGATCGTCACAGAGGTCAAGCCGGTGCAACCATCGAAAGCACCCGCTCCAATGCTGGTGACGCTATTGGGAATCGTCACAGAGGTCAAACTGCTGCAATTATAGAAAGCATAATTTCCAATATTTGTTACTCCATCTTCTATAACCACAGATTTGATAGAAGAGCGATTAGAGTACCATGGAGCACGTGAAGACGAAGATGAAGAATAATTAGTCATCGTTCCTGTACCACTAATCGTAAGTACACTATCCGCCGTTAATTCCCATGTGAGATTATCACCGCATGTGCCACTGGCAATTGCTGTCCCTTTAGTTGTGGGTATAGGGCATACAATAGAAATAGTTTTTCCTTTGGAATTGGAAGCAGACACCACTATTGAATTTTTACTACCATTAATTTCCACTGTTCCGGATCTCAAATACCATATTTTACCATTAGATATTACATAAGAAGGTGATTCACCCCCAGTGTTAGAATCTTCATCATAATAGTAACATCCGGAACTTATGTATTTATTACGAGAGGCATCGTTATAGTCTGAAATGGAGTATGTACCTGTATCAAGACTTTTCATGTTGCAGAAATATAGGTAAAGAGTATCTGTTGTTCCTATATTATAAGCAGTTACTTCAATGTCAAATATGTCATACTCAGAGTAAACATTTGGCCTTGCTGAAGCATTACTGAAATTTGCGGAGTAATCTATATCAGCATCTTTGCTTAAAGATTCTGATTGTAAACTCTGCCGAATCTTGTTTGGAGTCCTAGCTGACAATCCTAGACTACATAGAACAATCGCTAAAAAAGCCAAGAACATGTGTCCTTTAGTTCCGTGAATGGAACAATTCATTGAGTGTTTCATAATTTAAAATTTTTAAATATTATATTGCGTTTTGTTTTTTAAGTTTTTTCTCGAAATGTTTTATGATATGAGGGCCTTCTTTACGTATCTGAAGTGCTAATAATTCAAAATGGGCATATTTCAAATGCAGGGCATTCTTAATTAGTCGTGAATCATGTTGAGGAATATCGAACTTGTTCATTTCCTCTGGCCCTAATTCCCTCTCTAAATCCAAATACGGTTTAATTAAATCATAATTTAACAAAATTTCTGAGCCATAATATGCTATCACAATCTCCGGTTTAATAATATTGTTTTTAGTCAATACTCCAATGTTGTCTATATAGCCACAATAAGTATCAATATCTTTTTGTAGATCACTATCTGGCAATTCGCTGATAGCACAGACTACCTTTTGTTCCGATAAGCCCTCTCGTATACGATTTTCTATTTGCTTAAATTCGCCATCTTGAAAATGTTCATGCATTTTAGCACAAAATTCAAGTGAAGCTTCCATGCGGGCCACGTTTCGGGATTTTTTGAAACCTACTAGTGCCGCAACAAACAATAAAATCGTAGCTGTCGTCGTAGCCGCAGACCATATTACACTTAGAAAGGAGCAACAATAATGTGATGTTCCCAAAAATACTAATATACATATCGCTATTGCTGCGACATAGCCCAATATTTCCCAAACAGTTTTCATTATTATCTTTATTATTTGTATTTATATTTATTATTGTTTCCTCATATACACACAAAAAGCGTGAAGTCCGTCTGTTCTTCACGCTCGACTAGGGCTTCGCAATCCCTACTAATGGTAGAAAAACAATCGAAATCCACGCCCGATATGCTAAACCCGCCTCACCCTATAGCGAGGCGTGGATATATAACATACCCACATGGACATTCATTGTGATTGTCACGACCATTAGCGAATTTTGCGAAGATTCAGTCGAGTCGCAAACAACGTCAATAAACGCCTTTTCAATAAATTCCCACTTTTCACACTGTTGGGCCCAGCGGCTCCGATTTTACGTCGCAGAGCAGGGACGGTTAATTTGTACCGCGGATGCTTTTAGCAATAAATGCTTTCAACTCGGCTTCCGACGGTAATTTGATATGATATTTCTGCACAAAGAGGTTCGGATCTAATCCTCCGGTCGCATACTTGACAACTGTTTCTCCGTAATCTGTACAGAGTAACAAGCCTATAGGAGGATTGTCATCTGCAGTCATTACTTCGTGCTTGTAGTAATTGATATACATGTTCATCTGTGAAGCATACTCGTGCTTGAACTTATCAATCTTCAAATCTACCAAGAAATGACATTTCAGTACGCGATGGTAGAAAACCAAATCTATTTTGAAGTATTCCTCGTCAATCAATATGCGTTTCTGACGCGCCTCAAAACAAAAGCCGTTACCAAGCTCCAATAACATTTTCTGGAGTTTATTTAGGATGGCTGTTTCAATATCAGTCTCGTCGACTTGCTCATTCTGTTCCAGGCCAAGAAACTCCAATGATACGGGATTATGGAGCACATCTTTTGGCGAAAGGCTTTGAGCTGTTTGGTTAACTAATTTGGATAATCCTTCTTTGTCTTTCGACAAGCCGCTCCGTTCATAATATAATGTAGATACCTGACGATCTAATTCATCAATAGTCCAACAACCTTTAATGGTTTCTATCTCATAAAAGGCTCGTTTGAGAGGATCTTCAATCTTCGAAATAGTTGTCAAATGAGAAAGCGGCAAGCGGTAGAATAACCTGTCTGCCGGCACTTGCCATGCTTGCTGTTCCAATTCGGCGGACGTCATCCGCCGAATTATGGCGTTTTCAGATTCGGCGGACGTCAACCGCCGAATTGTATCGGGCAAGGCTAAAGGCAGGTCCATTTGTTGTGCGCCCACATAATTAAGTACCTCTTTGCCTAATTGCGGATACACCAAATAGAGACGGCGAAACTCACGGAAACGACGTTCGGTCAATCCTTTTGTATGCAAGCGTTCTTCAAGACGTTTGAGCAATTTAGCGCCATATTGCGCACGATCCTCACCATTTTGCTCAAACTCAACAATATAACATCCCATTAACCAGTTGCGGGAAGTTAACGATAAGTTCACAGCATGTGCTGCTTGCTGCTGCAAGACCGAATGAATCGCTTCAATATTTTTCGCTAAAAGTTCAAATGTCATATTCCTTAACACCTTTTATTATGTACCCACTTTTCACACTGTTGGGCCCAGCGGCTCCGGTTTTAACGTCCCGAAGCGGGGACGGTTATGGTTTAACAATTTTGCGGTGCAAAATTACAACAAAAAAATGACATATGCAAATAAAAATGAAAAATTGCCGCAAATATGCGACAAAAGTGAAAGAATGAAAAAGCAAAAGGTCCTTAGATGAAGAGGGAGGCGAGTTGGAAGATGAGGAAAGAGACAAGCCAGGCGAGGATGAGGGAATGGAAGACCATGAACCAAGCCCACTGACGACCGGCTTCGCGGCGGAGCGTGAAGACCGTTGCTACACAAGGGAAGTACAGCAACACAAAGAGCATGAAGGTGAAGGCCGTAAGGGGCGTGAAACCTGCGGCGCTGATATCTCCTCCATACAAGATAGCGAGCGTAGAGACGATAGCTTCCTTGGCCGGCAGGCCTGTAAGCAGGCATACTGACATTTTCCAATCGAAGCCGAGCGGTTGGAGAACAGGCGAGATGAATTGGCCGATAGAAGCGAGATAGGAGTGCTCCAAATCGTTGAGATCCTGCGTGGGGAAATACTCAAGCGCCCAGATGATGACAGACGCCCAGATGATGACAGTACAGATTTTCTGGAGATAATCCGCCACTTTCTCCCATATATGTGCTACGGCGACGCGTAACTTCGGCAATTTGAAAACCGGCAACTCGTTGACCGTATCATCTTCGTTCTGGCGGAACCATTTGGTGCGTTTCATAACCAAAGCGAAGAGGACGGAGAGCGCGATGCCGATGGCATAAAGCGAGATCATGACGAGTGCTTTATGGTTGGCGAAGAAGGCGCTGACGAACAGCATATAAACCGGCAGTCTTGCAGAGCACGACATGAAAGGCACCATGAGCATGGTGAGCACCCGGTCCTTGGGGTTCTGTATATCTTTTGCCGCCATGATAGCCGGTACATTACATCCGAAACCGACGAGCATAGGGATGAAACTGCGGCCATGCAGGCCTATCTTATGCATAACGGCATCCATGATATATGCCTCACGGGCCATATATCCGGAGTCCTCCATGAGGGAAATGAAGAAGAAGAGGATGATGATATTGGGCAGGAAAGCAAGTACCGCCCCCACTCCTTGCAGCACGCCGTCTATTAACAGACTGGACCACCAACTCGGATCCATTACGCCGCGTAGCACATCACTCAACCAATCGACCCCCATCTCAATCCAGAGTTGCGGGTAAGCGCCGAGCGTGAAGGTACACCAGAAAACAAAATAGAGGACGGCCATCATGATCGGAAATCCGAGCCATGGGTTAGTGAGGACCCTATCTATTTTCTCAAGCCGTGTCTGCTGTTTGTCATTCTTCGCGTGGGTAAGCGTTTGGGTAAGGATACCATGCACGTACGCACGATAGGTATCATCATCTGCCTGATCACGGAGGTGATAGATGGGGTGCGCCGTAGAGACGGGCTTTGCGGCTGTAGCAAGGAGTATCTGCAGGCAGTTCGGCAGTCCGTAATTGAGACGGACAGACACGCGGCATGTAGGCACACCGATCAGTTGCTCCAGTTTGGGGATATTGAGCGAGTGGTCGGTTTTAAGGAGAAGATCGTATCGCCCGATAGCCAGGACTATTTTCTCCTGCTCATCGATGATATGAGGCGTGAGCATGAGGGACTCTTCGAGGCGCGTAGAGTCCACAACCTGCAGCACGACATCAAACGCATGTCCATGCAGTTCATCGGGGTTATGCACCTCGGTAAACAGCATGGAATAGTCCGCTTTATCAGCCTGGGCTTGCAGTGCCTTGCAGAGCGAACTCTTTCCGCTTTGCGGCAATCCTATGACGGCAATCCGAATCACGCTGCAAAAGTACTGCTTTTCTGCGATGTGTGCAATCCCTAAAAGTGGGGAAATTGCTATTTAGAGCGTTTTGAGTGTTTGGCAGAGCCAAGCATAACAACGTTCGGTACTCGGGATAGAAAGTCGCTCTTGCGGCGAGTGTACACCGTACATCTGCGGGCCGAAGGAAACCATGTCGAGGTACGGATATTTCTCGAGGAAGAGTCCGCATTCAAGTCCGGCATGAATAGCCAAAACCTGGGGTTGTGCCTTGAAAAGGTCAATATAAGCTTTCTTAACCACCTCAAGGAGCGGCGAGTTGGGATTGGGTGCCCAGCCCGGGTATCCGTCACCATGCGTCACCTCGTCGCAAGCCATTGAGAGAGCTTGCTCTACTGCCCATTTGAGATGATGTTTGGAGGCTTCTTTCGACGAACGCTGCGAAGTATTCACCTCAATATACCCCTCTCTCATTTTGATGGAGGCGAGGTTGGTTGACGTCTCGACGAGTCCGGGCATGTCCTGACTCATAGCAATCATGCCATGGGGGCATTCGCAGAGAGCCATGATAAGCCGGTAGGCTTTGTCAGTCGGAATGAAGGTGTCGGGCATATCGCAGGTCTCGAGTTCCAAACGCATGTCTTTCTCCACTTCTCCGAAGACTCCTTCCATCTGCGCGACGAAGTGGTTCCACTCAATACGAATCTGCTCTTTATAGGTCATAGGGATGGCGAT
>Ga0247611_10006793_pt1 | contig 14572 bp, 7 predicted proteins | sample 177DNAGHGhighgp2_FD_192422 | JGI IMG/M metagenome (GOLD analysis project Ga0247611, IMG submission 192422) | Sheep rumen microbial communities from Palmerston North, Manawatu-Wanganui, New Zealand - 1770 DNA GHGhigh gp2 | ecosystem: Host-associated > Mammals > Digestive system > Stomach > Rumen ...
GCCATTGGCCCACTCAATGAGGTCGATGGCTTCATTGACCCACTCGTCCATCTCCGACATGGGAACCACGTCCTGTGCCTGCGTGGGCCACATGTTCCAGCCGCCGTTGGCGCCCTGACAGCTCACGCCGCTGGGCAGGATGGGCACGGGCTCCATGCCCAGGTCCTCGCAGAACTGGAAGTACTCGAAGTAGCCCAGTCCGCAGCTCTGGTGGTAGCCCCACGTGTTCTTCAGCTGGCGGCGCTGCTCCTTCGGACCGATGGTGGTCTTCCAACGGTAGGTGTTCCAGAAACCGTCGCCGCCGCCGTGGACTACGCAGCCGCCGGGGAAGCGCATGAACTTCGGATTGAGGTCGGCCAAGGCCTGGGCCAGGTCCTTGCGCAGGCCGTGTCCCTTATAGGTGTCCTCGGGCATCAGCGACACCTGATCAATGTCCAAGTCGCCCACGGTGAGGACGAGAATCTGGAGGCAGGCGTTCTTGCAGTCGGCATTGGGGGTGAGCACGGCTTCATATTTCTTCCATGCAGGGTCGCTGACGTCGATGGTCGTCTCGGCCAGCAGCTTCGGATCCTTGTCCCAGCCCTGCGGTTCGCCTAACACCACGCGCACCTTCTTGGGCTGGCCTATGTTGCGCAGGAAGACGGAGAAGTTGTAGTTCGCACCGGCCTTCACCGTGATGCCGTCGAAACCGTCATTTTGCAGGCCGAAGCCCTTCCATCCCTTGTAGTCATGATACTCCTTCACGCGCTCGGTGTGCAGGCGCATGTAGGTGGCGTTGTTGGGGTGCAGCGGATTGTCCATGCGCACCTGCATGGTGCCTAAGGAGTGGCCCGGACGAATCTGCTTCCATGCCGTTCCGGCACCCCATCCGTCGCGGTCGGCAGGACTGAACTCGAAGCTTCCGTTCTGCAGCAGTTCAGCGTAGAGACCGCCGTCGGCAGAGTTGTTGATGTCCTCGAAGAAGATGCCGATAAGTTCGTCACTGATGGCCTTCCCCCCTGCAGGGGCGGTCATGGGTTTCTGGGCGCTCAGACCCAGTGTAGCTGCCGCAAACAGGGCAGCCAGAGAGGTTCGTTTGTTCATATAATAATTAAATAGGTTGTAATAACTGGCACAAAGATACGAATAATTTTGTTATCTGCATTATTTTCTGCAATAAAAGATACAATTTCAATAATGTGTGATACATGCAGGGGACAGAGGTAATGGCTTTTTTTGTAATTTTGCACAGTTTTTAAATGAAAGACAGACATAATGAAGATTTTTTTCTTAATTGCAATGATGTGCGCTGCACTGACAGCGACAGCACAGACGGAGACTTCCGACGAGGTGGATCCGAATTTTCACGTTTACCTTTGCTTCGGACAATCGAACATGGAGGGAAATGCCCAGTGGGAATCAATCGACAATCAGTATGTAGATCCCCGCTTCCAGATGTTGGCCACTACCAATTTCGACAGTCCGAAACGCACTTTGGGCAACTGGTATAAGGCGCTTTGCCCGATTGTCAGCCCGTGGGGTAAGCTGGGCATGAGCGACTATTTTGGCCGCACGATGGTGGCTGCCATGCCTGCCGAGGTGAAGGTGGGCGTCGTGGCCGTGGCCATGGGCGGCAGTCCTATCGAGATGTTCGACAAGGACAAATACAAGAAGAAGATGCAGGAAAACCCCAACGAGCTGTGGACGAACCTGGCCAATCAGTATTATGGCGGCAATCCTTACGGGCGACTGATCGAGATGGCAAAGAAAGCACAGGAGAAGGGCGTCATCAAGGGTATCCTGCTGCATCAGGGCTGTTCAAACTGCGGTAACCCGAACTGGCCCACCATGGTGAAGAAGATTTACAATGACATGCTCAAGGACCTTGGTCTGAAGGCAGCCGACGTGCCCCTGTTCGTGGGTGAGACGGAGCGGGCTGACCAAGGCGGAGGCTGTTCCAGCCATAACGAAGTCGTGGCCAACGTTCCGAAGGTCATTCCCACGGCCCATGTGGTGAGCAGCGAGGACGTTCCAGGCAACGGCACCGATCCCTGGCATTTCTCGGCTGCCGGCTATCGCATCTTTGGCAGGCGCTATGCCGAGGAGGCACTGAAGGTGATGGGTCGCGAAGTGCGCATGGATCCCAACTACACCCTGCCCAACAACCTGAAGAAGTTCTTCACACCCAAGAGCTTCGATACCGTCATCAATACGAAGGCCAATGTCTATGTGAAGCTGAGACTGTGGTGCACCTATCTCGACGGGCATCGTGAGAACCTGACCTCGCAGGCCACGTTCACCAGCACGGACTACAAAATCAATTCCGGTAGGGTGAGGACAGGTGAAAACGGCACCAGCGGCACCGTGACCGCCACCGTGACCGACTTCACCGGCACGGAGCACACCGTCACCATCACCATCGTTGTAGGCGAGGCTGACCAGTTGGGACAGCGCTTTGCGGGTGTGGATCAACTGGAGGGCAATCTTTTCGCCATTGTCAATGAGGATGAGGGAAAGGCACTCTACGGTTCCACAGACCAGAACCTGGCCTACGACGTGTACGACAAGGCCTTTGCCAGCACCAATAACGGCTACCGGTTCCGTGTGGAGAGTCTGAAGGATGATGCCGATGCCTCGGTGAGGGCTTACTATCGTCTGCGCCTCATACAGCCTAACGGCAAGGAGTATAGCATCTGGGGCAGTCCGGGCTATCTGAACACGCAGCCCGCCAACCAGCAGTGCTGCTTCATCCTGGGCCTGAACAACCAGAACGGGCAGGACTTCAAGAACGGTGCCGTCTGGGACATCCAGTATGAGAAGGGCAAGGGCTTTGCGCTGAAGAACATCGGAACAGGCCTCTACCTGAAGGACAATACGCCCGCCAAATATGAGCAACCCACCTGGTTCTCGTTCTGTTCGCTTGAGGCAGCAACGGGAATAGAAACCGTCAGCAGCCACAAGACCGTCGCAGATGGCTGCATCTACAATCTGCAGGGCCAGAAAGTAGGAACCATGTCAGGCAACAAGATGAACCTGAACCATGGCGTCTACATTGTCAACGGCAAGAAAATCTATGTAAAATAAGCTAATAGTACTATTGTAGCATGAAAAAGACCATCTTATCAGTCATGATGCTGTGCCTGGGCTTGGTAGCGTCGGCACAGCCGCAGGGAGGCTTCGGAGGCTTCCAGCAGCAAGTGAGGTTAGAGACATCGCAGGAGTGGAAGGACGTGAACTATGCCGGCGATGACCAGGCTTTCCACACGTGCGACATCTATTTGCCCAAGGAAGTGAAGGACAGCTATCCGGTGGTCATCCACATTTACGGCAGTGCGTGGTTCAGTAACAACAGCAAGGGCATGGCCGACCTGGGTACTATCGGCAAGGCGCTGCTCGATGCCGGATATGCCGTGGTGTGTCCTAACCACCGTTCGAGCATGGATGCGAAGTGGCCTGCCCAGATTCACGACATTCGTGCTGTCATCCGCTTTGTACGCGGCGAGGCCAAGAAATATAAGTTCGATACCAGCTTTATAGCCACCAGCGGATTCTCGTCGGGCGGTCATCTTGCATCGATGGCTGCCACGACCAGCGGCGTCAAGCAGACGAAGGTGGGAATTGTTGATATTGACCTGGAGGGTGCGCTGGGCAACTATACCGGCGAGGCCAGCACGGTCAATGCCGCCTGCGACTGGTCGGGTCCAGTGGATCTGACCGCCATGGATTGCGGCGACCACATGACGATGGGAGAAAACAGCCCCGAGGACGTGCTGCTGGCTTCGAAGCTCGCACAGGAGCCCGACAAGTACCTGAGCCTGAGTGCCACGAACTATGTGAGCAAGGACTGTCCGCCCGTCATCATCTTCCATGGTGAGAAGGACAATGTGGTGCCTTGCTGCCAGGGTAAGAAGTTCTATGAACTGCTGAAGGCGGCCGGTGTGAAGACAGAGGCCACCTTCGTGCCCGAGGGCGGACATGGCATGGGTATGTATAGCGAGGAGAATCTGCACAAGATGGTCTGCTTCCTCAACTCGGTCAGGAAGGGCGGGTGCTGTGAGGCCGCAGGCCATGGATGCTGCAAGAAAGCCAAGAGCCGCGTCGTCGAGGATGGTGGAACAGGTGCCTACAAAGCTGTCATGAAGGAAGAGCCCTCGCTGAAGGAGCACACCATTCTGGTGCCGCAGGACCTTGAACCGTTCGGCCCCAAGAAGATGTTGCCCGTGCTGGTATGGGGAAATGGCGCCTGCGCCAACTCGCCCTTCGAGCACATTAATTTCCTCAACGAGATTGCATCGCACGGCTACATCGTCCTGGCAACGGGCAATATTCCCATGACCGACGAGTGGTATAAAGGCCCCATGTCGCGTTCGGAACAGCAGATTGAGAGTATCGACTGGATCATTGCGCAGAATAAGGATCCGCAGTCGCCCTATTACCAGAAGATTGACGTTGGGAACATCTGTGTGGCCGGTATGTCGTGTGGCGGACTGCAGACGCTCTACAACTGCGCCGATGAGCGCATCAAGACGCTGATGATCTGCAATAGCGGACTCTTCAAAATGGAGAATGCAGCGCAGGCCGTCGGCGGCATGCCCATGCCCAAGAAGGACAAACTGAACGACATTCATACGCCAATCATCTACATCCTCGGTGGCAAGGAAGACATTGCCTACGAGAATGGCATGGATGACTTCCATCGCATCAGCCATGTGCCTGCTGTCGCAGCCAACTTCCCGGTTGGCCACGGAGGCACCTATCGGCAGCCTCACGGTGGCGAGTTCAGCGTGGTGGCCCTAGCATGGCTCGACTGGCAGCTGAAGGGCGACCAGCAGGCAGCGAAGATGTTCGTGGGTAAGGACTGCCAGTTGGCTAAGCGTGAAGGATGGACCATTGAGAAGAACAAGAAAATGAAGTAGGGATATGCTGAAAGGATTGTGCATGGCAGTGACCTTGTCGTTGCTGACGGCAGGAGCATTTGCCCGGCAGGCGGCATCGCCCAGCGGACAGCTGACGGTGACGGAGAAAGATGGCGGACTGGTGGTCTGCTATCAGAAACAACAGGTCTTGGAGATTCCGAAGGTGGGGCTCGAAGGCTCTCCTGTAGTGGAAGGACTGGAGTATGCCGGTAGCGTCAAGTCAGACTACCTCATGCTTTCGGGCAAGCGCCGTCATTGCGTCAACGAGGCTAACGAGTATCGGGTCGGTGCACTGGTGCTCCGCATCTATAACGACGGACTGGCCTTCCGCTATGAGGGCACCGCCCCGGAGTCAACCACCTATCGCATTGCCGAGGGTACGCGCCGGTGGATGCAGCAGTGGGCCGACAGCTATGAGGGCTTCTTTCCTCTCAGTACAACCTGTAAGGTGAAAGCGCTTCCTTCCTACAGCGCCGTGGCCAAGGATGCTGACGGCAACAACGTGCGCTGGGGCTATCCCGCACTGATAGAACCCGTCGACGGCTTGTTCGCTCTGATTACTGAAGCCAATATAGAACGGGGGCAGAGCGCATCGTGTCTCTACAACGAAGGCGAACTGTTCCGGGTGGTGGCCGACCAGAAGACCCCCGACGGTCCCAGGGCAAGCCATACGCCTTGGCGAGTGGTCATCGTAGGCAGACTGGCCGATGTGGTTCAGTCTACGCTCGTCACCGACGTCAGCGAACCGTGCAAGATTGATGACACCAGCTGGATCAAACCCGGCACCGTGTCGTGGATTTACTGGGCCTACAACCACGGAAGCAACGACTACAACATCATCAAGCAGTACACCGACATGGCTGTTACACTCGGTCTGCCTTACGTGCTCATCGATGCTGAATGGGACACGATGAAGGATGGCAAGACCATTGAGGACGCCGTGGCCTATGCAAGGTCGAAAGGTGTCAAGCCCATGATCTGGTACAACAGCAGTGTGGGGTGGATCGATGGCGCACCAACTCCAAAGTTCCGGCTGAACAAGGCCGAAGACAGAGAGAAGGAGTTTGCCTGGTGCGAGAAGATCGGTGTGGCCGGCGTGAAGATTGACTTCTTCTCGGGCGACACTCAGCAGAACATGGACTACTGCATCGACCTGCTGGAAAGTGCCGCACGGCATCATCTGCTGGTCAATTTCCATGGTGCCACCGTTCCGCGTGGCTGGCAGCGCACCTATCCCAACTTGCTTTCCACGGAAGGCGTCTATGGCGCGGAGTGGTATAACAACGTACCTACATTCACCGACAAAGCCGCTTGCCATAATGCCACGCTGCCCTTTACCCGCAATGTCATCGGACCGATGGACTACACGCCATGCACTTTCAGCGATTCCCAGCATCCGCACATCACCTCAAAGGCTCATGAGCTGGCGCTTACCGTGCTTTACGAGAGCGGACTGCAGCATCTGGCTGACCGGCCTGAGAGCTATCTGGCACAGCCTGCCAGCGTGCAGCAGTTCCTGGGACAGCTGCCCACCGCCTGGGATGAGACACGACTGGTGAGCGGTTATCCCGGTCAGAGCGTGGTCATGGCTCGCCGCAGCGGACAAAAGTGGTATGTGGCGGGCATCAACGGTACTGACTCCCGGCAGACACTGAACCTTGACTCGCTTGGTATCAGCACTTCCCAAATAACCATCTTTGCCGATGCTGCTGACGGGCAGTGGGCCGTCAGTGCTGCACAGGCGCTGCCCAAGACGGTCGAATGTCTGCCCCGCGGTGGCTTTGTGATGGTATGCCAATAAATACAAGAAATGAAGAAAACACAGTTTTTATTTCTATTATTCATGGCGTCCGTCACGGCCGCCGCACAGAACACCGTCATTGACATCAGTGGTAACAATTCCTCTGATAACTATGTCAGTTATGACAAGGCCATCTCCATCCCTGCGAACAAGGGCGTCGACGTGAAGATGGCCCGCTACTGCTACTTCTCCTCGTACATATCCGGTATGGGTACGCTGAATCTCTATGCCGGTGGCGAGCGCTGCTATCTGGGCACAGCCAAGGGAGCAGCATGGCCCAACTGGACGAACTTCAAGGGCGATATCCACATTTATCCGTTCCCGGAGAACTCTGCTGGTGCCGGATTCTACGGCGTGGTGCTGGCTCATGGCGGAAAAAGCTCTTCGTCCGAGAATGCACTCGACGATGCCAAGACGGGCAAGGTGAACCCCTCGATGGCGAACAACCATGTAACCTTGCATAAGAATGCCACCATCTGTTGTGAGGCTAACTCGGCCGGGGCTGGCTTCCGCATTGGCGAGTTGAACACCGAAGCCGGCTCGACACTTTTGGGCTACATGAAGAAACAGCGTGCCGCCTATTATCTGCTGGGCGGGCTGAACACCGATGCCACGCTGGCTGGAACCATCAAACCGACGGACTACCGCGATGATACTGCGCTGGGCATAGTCAAGGAGGGAACGGGCACTCTTTATATTACGGGTAATCAGAACTACCTGAGTGGATCGTTGCGCGTTTTGCAGGGACGTGTGCAGATTGACAATGACGCTGCCGAGGCAAAGAGCAAGAAACTGCGTGGTGCAGTTGGCGCACTGCCCGATGCCAACAAAGCCGTGGCGTTCGTCTTTGAGGATGGTCTGCTGGGCGGTACGGGCAGTATCGGTGGAACCGTTGACAACTATGGAGTTGTGGAGCCTGGTTCGTTTAAGCGCAGTCGCGACGTGGTCGACGTTGCATCCGGCACGCTGACTATCAGTAACTATGCCACTCCTTCAAAGCAGGCCCATCTCGTTGCTCACCCTGCTTCGATACTCCGTTTCAAGGTCTTCTCGGCAACCGAATTCGATCGTTTGGATATCGGGGGCATGGTGAAGTATTCCAGCATGATGCAGGACTTCTCACAAAGTGACAAGATGCCGGTGGTAGAGATTTCACTTGTCGGTGAACTTGCCGACATGAAGGTTGGCGACGAACTGACCTTGATCTCCGCTCAGGGAAAGTCCTCGGATGACTGGCATTTCGAACTGAAGCAACCAGGACGGTGGACCTGGACTCTGGAGGAACGACAGAATGACGGCCGCTATGAGTTGGTATTGCGTCTCGTCTCGTTTGAAGACTCAGACAATACCAATCCCGATCATCCTGACAACCCCGACGATCAGGAAAGCACGATGGGGGCTTTCTATGACGACGGCATTGATGACAAGACCGACACGAAAAGCCTGCGTTACTATGCCAAGAAGAATGGCAAGTTCATCGGCACCGCCATCTCAACGTGGAAGAACGACATTACTAACGAGAGCTTGGCCGAGACAAAGGAGGCTGGCACGCAGTTCAACATGCTGGTGGCCGAGAACGAGATGAAGTTCGACGCGCTGGAACCTGATCGTGGTTCGTTCAGTTACTGGGCTGCTGACAACCTTGTCAGCTTCGCCCAGCGTCATCAGATGACCATGCGCGGCCATTGTCTCGTATGGCACAGCCAGCTGCCACAGTGGGTCAGCAGTGATGGTAAGAAGAACGACAAGAACTGGAGCCGCAAGGAAGCACTGTCGATCATGGAGAATCATATTAAGAATGTGGTTGGCCATTTCAAAGGTAAGGTGCTGGAATGGGACGTCGTCAACGAGTGCTTGGACGATGACCAGTCAGTCATCCGCTCCAATCCCGAGGGCTATACCTTGCGTCAGAATGTCTGGCAGCGCGCCATTGGCGAGGACTATATCGACTCTGCCTTTGTCTATGCCCATCGAGCCGACCCTTCTGCGCTGCTCTATCTGAACGACTATGACGTAGAATTGCAGGGCAAGGCTAAGGCTATGGCGTTCTACAACCTGGCCATGCGTCTGAAACGCTCTGAGATTCCCATCGATGGGGTAGGATTACAGTGTCATTTCTCTGTGGGTGATGTCGATTCCGTGAAGCTCGCCAACACCATCAGCCGGTTTGGAGAAGCTGATATGAAGTGCATTATCACAGAACTGGATATGGGTATTGCATCGACAACGGCTGCAAACCTGGAGGAACAGGCACGATGCTATCGCGTCATTACCGACATTATGCTGAATAATGACAACTGTCCCAACTTCGTCATCTGGGGATTGAAGGACAACGATAGTTGGCGCAGTCAGTCTTCGCCGCTGCTCTACACCTCAGGACTACAGAAGAAACCGGCCTACTATGCCGTGCGGTCGGCTTTGCGCCATAGGACATTAGGACTGGGAGATAGCGTGGATTCCCCACAGACCGACCGTAGTGCAGTGACAAACGCTCGTGTATTCGACCTCTTTGGTCGCTCTGTATCGGGTACAAGTCTGAAGCCGGGTGTCTATATTAGCGAGGGCAGGAAGTTCTTTGTGCGGTAGCAATCGCCTATAGGCCCCGAGGTCTTATAGCTCCTACCAAACACACGTACAAAAAAAAAACGACCGTTGACGGTCGTTTTTTTTTGTACGTGTTAGGAACTCTTATCCAATGAGTTGCGGCAGGAAACTTGAAATGATAAGTACCACGATGCCACAGACGAGGACAGCGATGGTCTTCGGCGAGCAGCCCTTCCACTCCTTGAGGATGATGCCCCAAACGTTGGAGAACACCACGTTCAGCGCCATGAGGATGCAGAACGACAGGGTGTCCATCGTGCCGCCGGTCTCGAAAAACGAACGACCCAGGCTGAGTCCGAAGAACTGCGAGTACCACAAGGCACCGGCCAGCAGGCAGAAGAGCAAGTTGTTGCCCCAGACGCTGGTCTTGGCGTAGTCGCCCCATGTGTGGTTCTTCTGGTTCTGGTAGAAGCAGTAGACGGCGTTGGTGAGGAATCCGCCGAAGGTCACGAGCAGCGTGGCGGGCAGGGTGCGGAACATCGGGTCGGTCAGTTCGCCGAAGTTGATGTCCTTACCAAACTCCAGGCCCACGTTGAAGCAGCCGCTCATGAAGCCAGCCAGCAGGGCGATGGCCAGTCCCTTGGGGAAGTTGAAGTCCTTGACGGCAGCCTTTTTCTCCTCCTCGCTCAGCGAAGCCGACTTCATGCTTCCGGCAATGCCGATGATGGCGATGCCTACCAGCGTGACGGCGACACCGAGGATGACGGCGAAGGTGAGCTTGTCGAGGGCGTTCAGCTCAGGGAAGAAGATGTTGAGCAGCACGGGACCCATGATGGTGCCCAAGCCGGCACAGGTGCCCAAGGCTATCGACTGTCCGAGGGCGACGCCGAGATAGCGCATGGATAGACCGAACGTCAGTCCGCCGACGCCCCAAAGCACGCCAAAGAAGATGGTCATCCAGAGGTTGAACGACGGCGTCTGGGCGAAGAGTCCAAACAGCGACTGTCCTTCAGGCACAGCCAGCAGCGCGCCAAGCAGCGGCAGCACTAACCAGGCGAACACGCCCTGCACAATCCAGTACGACTCCCACGACCAGTCCTTGATTTTGTTGATAGGCACGTAGCACGACGACTGGCAGAACGCGCCGATGGCAATGATGATTAATCCAATGATGATTTCCATTGTTTCTGGTTATTTTTTAATGATTGTTTTCTGTTATTCCACCGCGTGGCAATAGCTGACGCCGAGCTGGTCATAGAGTTGAAACATGCGGGGCAGGCGGGTCTTGAAACCGTCGAAGTCCTTCCGCTCAGGCTGACACCATTGCACTTCGCTGATGGCGTCGAGGCGTGGCAGGAGCATGTAGAACAGATGCTGGGGAGCTGCAATGTACTCAGTCCAGAGATTCACCTGGGGACCGAGGATGTACTGTTGCTCTTCTTCAGTGAGCTTGCCGGGCATGAGTGGCTCGAACGAGTAGACCTTGCTTGCGGGCACATAGCCGCCAATGGCAAGGGGTTGGTTCCACGTATTCTTCAGCTGATAGTAGTCGATGTAGCAGTAGTCGGTGGGTGTCATGATGACGCGATGATGCTGCCGGGCAGCTTCGATGCCGCCGTTGACGCCCCGCCACGACATGACAACAGCGCCCTCGGTGAGTCCTCCCTCAAGGGTCTCATCCCATCCGATGAGGTTGCGGCCGCGGCTTTGCAGGAACTGCTCAACCTCATGGTTGATATAGGTCTGCAGTTGGTTTTCGAGGCTGTGCTTTCCGTCATCCTTCAGCCGTAGTTCTTGAATCTTGGCCTGGCACTTGGGGCAGTTCTTCCAGCGCCCCTTGGGGCACTCGTCACCGCCGATGTGAATCAGCTGCGAGGGGAACACGTCGCAGAGTTCTCCAAGAACGGTCTTGATAAATGTCAGTACCTCGGGGTTGCCGGCACAGAGCACGTCGTCGCTGACGCCCCACAACTGCCACACAGGATAGGGACCGCCCGTGCAGCCAAGGTTCGGATAGACGTGGAGGGCAGCCTGCATGTGGCCGGGCAGGTCGATCTCGGGAATGACATTGATGTAGCGTTCGGCAGCGTAGGCTACTATCTCTCGGCACTCGGCCTGCGTGTAGTAGCCGCCGTAAGGTTGTCCGTCGTAGATGCCGGAGTTGCGGCTGATAACGGTCTGCTGGCGCACGCTGCCCTTGGCGGCGAGGTCGGGCAGGGCCTTCACCTCGAAGCGCCACCCCTGGTCGTCGGTGATATGCCAGTGGAACTGGTTGCAGCCGTGAAGGGCCAGCAGGTCCAGATACTGCTTGATGACGGCAACGGGGAAGTAGTGGCGGGCGCAGTCTAAGTGGACGCCCCGATAGCTGAAGCGAGGCTCGTCGGTAATGCTGACGAAGGGTAGCTCCACGGGTCCTGCCGTCGGCAGGCTCTTGCGCAGGGTCTGTGCACCGCGGAAGAGGCCGACAGCCTGTCGGGCACTGATGGTGACGCCGGCTTTGGTGACGGTGAGGGAGTAGGCGTCTTTGTCAGCGGGAGAACCGCTGACCGCACTGGATGCGAGGGTGAGGCGGACAGCAGCCTTCTTGGCAGATGGCGTCAGCTGAAGTCGCATGCCCGTCTGCTGCTCTACCCACTGGCTGAGAAACTGTGCCGTGCGGGCCACTTCGGCGTTGGCTGCATCGTAGGCAATGCCCATGCCCGACTGCAGGGTGAACACTTTAGCCGTATCCGTCACGATGCTCTGTGGCAACGGGACAACACGATAATCAGCACGCCCCGCCCACAGGGAGAGGGGTATGCTGACTATCAGAAGTACAGCCAAGAGGAGCACTGGCAGTAGTTTCCTCATGACGGTGTGGATTTATCGTTTCGAGGTGACGTCCTTCTCGTACTGCTGGATGGCAGCGATGAACTCCTCGCCGACGGGCACGTTGTTCTTCAGGTTGAAATAGTCGTAGACGGCGCCGAACGGCATCGACTTGGCCTCTTCCATCAGTGCAAGACGCTCGAAGAACTGGCCGTTGTCCTCATACTCGCGCAGTTTGGCCTTCGGCTCGAGCAGGGCCTGCAGAATGCACTTCTGTGTGGCGCGGCTGCCGATGATGTAGGCACCGATGCGGTTAATGCTGGCGTCGAAGTAGTCGAGACCGACATGGGCGCGGTCGAGTGCGTCAGCGCGAACGAGCTCCTTAAAGAGATCGAGCGTCTGGTCGTTCATGATGGTCACGTGGTCGCTGTCCCAACGTACGGGGCGGCTGACGTGCAGCATCAGCTCGGGCACGTACATCAACAGGGTTGATACGAAGTCGCTGACGTTCTCGGTCTGCTCGTAGTGGCCAGTGTCAAGGGTGTAGATGCACTTGCGGGTGGCGCAGTAGGCGGTGTAGAAGTCGTGGCTGCCCACAGTGTAACTCTCCAGACCGATGCCGAAGAGCTTGGCCTCAAAGCAGTTCTTCACCCAGTCGAGCTTCTCCTCCATAATCTCGTCAAGCGAGGCGGCGAGGATTTCGCGGTACTTCTTGCGCTGTACGGGGATGTCCTTCATGCCGTCGTGTACCCAGATGTTCATGATACAGGGGTCGTTCTGAGCCTTGCCCATGGCATCGGCAATCTTGCGACAGCGCTTGGTGTGCTCAATCCAGAAATCGCGGATTCCCTTGTCGGGGTTGCTCAAAGAGAGATTGCCACTCTTCGGATGCGAGAAGGAGGTGGAGTTGAAGTCGAGCTTCATGTTGTTCTCCTTAGCCCAGTCAATCCAGCTCTGGAAGTGTTCTACGCCGCACTGGTCGCGGTCAACGAACTTGCCGCCGAAGTCGCCGTAGATTTCGTGGAGGTTCAGGCGGTGGTTGCCGCCGAGCAGGGTCTTTACGAACTCAATGTCCTGGCGCACCTCGTCGATGGTGCGGGCGCGACCGGGATAGTTGCCGGTGGTTTGGATGCCGCCGCTGAGGGCCTCGTTGCGCTCGAAGCCGACAACGTCGTCGGTCTGCCAGCAGTGCAGAGAGAGCTGCTGCTTCTGCAGTTGGTCCAGTACTGCGTCGGTGTCGACGCCAATGGCTGCGTAGCGCTCTTTCGCTACGGCGTAAGCCTGTTCAATCAGATTTGCTTTCATGCTTGTTGTTTGTTTTTTATTGTAAAAAGAAATGATTCTATTTGTTTTCTTCATCCTTAGGAGAATTGAAACTGACAACCTGTTCAACGCCTGCTTCCGTCGGGGCGTCAAGAGCGTGAATGGTGACATTGCCAACGTCATCAAGCACCACAGCGGGACGATAATCGGGGCGCTCATAACGGAAGGTGACATCGTTGATGTGCAGTCCCCTGACGTGGCGGGCATAGAGTCCGTAGGCCGGTGTCCAGCCCGCAAACTTTGGTTCGGGATAGTTGGTTCCCTGTTCACGATAGTCCTTGTTCACCAAGTCACGCGCACCGCCGCCTTTGAAATAGAGACGGATGCCAGAGAGCCACACGTTACGAATGGGTACGCCGGGCATGCCGGTGACAATGATAGAGCAGAGGGAGTCGCAGTCGTCTGCAATAATATTTGATATTTGTATGTCACGGGCTGTGGAGGGCTGCGTCACCTCTTTAGGGCCTCGGTTACGGCATCCCGTGGTGATGTAGATGGGATAGTGGTGGACGTGACTCATCGTGATGTTCGACACGACGATGTTTTCCATCCTTCCCTGGTCTACTTCCTCAAAGGCCAGTCCGCTGGAGTACATGAACGTGCAGTTGGTGAGCGATATGTTGCGGTAACCGCCGTTCGACTCGGTTCCCAACTTGAAACGGCCGCACACCCAGCCCACAGGTTCAGGTACGTAGGTGCCGTCGAGCAGCGTGCCGCACTTGAAGCCCGTAATGTTGCAATTGGAAATGGCAATATGTTCTGTCATGACTGGCTTTTTCAGCGCGTAGCTCGACTTCAGCACCAGCGCGTCGTCGCTCGGCGTGTTGATTTTGCAGTTAGTGATGGTCATGTATTTGCAGCAGTCAATATCAAAACCGTCGCGGTTGGTGTCGATGGTCACGTTGTCGATGGTCGAGAGGTCGCAGCCTGTCATGATGATGGCGAAGTGGCCGCCCCGGTAGATGGTGATGTCGCGAATGGTGACCTGCCGGCACAGCTTCAGGGCAATGGCCTTGTCGCCAGTGCCGATGCTGCCGCCCTGCACCTGTCCGGCCTTCTCGGTGTCGTGTTTCGTCAGTCCCTCACCATCAATCATGCCATGGCCGGTAATCGATACATTCGTCTGTCCTTCGGCCCAGATAAGTGAATTGTGGAAGTAGGTGTGACCGCCGTCCTGATATTCGGGAAATCCGCCAAACGA
>Ga0247611_10006794_pt1 | contig 14572 bp, 17 predicted proteins | sample 177DNAGHGhighgp2_FD_192422 | JGI IMG/M metagenome (GOLD analysis project Ga0247611, IMG submission 192422) | Sheep rumen microbial communities from Palmerston North, Manawatu-Wanganui, New Zealand - 1770 DNA GHGhigh gp2 | ecosystem: Host-associated > Mammals > Digestive system > Stomach > Rumen...
CCAATCGAAACCTTTATGCCCTCAGTAACTGAGGAAAAGAATTCGGTTAACCAAACACCCGAACCAGTTGAACAGCCTTTGGTTAACCAAACAGAAGAACCAGTACAAACTAATAATTAAGAAAAGGAGAATTTAATTATGGCAGATTATTTAGTAAAACAGATACCCACAATCGTAAATGATGCTTATGAAGATGTTATGGGTGAAACCGCAGGTACACAGAATATTGAAACTACTGATGTAGTATCGATGGGAAAATCGTTATCAAGTTTTGATTTGATTGACAGATGGTATGGAGCGTTAACAAACAGAATTATAAAGACTGTTTTATGGGCAAGACGTTACAGTGCTGATACTAGAAAGATACTTAGAGATGAACATACTTGGGGTGCTTTCATTCAGAAGATTTATGTTCATGCTAATGACGCTGTAAATAACCCTGCATTTACTAATGCACCTACTAATGGAAATAGAACTCAGAATAGTCCTTATGATGTTACTTCTGTACTTACTGTTGAGTCTATGATATTTGGAGGAGAGGGTACATGGTCGCATGAATTCCAGTTACCTGAAGTTCAGTTAAGAAAGGCTTTCTTATCACCTGAAGCGATGACTGCTTTTGTTGATGGTCAGTTCGTTGCAGTTCTTAATAGAATTGAAGTTGATAAAGAAGCACTTATTAACTCTGCTGTTAATACTGGTATAGCAGATTGTCTTGCAAATGGAAAGGCTAGAAATTTGCTTACCGAATATAATACAAAGTTTACACAGACTCTTACAGTTGCTGAAGCACTTTCTGATAAAGACTTTCTTAAGTGGGCTAGTAAAGAAATTAATAAGACTATTAAGTTTATTCAGAAACCATCAGTTAATTTCAATGTAGCAGGATATGAGATACACACACCTAAGGATAAACTTAGTGTAGAAGTTTTGTCTGAATTTGCTCAGGCTTGTGAATACTATCTTGAAAGCGATACTTATCATAATAATCTTGTGTCACTTCCTAACTATGATGAAGTTCCTTTCTGGCAGTCACAGGGTGCTGGCATAGATAAAGACTTTGCAATATGCTCAAAGATAGATGTTCTTAATAAAGATGTAAACAATAATACAGCTGTTGCTCAGGCTGGTATAATTGCACTTCTTAGAGATGAAGATTATTGTGCTGCATATTTTGGTGATGAGCGTCAGTGGTCTATGCCTAATCCTAGAGATGCTGTATCTATTTATGGATATCAGTACAAGAAAGGATATGCTATTGAAAGACACGCTAATGCAGTTGTGTTCTATATTGCAGCAAGTGATTTCACTCCTGCTAACTCAAAGTCTACTAAGGCTTCTAAGTAGTTGTTTAAGGGATAGTCTTATGGCTATCCCTTTTTTATTTGGTTAACCGAACGAAAGGAGATGTATGATTTTGTTAATTATAGGTATTATAGCAATTAACAAAGCATTACTCTGCATAAAGAAAGGAGATTTATAATGTTCTTAAGTGATGTTGATAGTTATTCAAAAGACTATAAATCAATAGTCAAGTTTGCTAAAGAGTCTAGTACCTTTAATGCATTCTATGCTTTTTGGAGAGAGCATTTATTTGAACGTGTTATGCGTTTATTTATATGGGAGGGTACTGAAACTTATAAAGAAGATGGTATTACACCTGACCATAACTTTGTAAAACCTAAAGAGATTGAGCAGAGATTACTATTAGCAGGTCATTGTGGTATTACTAGAATTACTGCTAATAATGGTACTTATTCTATTAAGGATAAGTTAACCGCTATGTATGGAACTCTATATGGTGTTACGGAGTATCTAGATGAAAAAACTAATTATATTGTACGTTGTCCTATTTATACTGGAACTAGGACTATTGGTAAAGATGTTGTCGTTATAGATAATACATCAATAAGAAATCCACTTACTCATTTAATACATCATTATGCTATACTGTTAGGACATACTGATGTTACATTATCTTTGTTACTTGTTAACGCTAGAGATAATGGAGGAGTACCTATTGTTACTACTGAGAAACAAAAACAAAGTGTTGAACAGTATCAAGGTAGATTATTAAACGGTCAGTATGGTACTGTAACCGATAAGGCTTGTTTAGGAATTCAGTATGCAGGTATTGATAGAGGTGCTAATCAGACAGTACGTGAGATAATGGATATAAGAGAAAAGGTTTTAAAGAGTTTCTATTCTGCTATTGGCGTTAGGTCTGCTTTTGAAAAGAGAAGTAACTCTATTGAAGCAGAAGTTGAAGCAGATACCTCATTACTTCAGATTAATATTTCTGATATGATTAAGTGTAGACAGACCGCTTGTGACCAGATTAATAAAATGTTTGGAACAAATTGGTCAGTACATATTGCTGATGAAATTGATTATGGTCTTGAGAATGAGCGTGTACAGTTTGATAGTTTTGTTGATTATCATGAACGTGATATGAACGAACTTAATCCAGGAGGTGAACCTAATGTATAATGTTAAGAATATGTACGAGATTACTAAAGGTAGAAACGTTCCTTTATTGAGTAATTATAGTTCTACTTTTTGGCAAGAATATGTAGCGAACTTTTCAGAGTTTGATAACTTGTTTAAAACTCTTTATAAAACTTTCTGTTATTTTGACCAGGAAGATGATGAGAATATTTTAGAAGTTACTAATAACTTTATTGAAATAGTAAAGGATTGGTTACTTGCTAATGATAAAAGATATAATGAACTTTGGAGAGTTAACGTAGTTAATGATAGTAAATATGGAATATTAGATGATGTAGATATGACAGAAAACTACCAGGGTTTAAATACTATGGCTGGCGAAACAAAAGAGGGTGCAAGAAATGATGTGAAAGATTTTACAGAGGGTAGTCAGAACTATGAAAATCAGAATAGAATATCTGCTTTTAATACTAATGATTATGCATCTAAAAACTCTTTAAAGAACGCTACGGGTACTAGGAATGATGTTACTGAATATGCTAAAGGTGAAATGGATACTACTTATGCTAGAAATGAGGGTGCTCAACATCAGTTAACAAGAGTAGGTAATAATGGTGTAAGAACTAAAACTGAAATTATGGAAAAACATAGTAATTACTGGACTAGATATAATTTCTATATGTTTGTTTTTGCAGAGATACAAGAACAGTTTTTAATTTTAGAATAAGAGGAGGTATAGTATGGTTATATTAAAAACGATTGTTGGTAACTTATCAGCAAATGTTAATGAAATAACTTTTACTGACGCTACTATTAATAGTAATAGTATCATAGAAGTTTATTATAATAGTAATGATATTTATACAGTAGAAACTTGGCAGAGAGAAAATACGATAGGTATTGTTACTAGTGACCATAACTTTCCTGTCAGTGTTAAAGTTCTTATTAACAATGTAGTAGCATTTGAACCTTATGATGATACTAGTTTGGTTAACCGAATAGATGGTTTAGAAGATAGGATAGGCGATGCTGAAGATGCTATTAGTGCTCTGGCTGGTAGAGTTGGTGATGCTGAAGATGATATTGATGCTCTAGAAAATGCTGTTAGTGGTTTAAATACTTCTAAGCAAAATGTATTAACCGCTGGTGATAATATTACCATTGAGAATGATGTTATAAGTGCTAGTGGTGGTAGTAATGACTACAGTACAACAGAGAAAGTGATTGGTCAATGGACTGATGGAAAAACTCTATATCGTATTGTTAAAGAAATTCCTTTTTCTTCTTTGTCAACAGATGGAGCTCAAAGAATATACGATTATAGAAATGACTTTCCCAACTGCGATATAAAAAAAATTAGTGGTTATTCAATTTCATCTACTTATGGTATTTGTAATTTAGGTTCAAGAAATTATAAGCAAAATTCACAAAGTGCAACTTATTATGAATTTTCACAATATTATGGATTTCCTGCATTAAGGTCTTCAGAGAGTTTATCTGTATTAAATACGTCTATTAAACCTGATTTAGTTTTAACTTTTGAGTATACAAAAACGACTGATTAGTAAAGGAGATGATAATATGGCTTATTTTAATAATAAACAAAATGTAAAAGGTGGTGGATATATACCATTACCTATACCCGAAGAACCTGGCTATGAACCTACTCCAGTTCCTTCAGTAGAACCTGGTAGTACTCCTGTAATTCCTTTGCCTACGTTTAGTGGTAATACTGTTGTTACATTATATCATAATGCTGATGAGCGTAGAGTTCTTAATAAAAGAATAAGTGATGCTAGAGTGTTTGATGTGATACTTAAAGAAGAAACTTCTACTATATATCCTAGAATTATATTGCAAAGTGATTATGATATATCTAATTATAATTATGCTTATATTGATGTTACTGATAGATATTATTATTGTACTGTAACATTAATGGAGAATGGTTTATTTATATTAGATATGAATGTAGATGTTCTTATGTCACATAGAGATGGTATTAAGGAATTGTTTGGTCTTGTTAATAGAGTTCAGGCTAATGGATATTTTAATAAAGATATTCCTAATGATGATATAGTATCGCAGAGAGGAACTACTACAAAGATTATTAAGTTTGAAAGAAGTTTTGAAAAAAATAATAGTTTCGTTTTAATAACCGCAGGTAAGCCTCTTGTAGTTGATAATTCGGTTAACCGAATAAAAAAGGAGGTGTAGTATGGCTTATCAATATTATAATGAAATGAATACTGAAGATTTACTTAACTCACCTCAGTGGACTGACATTTATTCTTATAGTCAAGATTTTGACCATGAACCTACTGAAGAAGAATTACTTGAACTTGGTGTATATGTTGATGGTAATGCTTTAATGAAAGATTTTAATATGAGTATTAATAGAACTGCTTGTGTTGTAAAGTTTAGAATGACTGTACAGCCTGTTATAGGAGGTGGTTATAAACTTAGTACAAGAGGAGTTGCTATTGATAATTCTTTTAATGATTTTATTAATGATGCTTCACTTGGTTTTGGCTATGCTATTGATGATTATACTAAAACAGATATTGCTAGTGAGATTATAACAAACCATCATGTAAGTGAAGATATAGACATTGAAAAGATGTTAGTCAATGGTGTTATTAATCTTTATGGTCAGTCAGAATATGATTATAATATTATGGATATTGTATATAATTACTTCGAACAGTTCCCTAATATTAATAATCCTTGTATTGTAATTCAAAAGCCATTACCTGATGGTGAAAATTTTATATCTGTATATGAGCATTCAACTTATATCAACAATTTAGTTGCTTATAGTAATGGTCAAGATGTCTTTAGTGCTTGGACTCCTTTACAGTTTAAAAATTCATTAGATAATCTATTAGAAAATAATGCTAATGTGAAAGAAATTTTCGCTAATAGTCAGATTATTAGAACTTGTTTCAGACAAGATGCACCTGAAGATGTAAAAATGTATATAAATGGATATACTTTACAAAACGCTTCGATTGTGGCTACGACTGAAAACAATTCTAATCAACATTATAGTGGTGTAATTACACATATAAAAGGCGGAAGATATACATATTCTCCTTGGTTTTATAGCGACCATGAGTTTCATGAAGAACAAACATGGGAGGGTGATACTGGCTATACTACAGCAGATACTTTTTATAATTATTATAGAACTGATTGGTTTTCTGGAAATGGTTTAACACGTTCTGCTTTAGTTGGCTCTGGACCGATAATAGATAGTGTAGGTGCTAGTAGTGCTTTAAGTCCTGTTACTCCAATATCTAATCTTCATACTAAGTGGTATGCACCTGATGTTAATGATGTGTATAAGCCTTTAGGTCATGACCCTATTGAACCAACAGTACCAGATATTGAAAGACAGACAATAGTTAGACAAGGTATACCACCTGTTATTATTAAGCCTAGACCTATACCTAATGTAGTACCACAACCATATATCGACCCTTTACAACCAATTACTTATGATAATGATGTTGACTTAGTATTATATGGTGGTAATATATATCACCCAACATATGACGATATTTCTGAATTTTTTAAATGGTTATGGGATAGAGATACTTGGCATGATAAACAGGATATGAATTCTAATCCTCTTGAATGTATAATATCTTTACATACTTTACCATTACCTAATCAAGTTCCTTATACTGATGGTGGTGAGTCTAAGTATTGGTATGCTGAAGATATTTATAAACCTATTGTAATGGGTTATTTAACTGCTGAGAATACTAGTCAAGACCCTCCTGGTACTATAGATGTTAATATAGTAACTCAGAGAGTGTGTCATTATTCATTAGGTCATGTTACTATTGATAGAACTTATTTAGATTATAGAGATTATGATAGAGAGATTTATATTTATCTTCCTTATGTTGGTTTTAAGCAGATAAGATGTGATGATATTACTCCTTATCTTAATCCTAATAGGACTAAATGGTATGCTGAATTGTATTTGGATTATTATATTGATGTTGCTACTGGAGATTTCCAGGCTATAATATCAATAAATAAGAATGACCCTGATAGAAAAGTATTGTATACTTTTAATGGTAACATGGCTGTATCTATTCCTTTAACTGCTACTGATAAGACTAGACTTGAACAAGCTAGATGGAATGTACTTTCTAGTCTTGGTAGAACTATATTAGGTTTCGGTGGTGCGGTTGCTGCTACTGCTATGGGTATGCCACAGTTGGCTTTTGCTGCAGGTGCTGTCGGTGCTAATGGTGCGGGTAATTTATTATCTAGTATCAATGAGGCGAAAAATCAGAATGTAGTATCAGTTGATAGATGTGGTTCTTATGGTAGTTCTTTCGGTGCTCTTGCTCCTAAGACTCCTTATGTAGTTATCAATTCTCCTATTGGATATGATACTTCATATGAACCTTATAGTGGTGATAGTGCTAATGTTACTATGAGATTAGGATTGCTTAAGGGATTTGTTAGATGTAAGTATGTTCATGTTGATACTTTAGCGTCTGCTACTTTGTATGAAAAGAATGAAATAGAACTGGCTTTGTTAGAGGGAGTTGTATTCTAGTAAGTTCATCATCTAACTCATAGAGGGAGGTCTTCGGTTAACCGAACCTCCCTCAATTCATTATATAAATCTAAACTTATCTAATAGTGTGTTAAAGTTTGTACCTGTTTGATTATCTAGATAGCATACCTTGTTTCTATTAAAGCATTGTCTTATAAGTTCCTCTGGTCTGCGGTCGTATAATAGTTTAGGTGTACATTGATAGTCTGGTAAGAACTTTTCTGTTAATACTCTTTCAACTTCTCTGTCTGATTTGTATACAAATACTATAATGTTTCCAGTATCTTCATCTACTTGTAACATCATTATGTATTTGAATGACATGAATTGCACTCCTACTTCATAAAGAGTTTCCCAATTACCTTTAGGTCTTTTAGGATACTCTTTAGTTTCCCAATCACCTTGAGTAATTTGTTTTGCTACTTGACCGAAGAACATATTATTCTTTACGTCAATCTTTTGACAATATTCTACTGCAAGTTCTACTACGTTATCTACTCCAAATTCATTCATCTCATGATAACTGAATAGTTTTATTTCACCTTTATTTAATTTCAATACTTCTTCAGTTATTCCCCAATATTCAAAATAAGGATTAATCTGAGATACTGTATTACCTATAAGAATTACCTGTCCTAGTTCATGACGTAGTATAGTTGATACAAGGTGCATGAGTTTTGCTGGCTCATCATCAAGGTATGTTTTGTCGGTTATGAATTCCTCATATATGATAGTTTTTACATCTTCGAATACCCATGACTTATAACGTTCTGCCTCATTTAGTGCACAGTAGTAACCTACTTGTTCAATCTTTTGTTTCTTTCCGTTCTTTTGATTAATGTATGTCCATATCTCGTTTGAATATGCTACTAAACCATCGGCTTCAGGAAATGCTTTCTTAAATTGTTTCTTATCAAAGTATTTCTCTACCTCTTTACTCTTAATATCATCTTGCCATCTACGTAAGTATACGAACTTTCCATGGAACTTATGGTCTGGATTATTATATCTATCATATACTTCATCTCTTGCAGAATATGATTTACCATTACCTCTCATGCCGTATGGTATCAAGTATTGTACACCTGTTTCTGCTAGTTTTTTAATACTATAATATACTGTTGCCATTAGTTATCTCCTTTCAATTTCTTAAATAATCTATTTATTCTTCTTAATTGTAAATTATTTGGAAGTCCATAAGAATAAATTAATCTACAGTAATGTGAGCCTCCCATTTCATAATCAACAAATGGGCATCCTTTACAATCATGTCTGTACTTGTGACACCATCTTGATATTTCTTGTAGTGCTAATTCAAATTTTTTAATATCATCTAATTCTTCTGATTGTTCTTCTAATTGTTTATAAAATAAATTATCCATAACTTCTCCTTTCGGTTAACCAAATATGTGTGCTCTCATTCTTTGCTCTATTATTTCCCAATCAATATCACTTTCTTCCTCTAAGTAATGAATTAATGCTTTGTATTCATTTGTCATTGTAAGTTTATATCCATTATTTCTTAGATTTATACCGTTCTTGTAATGTGATACATAACCATCATGATATTTTACCGTAGGCATATCTAATACGTATGAGCATAGTCTTTTATTAACTCCATCAGCATCTTTATCAAAGTTAACTCCATCTTTAAAATTATGTATATCATTTTTTAATACTTTAACAGCATCTTTATTTATGCCACTAACTGTCATGCGTAATTTATCTTCTCCTTTTCTTCTCTCGCAATAACGCTTTGCTCCTAGAGTAATAAACTCGCTACATGGGGTTTCTTCTTCAAATATTCCTAAAGGTTTTACTTCTCCTTTAGGAGTCTTTGGTCTAGTTAATTCAAAGTCTATACCTAATTTATCACAAGCCTGTCTTAATTCTTCTGTAACTTCTTTATTATACCATGACCAATCATGTTTACCTAAAGCAAATATACTATCGGTGTCTACATAAATCACATCATATCCTAAATTTCCGCATCTATCAATGCACTTCCATAGACTTTCTCTTGCATATGCGGTTACATATATGCCCCAACTATATGACAAAAAGTATCTGCGTTCTGAAAGACTTTCTCTGCGTAATGCTCCAAACCTTTCTTCTACTTGTTCTCTTGTAAGTTTATTGATAGACCATGTACCATCTTCATGATATATGACTTCTGCTTGTAGAATAGCGGTAACCATCATACCAAAGCAAGAATTAATATACTGTTTACTTTGCATATATATTTCTTCCATGCCCTCAACATCTTTATATTTTGTTTTGTTTGTATATAATGTTAATATGTATTCTATCAAGTCTTTGGGTAAGTAACGCTTGATACTTGAATATGCTTCAAGCACTTCTACTTTATCCCATTCATAGTTATTTTTTATAATATTATAGTCAACATCTGTAACATACATTTCAAGTTCTTCTGCTTCAATAATTCTACCGTTATCATATATCGGTCTGATACAAAATGATTTACTTGCTTGTATATATGTATTATAATTTGTTGATTTAATATTATAAAACTTTAATCTATAAATGAACGCTTTTTCATCAAACAAATCTTCTCTTATTTTCTTTATCGTACTTACCCATGGAGTGCAGGGATATTTCTTACAACACATCGCTGTGGGATATGCTGAAGCAAAGTCCATGTGTTCTATATAAATATCATCAGAATTTATATATTCTTTATCTATTACTTTACCTGCGTGTATTCTATTTGCGTGTGTGTATCCTCCACTAAATACTGTTTGTAACATTTCGTATTCTTTAACTGATTTAGGAACTAATTTCTTAATACTAAAATTATATCTAATATTAGACATTAGTCTTTCTTTAACTTCACGTCTTATAGTTCCTGTTTGAGTTAAAGGTATTTTATGCACTGAATTGTATCTATCTCTATATTTTTTTATTCCTTCATATACAACAATGCAATCTCTTTCTCCGTATTCCATTTCTTTAGGTTCTAATGGAGTAAGTGGAGTTCTTACTTTATAATAGTTAAGATTACCAACTAACTTTTCTACTCCTAATTGTTTACCCCATGCTTCAAGAGATAGTCTTGTTAACATATATGAGCATCTAAATTCTATATGCGGATATTGGTCACACATTGCTTTTATAGGTTTGTGTGTATTTCTTGCAAATACTACTGACCATTTTAAAATATTAGATAGAAAAACATATTCAAATGATAAATTGTGTACCCATATTATTATATCTGTTAATTTTGGTAAGTCATCTAATACTTGTATAAAATCAGATAATTCTCTACCATAATATACTTTGTCATTAAATGAAAATTGCCAAAGATAACATAATGCTATGGGTTTAAGATTATTCCAATATTCAGTAGGTAGTCCTTTTTTATATCCTTTTACTTTATCACCATCAAGCCATGCACTAGTTGTTTCAATATCAAATGTAAATATATCTTCACATTTTCTTGTAACTCTATAATCATTTTCTTTATGATGTGATTTTTTAACTGTTACATTAAATACTTCATTTTTAAGATTATGATTATAAAATTGCATTGATTAATCCTTTGGTGTCCTTTCTTCTATAAGTTTTTCTAATAATTCTGTTATAGCATCTTGTCTTTCTGACTCATCTAATCCTGGATGTTGTTGTACTTTTCCATCTTTTACTTCATCTGCATATTCTAACATTGCATTTTGTAAATCTTTGTATGTTAATACTCCTTTGCTTTGTTCCACAGTATCAACCCATTCTCTTACTTGTGCACTATCATATGCTTTAGATAAGTCACTAAAAGCATTCATCATTTCTACATATATTTCATATGTTCTTTGGTCATATTTTTCATTTCCCTCTATGTTTCTAAATTTTTCATAGGCTTCTTTATATTTTCCTTGTAATTCTCTTTTACCTGCGTCGCTAGTATAATCCCATGATAGAAAATTGTGTAATTGTCTTGCTTCATACATTAATTCTTCTTTTGTTTTTCCTATCATTCTTGCAGATAGATTTCCATTTTTTGTAAATCCTGTTATATCTTTACCTAGTCTTTCAAATTCTGCTTTTGTAACTTTATCATTCAGATTTCTTCTATTTATATCTTTTATTGCTTGAGATATATATTTTCTTAAATCATATGATGACCTTTTACTCCATGATTTTGAATTAAATTCTTCATAATTAAATTGCCTCATAATAACTCCTTTCTTCGGTTAACCAAACTTCTCGTTTTTTAATTGTTCTACAATATATTCTCCTTTTCCAGGAAACGCTAAAGTGAATAAACTACTTTTAAAGAACAGTAGAGTTTCATCTGCTCTCATATTAAAGTATTCTCTTTCTTTACGACTAAGAGTTCTATTCTTCAATATTTTTCTATAATCTCTATATTCTTCTGCTGCGTTTTGTGCTAGTGCGGTGATGAGTAATAATACATTTTCTTCATACATATTTTTCTCCTTTCCATAAAAATAGGGAGTGGTTTTATCCACTCCCTTTAAGTATTGAATGATTAGCAATCTTTCAAGTTATAGATGGGAGTTTCTTTCTCCACTTTAGCCTGTATCTCATCATCGAATACTGTAACCTTTTTGATTGCAATATCTGTTATCATAAGATGTCCTGAAAGGACAGCGTTTAACATTGTCTTATTGTTAGCAATTTCCTTAAAATCCTTAACTGCTCTTTTTGGCATATTAATCTGATAACCATTTCCTATAACTACTAACTGTTCTCCGTATTGACCTTTGTTATTAAAGTAAAAACCTTCGACTCTTATCTTAAGTCCTGCAAACTCACTTAAAGGCTTAAACTCCATATTAGAAATGTCAACTCCCTGCATTATTGTATTTGTAAGATTAAATTTTTCAAACATATTATTTTTCTCCTTTTCTTTGACTATGATTATGGTTTCTACAACATTCGGTTAACCAAATTGTCGGTGCTCTTATCATATCATTCTCCTTTCTATCCTAAATATTTATGTACTGGATATGTGCAAAATCCGCTTTGCACTCTACCCAAACATTCACCAATAAGTCCTGCTTTCAGTAATACCTTATCAATATCCGGACAGTTATTAACATCTAGAATTATGCAATTCTTGTCTGGGTAGTCCCTGTCATAGGCAGGGACATTTGTTGTCAACACTGCGTATGGTTCTCCTGTGCTATGCATGATTGCTTGAAGTGCTACTCTGTTTCCATAAGCGTATTCACTTGGAACGATATCAATATCTTCTCCGAAATATTTTATTGTGTAATATTTAACAAACTTCCTGCTCATATTATTATTATCTCCTTAAATTCATTTCGAGGTATAAAGTATTCGTCATTTCGACCTATTATTGTTACTCCATTGTCATGCAATGAAACCGCATCTATATTTGCAAGTTCTAAATCAAAGTGTTCTCCAGTTTCATCTTCTTTAAATTCAACCAGCGTAAATAATTTTCTATCAAATATTTCTTTACAGTATTTGACTGATAAAGAATAAATCCGTATCTTCTCTGTCATTTCGACCTCCATCTACGTCAACCTCTGAAAAAGGTTCATATTCATCTAACTCAAAATTCATTTCGACCTCCTTTGGTTAACCAAATTATATCATATCATCAAATGTATATCCTGTGTCAAGGTGCAGGCTTTCGATTGCATCGTGGGGAATATCTATAACTTCACTGTTAACTATAAATCTTATAATGTCTGAGCATCTGGACATTTCGACATCGTTAGGAAAATAAATTGTCATTTCGACAATGTCATACTCCTTAAAGAAAATTGTCATCGACACTTTCGAGCGTCTTAATTTTCTAAAAAGGGTGTCTATTAATGTGGTATGTTCTGATTTGATTTCAAGTGTTACAAACGCTTTAATATTATTTTTCTTCATGATAATTTCCTTTCTTCGGTTAACCAAACGTTTTATGTATAGGTGTTATGTAAACCTGGTTTCAGGCAAAAAGAATAAGGGCAATATTTCTATTGCCCTATATTCAATTTGTGTTTCCTGGTGTCTATGCTTCGATTTTCTCGCCCTTTGGATTGTATGTAGCGACTCTATAATCCTTTAATAAATCCAAAGCCTTGTTTGCTATTGACATAGGCACTTTGTCAAATTCTACTTTAAAGCCTTTAGCGTCTATTATAGCAATGTTTGTAAGTTTTTCCGGCTCTTTGATTTTTTCGTCTTTGCTGTCGGTTGTTTCGTTGCTGTCTTCGTTGCTGTTCTCGTCTGTTTTATTTTCAAGTGCAGGTTTGTTGAATGCTTGTAACATCTTTTTTATTGAGTTATCACCAAATTCCCATATATGACAGCCTTTGTAATTTTCTTGTGTCCATTTGTCGAACTCATCAAGATTTTCTATTTTTGAAAGAATGTCAGCCTTTGAAAACGGGATACCAGTTATAATGTCGCCGTTCTTGTCTCTTTTTACAAGGTCTTCGTGTTTCTTTATGAACTCAACAGCATTCTTATATGTTGTTATCTGTGCTTCACTCTTTCCGATTGCCTTTGCAAACTGTGCCTGGCTTTCAAAATCGCCCTGTATTTTCCAAAGGTCATCACTTAACACTTTGTGAACGGATGTTGCGAATTTCCACATTGCCTTGTTTCCAGCCCTAACAGCCGATGCCATCTTGAGAAATTCTTTGTTGAGTGCTTCACTCTTATATGCTGGTTTGTAAGTGTCCTGATTAATTGCTAATTCTAATTTTAATGTAGCCATTTTTTATCCTCCTTTTTGGCTTTGGTTAACCAAACCAGTTAACCAGTTGTTAATTGTTTGAATTGTATATACAATTCATGCAATTTATTAAATTGTCTATACAATTCACCGGGTTAAAATATGCGTAAAATGTCCTCCTTTCATGATACCAGGATACTAAAGAATTATGAACTGGTAATGACTAGATTGTAAACAAATTGTTAACAAAATCAGGCATTTATGAATGCAATATGAACAAAAATATATACAATTTAGACACAATTTTATAGGTATAACTATTATTATCTGAATTGTCTGATAATATATATACCAGAGTATTAAATTGTCAGATAATACATTATCAATACTATTATGATTTATCATAATTATTATGAGTCATTAGATAACGTGTGTTATAAAAGGCTATTTTATGCATATATTTTAAATTATCTGATAATTATATAAGTTTTTTGAATTGTGTATATTTTTTAAACAATTAATAATATTATGAATATTTGAATGCTTTAGTCTATTAAAGTATATTGTCTGATAGTGATAAAATATTTTAATAATTGATATACAATTTATTAAATTGTTTATATTTCATAAACAATTACGGCTATATATTCTGATAATTTATATAATTGTCTGACAATTATATGTTAAATATTTAACATAATTATGTTCGATATATATTTATCATTAATAATTTATCGTTTATCATTAAATTATTAATGTTTGAAATATAATCCGGGTATTGTATTAATTGTATAAATTGTTTGAATTGTATATACAATAACCCAAAATTTGAAAATTTAAAAAATTGCCCTCCCCAATGCAACTTT
>Ga0247611_10006795_pt1 | contig 14571 bp, 16 predicted proteins | sample 177DNAGHGhighgp2_FD_192422 | JGI IMG/M metagenome (GOLD analysis project Ga0247611, IMG submission 192422) | Sheep rumen microbial communities from Palmerston North, Manawatu-Wanganui, New Zealand - 1770 DNA GHGhigh gp2 | ecosystem: Host-associated > Mammals > Digestive system > Stomach > Rumen...
ACCGGCCTTATTAGCACCAGACATTATAGAAGTTTGAGCGTTGCGTCTTTGCTGGTCAAGGCTCTGCAAAGCAGATTCATACTGCCTGCTAAGGCTATCTCTATAATTCTGGTAGAAATCTCTTACTTGGTCTTCAGTATACATAATTTAATTATACCCCATTATTCTTTACCTAACTTTTTTTGGTTACGCCAACTATTAGCATCAGCCGCAGTTAATATCAAAGGCGGGTTTCCTTTTCCTCCGCTGTCTCCGTCCGTAGTTCTACATTCTTGCCACCCAGAATTAGTGCGAACATGACAAGCCCCATTGGTTCTATTGTGACTTTTCCACACGCTAGTATTTGTGTCTAATGAAGTTCCGGGACGATAATCCTTAGGAAGTGGGTTTCTAAATTGAACGCCAGCCCAGATATCGTCATAGGAAGAAGATCCGACTGTTTGATTATGGATAAACAGTGTGTTTCTGGTGAGGTTTTGGCCTGGGGCAAGAGTAAAAGAATATGTCCCCATACTTACAGAACCAGAAATAGTGTGTGCAGTAGCTATTTGGTTATCTGTAGTTGAAATATATGCTGAACCGCCTTGTTCACGATAAATGTTAATGTCACGGCCAGGGGTATTCTGGTCAGAATATCCACTCGGATGTCGTATATCGTCCCTCACTACGCTATTTATTGTAGTGGTAACGGTTACGGTAAGATTGTTTCTTGAGTCTACTGATGTAGTCCAAGATTGAGTAACAGAAACTGCAACTCTAGATGAAAGAACATCTTGATACACTCCCTGCCATGCTGTATTTGAATCACGATAATAATATGTTATCGTTTTACTATCAGAACTACCAACATCGGCATTTTGCCAAGAACCCCAAGTAGTTGGCTCGTATCCATAAGAAAGGGAACCTGGATCACCTGCGTGGTAACTAAAAGTGGTTCGCCAATTATATTGCTTAGCCATCTTTCCTCCTATCCTACATTAGGGTAAACATCCACTGGTGGGTCTAATTGGGTCCTGTCTGGATCTACTGTCGGGTCAGTATTGGCGAAACCACGAGCTGGCTTAACAACAATTTGAAGTGCGTTTAAGCGGCTAGCAGTGTAAGTCATCTTGTCAATCTGGCCAGCGATGTCATCTGGAACTTTTTGGCCATCAAGAGGGTTCGTAGCATAGCCACCAGACGGAATAATAGAATCTTTGGTTCTTAAACGGAACTCATGATGAAGATATGCCTCTTTTCCCTTAGGAACATAGAACACCAATGAGCCACGCAAGCAGACTGTTCCCCAAGGAATATATGGAGCCGAGTTATTCGTAGTACTTTGGTCTTGCAGAATCGAAGAAAACATCGTTGCATCGACTTCTGAGTCTTCAGCTACTGGAACGAGAAGAGAGCGAAAGTTAGTGTTAGGAGCAGCAGTAGGGTGTAATACCTGAATACTATAGTTCACTGTAATTTCTAGGTCATACTTACCGAAATATTTTGGAGCATTTTCGGCTAAGTGTAAATTGATAGTATCATTGTAAATACCATAATACCAAGGAAAGTCTGGGTCATCTGGGACAGAATCACGAATGTACGAAATAGCGATAGAACCATCAGCAATGACTGGCAAACGGCACTCTTTAATACACCCACAATCATCTTTAACTAATACATGATAATATCCATCATCATCAACTGGGATTTCACAATCGCCTGCATCTGGGATATGATAGTTTCTCCACATAGCATTCTTAGGTTTACAAGCGTCGCCACAGGTATCACAGCCTGGGCTATACACAAGTAAATCACAGCTATCTGCATTTACTGTATCTGTATCTCTAAGGTCTTCTAGTTTAATAAGGGCACCAAGTTGTTCGCCACCAATAATATCTTTATGTCTCTCTGCGTTATAGATGAGAGTCCTATCAGAATAGTTGGTAGAAAGCTTAGTATCTGTTTCATTTAATTTCGGGATTTTGACCTTAGTCATAGCACCACCGATAGTAACATTCCAAATGCTAGGATCATATGGATTGGCCTGAATATCAAAATCGCATTTATATCTAGCTGGTTTGCAACCACAAGAGCATGGGTCGTTTCCACAGCTATTACAATTATTACAAAACTCGTTCATACCTTAATTATACAAAGATATAAGGCAAAACAGAAAAAATATAATTTTACCATTTTCAAGTATAATATAGGTATGAACGAGTCATTTGTAGATTTTAACGAGCCATTTAGCTATCCGTTACAATGGCTTTTTGAAAGTGAGAACGCTAGATGGGCTTACCAACGATGGATTTGGCGTTCCTCTCTTGCTAAACAGGGTAAGCCTTGTCGTAACACATATCAAGAAGAATTAAAATCAAACCTAGCAAAAACTGGGTTAGATATGCAAAAAAAGTATAAAGAGCACTGCAAACAAGTCCCAGAAGGACGCTCTTTTGCACTCCGTAAAGCAGTAGATAACATCGCTGCACAGATGGCTGGAGGTGTAGATACCTACAATTATCACATCAATGATCCATATATGATTATTGAGCCTGACACAGAAGACCTTCTCTCTGCTAAATGTGAACAGGATTATATTGAAAACCACTTGCAACTGCTTGCTCCAGTCTTCTCTGATGACATTCTTTGGTTTGGTATGGCCGCAGCACTTGTAAAATATGACCCAGTAACAGATAAAAACAAGGTCATGAGAATTCACCCAAAGAACATCTGGTTCGATACTAGATATTCATCTACTGGAGAAGAAAGATTCCGTGGCTACTCTACAATGATTTCTTGGAAGAAACTCAAAAAGATCATCGAAGGAGATGGTGACAAAGTAAACTTAGATATTAAAGCCCCTGATACTCCTATATATACAGAGGTCGGAGAAGGCAAGGATAAAAAGACTGTCTTAAATAAAACCGCTAAGTTCTCTGGTCGTAAGATTCGCTCTCTTAATGGTTTGGATATCTATGTAGATAGCATGAATAAACTAGCTACCTCTACATCCCTCATCCAAGGCATCACAGAATGGAACGAATACGACCACGATTTGCGCCAATGCTACAATCTAGGTTGGTATCAAAGCTATGCCACTGACCCAGAGAAGAGAACCAAGAATGGCTATAATGGCGACGATGTAGAGCTCACAGTAATCTATGACCTCTGCAAGAAAATTGAGTATAAGATTATCAACCGTCGTTATGTTGTATCGGCCAATGAAACTGCATTTAAACGCAAGATTCAGTTCACCTGGTTAGACCCTCGCACTGGCATGAAACAAAGCAGACTTGATGATTTCTGTCTAGATTGTCCTCTTAAATTCGCATTTGAAACAGTCAACAATATGGACACAGCACCACATCCATGGAGCACGGTCTTCTCTCTCCTAGATAGCCATGACGAGCTTTGTGGCTGGAGAGCAAGACGTGAACACGTGTCTAAGATTCTCTCTGTGTTGCGTATCGATTCCAATGGTGCAGACGCAGAAAGTCTACGTGGTATGCTTAATATCATGGGTGGTATCTTTGATGACCTACAAGGCGATGTCTCATCTATTGTATTTAACTACAACTATGACCCAATCGATTCAGAGATTGCCCACCTAGAGAACCAAATCCAGCAAGTGTTGCACGCTTATGACCAGTTTGACGCATTACAATCTATGGGTGACCGTGCATCTGCGGCAGAGTCTGGTATGGCAGTATACGCAGTAGCACAAGGTTTGGCAGTGCACCAAAATGCTTTGATGTCCCTCTTTGCAGATATCGCACGCCAATGTATCGCTAACCGTGTAGCATATTCGTCTCGCATGGAGTTCCCAGTGATTAACAATGGCAGCTATCGTGCAATCACAATTCAGCAAATGGCCCTTAATGCTGTTATCGATGTCAAATCTAAGATGGCAAGTAAGATTGAACAGAGGCAAAGCTCTGCTAACGCACTTGCTATTCTCAGTTCTATGGGTAAAGGACTAAGCATCAGCAACGAAGGTGCTGCATATTTGATGCAGAAAGCATTATTCGATTTGATGCCTCGCAAGATGGCTGAATCATTCGTAAAAGAAGCTGGTCCAAGCCCACAAGAAATGGCATTGGCTCAGCAACAAGCCCAAAATGACGCTATGGCTTTGCAACAGAACCAACAAATGTACCAGGCAAATCCACTTCCATATGAAGTAGACCAAGCTATGAAGAGCTATTCTCCAGATGAAATCGACACAGCGATTCGTGAATTGAGTGGAGACGATACTGACGCTAAAAGGCAAAGCCAAATTGAATCAAGCAACGTAGATTTAATCAACATGGATAGCCAGCCTGGCGCAATGGCACTAGAAGATGTTGGTGCTATGACATCAGATCTTGGTTCACAACTTGCAAACCCTAATTCTCTAGTGCTATAATATAAAAAATACCTCCTTTTCATGTGTCTTTTCAAGGGGGTATTTTTAATGTATTAGATATACTGGTGCGGCTGAGTTTCTACTAGCACTGATAATAAGTTAGCCTGGTTACGGAAAGTTTTTGTCTTTACACGTACCTGGACTGACTCTGCCTGCATACGTAAATTAGTAATGCTCATACGATATACAGAGTCTCTCTCAAACACGTCTTCAACTGGGAATGGGGTTTCTACTGGTTCATCGTCCACTAAAGTATCCCAACATGGTTGCCTATATGTATTATCAAGGCCACGGTGTTGGTCTAAGAATTGTTTGTCGGTAACGATAGAAATCCACCACCATCTATTGGCATTAGCAAGTACCTTAACGTGGACTCTCTTCACGATAATGTCTGCGGCGTTGCCAGGTAAGGAGAGATATTTTGTGTCTCTTCGGAATACGATTGGACTATCAAACCTTCTCCATGTGTCCTCAGCATAGAGTTCCATCACTGCTGGATAATCAGGATGAATACCTACTAAGTCTTCTGTTTCATCAAACCTTACATCGCAGAATGGGATATCTATATCTTGGAAGTATGGGTACTGTTGGTAATTCATCTGTTGATCCCAGATAATACATTTTGCTTTGCCATCTAGCTTATCTGTGTAGTTGAAGTAGAGCTTGTTTGAGAAGCCCCAAATCTTACGTGGTTTAGTCATGTCTACACGGTCATAGTGGCTGTCAATAGTCGTAGGAAGATTATTCCAAAGGCTACCAGTAAACCTACGGATGCCCTCTTTCTCATCGAATGAATAGAGGATACCTTTATAGTTGCAGATATCACCCTGACTTTGCACACCGGCAGAATCAGTAAACATCGATACCTGAGATGGAATGTTATCTTCAAGACCAGTCGAAGAAGAAGAGCCATAGGTCTGATAGATTGAAAAACCATTTTTAAGCGAAATCATAATTTGGTCATTAGCTATTTCCGTGAGTGCAGTAATCGGGTTGAGGGAAGTATCATATGGACTGCGGTTAGGAGCATAAAACCTATAAGGGAAGTTTACGAAACTTGGACCCTCAGCTTCGATAGCAGATACTTGCACCAGATTTGGGTCATTTCTAAATCCAGCCAGATATAGCCTGTTATTGTGAAACATAATCAGGGATGCTGCGATTACTGGTCGAGCATCTACGAACTGAATACTCTCAATATTCTTCGTGCCACCTTGTGTCACTGTGTAAAGAACAGTGATGGTAGAGCCTTCGCTAGGGCCACCACCAACAAGAGTTATACCATAAGTAGACAAAGTAACAGGAGAACCGTTATATTCCCATTGACCGTTATGGTATTCGAAGACGTATGTGCCTGATGTGCTACCAAGAGGTGAGTTATACCAAGTATCTTCATCTATTTCTGCAGTAACGTTATCTGCTGATCCTGTAGGAAATGATTGAGATACCCATTCACCGATTTTGAACCTCTGGAGAGGAGAGTAACCATCTACATAATAAACCCAAGTAACCTTATCTGTATCTGTAACCTGAGCAATATTGAGTTGTGATACACGACCATCTACCTTGATATTAAGCGGAGTGTCATTTGCTCCTCTCACAAATTTATTCATTTCCTTATCATAGACCAACACTTCAGCTACGCCATTCTGCTTTACACAGAAGATATCATAGCGATAACCACGTAAAGACACAGTAGCGCCAGTTTTGATATTGTCAATCCTGTCAGTAGGCACAGACTCCCAATTATTATAAAGAAGACCAATAAGAGGCCTAGAAGGATAACGATTGTAATCATAATTTTCTTTTACTACCTCGCTCTTATTTTGAAGCTTATATTCGCAAGCCCAGTGGTTACCTTTACCCGTAGCAGCAATTTCAATTTTCTTTCCGCTGTTAAACGGATTATTGTCTCTCTTCTCTGGATCTAGTTCTATTTCATCCCAGATTTCCATACGTACATACAACTTTTTTCTAGGGTTAGCGATGGCAGAGATTGGCGTGATTGCATACAATTCACGGTGTTCAAACCTGTCTTCGGATACATCGCATAGGTCTACTGATGTTTCATATACTGGAGCACCATTTTCCTTTGTAGAGATATAAATGGAAAGAATGCCAGTGCAACCATCTGTGTTACGCAAAGTGATGGTGTTACCAACTACCTTGCCATTATACGGCATCTCAAATTTGATTTGTTTGCCCTGCCATAGCTCAATATAATCTTGGATATCGTCATCTGTAAAGTCGTTGCTCTTGTCAGTGTAGATGTCAGTCAGTTTCTTAATCCCTTGTACAGATGCAGAATTGCCACGTTGAGTGGTAAGATTGTCAGAATTATACCGACCATTTACATAGTATGGGGAAGAATACGGAGATGAGTTCAAATCATCTGAAGTAGTGTCTAGGCCATAGTTTGCCTGGATAGAAAAACCATCGTGGATACGGCGTGAAGTTCTACCCTGCGTTTCAGTCTGAGCATATGCGCCAGTGTACTGTTTATTATTAGCGTAATAACTAGGAACTCTACCTTTTGGTCTAACAGAGTTTTGCCATCTTAAAGCCATATTATGCCTCCCCGAGGACTCTTATTTCTTCCACACCCCACCTTCTGTGAAGAGCTTGAATAGCCTCGATTATCTTCTTGTTATCTAGGTAGCTAGTAATGTCAGCAGCAAATGCATAGTCATCAGCCTCATGCAACCAATAAGTTCTGAGAACATCCAGAATTAGATTTTCAGCAATAGCAGAGATCTCAATCTCATCATCCATACTTTTTACTGGCTTAGGAAAACCATATGCAATATAATCAATAATAATCGGCACGTCTGATGGTCTGTCCAAGATTAACCATACATTATCGTCCTCTGTTTCAATAGTGTATTCGCATGGTCTGCCAGATTGTTTAAGATTGATGATGCCGTTCTTTTTATAAAAATCGACTACATTTCTTTCACATAGAGGCAGTTTACAGATGTCGCCGCCAGTAGAGGTATAGAATTCCAACATTGGAATATCTAATATCCTACGGAAATTACCATTTAAGTTCCATTTATAATGTTCTTTAGCGTCCAAAGTTGGAGTCTTGTGGACGGTAAATAGCTTCTCTAGTTTTGGCACTAGAGGCAAATCATTTAAAGCCCAGTTAAGACCATTGATGATAAATTCATCTGGCACGTCCATCGTGCTATCACCTAGCATCATTCTGAACTTCTTAGAGAATTCTTTTACTGTGTACTTCATGATTAAATTATACCTTTTTTACCTCACTTAATGATTTTTTTGTTTTGGATATAATACTCGCTATAATTAAAGCATGAATGACTGCAGTTGTAATAAACCTTGCGTAAGTTGTAAGAAGGAAAAGAAATGTCCTTCTCCTTGTGGTTGCGCTGAGCCAACATTCTCTATTGAGGCTATGCCAGATGACCCTACAACATTACGCTTTAATATAAATGGCAAGTCCGTTTGGTATGATTTTGAACCAGTCGTGAAAAGCGGAGAAACTTGCACCACACTTAATGTAGATACGGCTCGCAGAACCTTACAATACAATGGTGAGTGTAGCGAGCAGACAATTCATGCTAGAGAGCTTGGTTCAATATTGCATCTAGCAGATTTAGGTGACGTAAAAGAAAATACTATCAATGACAACGGAATCCTAAATTACCGTAAAGACGCTGATTGTGGAGAGGGATGTGAAGGAATTGATAACGGATGGGTAAGTACAAATCCTGTAGAAGTTGGCGATACAGCGTTAGATTATATTCTAGGCTCAGATGCCGATGGCAAGATGAAATCATTGATGCCACCTACGGATACGACTACTTTTTCGTATCTTGCTTGGGCTGCCCAAGATAAAGCAAAATGGGTAAAACCAACAGAGGTTTCTACTATTCCAGTTAAAGATGGGTTCAAATATCCACTATATCTTGACCCGAACTCTGGCGAAATAGTAATTCATAAGGAGGCTTCATAATGAGCAAATTTATAGAAAATTTTAAAGAAGCTGCTAGCATTATACCATTTGGACACAAAAATCCTTACGATCCTTTCAACCTACCACCAGCTAACGGCAATAGTGTGACTGCATCATATAGGGAACGCGTTGGGGTACCATTCTCATATACAAAAGATGTAGGAGGAACAGAAAAAAGTGATTACGGTATATTGTGGGTACCAAAATATGAAGCATCTAAGATAAACAGATACGGGACATTTGATAAAAAAGAAATTGAAACGTATGGAGCAGAATTGCAAAATGGACTATCATTAACCTCAAAAGGTTTTAATGATATGTATCAAAAAGATCCTGAATCATTTTCTTTTGGTTTTCCGTATGAAGAAAGATCAAGAGGCGATAGACCTGATAGTATGAAAAAACAAAGAGAAACGATGAGAAATAGACAGAAAAGTGAAGACGACAGAATCACAGAATTCTTTAATAATTTGAAAAAAATTATTAAACAGGATGATAATAGCAATAATAGCGGAAGGATAGGATTATGACAAGCGTCACAGATTTTAACCGTATAGATGACTGCGACAAAATCTCAGCAGATTGCATCAATGCAGAAATGAGATGGGAGCAGACAGATGACACCACAGTATGTCTATACACCTCTTGGGGAGACTTTTGTATCGATTTCACAGAGATAGTTAAGAACGCCGAAACCTGTACAACACTTTATCTCTCTCCAGAAGAGAATCCAAACTGTCTAGTATACGAGCCAGAGTGCGGAGACAACATCTGTATTACTGGCGATGAGTTGTCTAGAATCATCTCGATGACCAAGTTGAAAGACGTAGACCAAAGTACGCAGATTTCTGGTGGAGATGTGTACATTTTCAACTCTACTACTAATAAGTTTGAACCATTTGACTTAACTACAGCATTAGGCAATCTAAGCACAGATATATCAAACATTAACGCTGCTATCAATAATTTGCGTAACAGAGTAACTAATATCGAAACCAAACTCACACCTCCAGCAGATGCTCCAGCTAACGTAAGTGTGGTATTCGGTAATATCAATGATTACTCAGATCCTAATGTAGTAATTAGCGAAGGCAGCGGAACCGTCACCACACTCGATAAGACACATGGCCTATACAGCCATACATTAGCAAGCAACGCATACGGAGACGAAATCTTCGGCTAGGAGGAATATGGGAGTACACAGAAAATCGGATAAAGATGCAAGAAAGAAAAAATATACAGCGCAATTCCTTAGAACTGAAGCTAACAAGAAACGTAATATCGCTAAATTAAAAATGGCTAATCCAAATTGGCCAGAGAGGAAAAATAATGAGTAAGTGTGAAAAACCATACACAATTACATACATCGGAGATATTGATATCGACGATCTAGCTACAGTCCCTGATTACTTCATCGGCACAAGAGCAGTTGAAGATATCGAGACTGGTAGTACTATCTATACCCCAGTGAGAGTACCTGGAGCAAGAGTAATGCCAACTGGCAATCTAGCAAATGTAATCGCTATCGCCACTAATAATCCTGACCTAGTAATCCCAGAGAACCAAGTAAGAGCAGGCTACATCGATCTACAACCTACTGGCAACATTATGCGCCCTGCTACTACAACCAATGCAGCTCAATTCTTAATGGTAAAAAACTACGCCATCAACAAGATGCTTATCCAAAGCACAGGATTCTTAACCTTCCCAGAGCCTCATCAGTATATCGTTTCACAGCAATACTACCTAGGTGAAGATGGAGAACCAGTCACTGACAATACCATCACTGGCCAAAAGTTGTTTATTCCTCTAGACGATTATACAATCATGGTAAACGGAGAATTCTAGAGTGGCTAAGCGTTCACTCTACGACAGATTTGATAAGAGAGCCCAGCGTATAGCTGGGACTATCTCTGCCGTCCTAGTCATAGGAGGAGCCGTTTTTGGATTAGGAGCATGGCTAAACGACCAAGTTACTAACGCTATCTCTGCGCAAATAAATGACCTAAAATCATCGATGCAAGATTCCGACAAGCAACAGAATCAAGCGATAACCAGACTAGAACTTATGAACCTGATGCAGACAGACTCTAATAATGTAGTAGCCATAGAAAAGATGGCTAAATATTATTTTCAGGAACTCGATGGCGATCTTTATATGACTCAAAAAGTCAGCGACTGGTGCACATCTCAGAACAGAGATTGCTCAGTGTTAATAGGAGGAAAATAATGGCTAGAGAAATACTTTTACCAGACGAACACCCGACAGTGCATAGACACTCTTCCATAGACCAATATAGAGGTTTTCTTTCAGTAATGAAAAAAGGTGGCTGGGCACCTATTGTTTTCGACCAACTAGATGGTATCACCTGTTATAAAACAAAACACCACCCAATCATCATTAGTTTTGGTAATGATGTAGGATACCACTTTAAAGATGCAGAATGTTCGTATACGTCAGATAAGTTCGTTTACTTCGACAAGCAGGGAGTAGAACAGAGACCTCTACCTGAATGCATGGGTGGAAAAGGTGAATTTTATGAATTTTACGTTAAAAGCAGTAGTTTTCTTAATTTTGATGATGATGCTTCTCTTGGTAGTCATAACATTAAACGACTCAGGGTCGGGACCGACTACGTAATCAGTGACGAGATATTAACGCCTGAAGCTTAATCGGAAAATTCAATACCGCACTCACGAAGTGCGGTTTTTATTTCTGACCTAAGACGTGCTTTATCTAGTTTGGTGTAATAATATTTAGCCAACTTATCTAGCTCCCCCATGTATTCCATGCGATCTTTGTTGGCTAAGATATCCTCTATGATGCAATCTGTGAACGCACCGCTCATATCTTGGCCACGAGTCTCTTTGACCAATAATACCTTTATAAAATCATCATCATTAAGAACCCTTATAACATCAGCAGGACGATAAAAACCAATAATATGATAGGCCAATACTCTGTATGGGTCATCATAATTAAATAAATAATCAGCCATTACAACCCCCAAGAACTGCGATTACGCCTAGAACCTCTCCTACGAGAGTTCTCTTTTTTGGCACGGTTAGTATGTCTAGAGACCACCCTAAGGTTAGCAGGGCGATTGTCATTAGGGTTAGAGTTTTTATGGTCTATTTCCTTGCCATCGCCCTTATGAACACGGCCAGACTTCAGAGCAGAACGCCTAGCGCTGTTGCGCTTGGCTCTCTCCTTCTTAGCTTCTTCTGAACTCTGGAACTTACGATACTCTCTCTCATAATCACGCAATGTTCCACGGGCATCACGCTTAAGAGTCATGTTAGCGAGCTCCACCTAGAGCAGCTTGTTGCTGCTTCTTAAACTCATTGTAACGTTTCTCAGACTCAGCTGCAGGTACACCATTTACAATACCCTTAAAGATATCTAGTTCTTTTTCTTCTTCGGCGATAACCTTGTGGTCAGCCATAATTTTATCCATACGCTCTTTGCGAGCAGTCGTAAACTCATTGTATTTATCCGCCAAAACACTTAGTTTAGGTAGCTTACGATATTCTGCCTCTAAATCTTTTGGAAGAAGTTCTTCTCTCCAAAGTGCAGAGACAACTCTGTTGGCCTCTTGTACTGCATATGCAGTAAGCATAGCAGTTTTTTCTTCATTACCATTTAGAGCACCGCAGGCATTATTGATAGCTTCATCTATAAAGATGTCTGATGCTGCAGCCTTAAAATCTTTTACGGCATCTTCTGGCATAAGAGCGATGCCTTCCTTAATGATTTTATTTGCAGCTTTGATAGTATCCATACTATTACCTCTCGTTAGTTATTAACATAATTGTATAACAACTATTTGTAATACGCAACTATGCGTCCAATTAGCTCATAATCAACATCGTCAGCCATTGCTTGGCCTTTGTCAATCTGGTCTTTAAGTTTATTTGCTAAGCCAAATGCAGTCCTAATCTCACCATTATCTAACAATGCATTTAGTCTTCTCACTCCAGACTGTACAGAAGCGTCGCTACGGCCTTCTTTCTGCCCAAGTTGGTTGCCATAGGCCTGACGTATGTAAGTGGCCGTGTAGCCCTTTCCAGAGCCTTCTAAGAGCACATATTGGTCTAACTCGTCTAATGCTTTTTTGCTATTAAGAACCTCATCTGGAGAAGTTGAGTTTACCACGATTTCCAATGCAGGCAAGAAATACTCTTGCATATATTGTTGCCTTCTAAGGTCAGCCCTTCCTCTCTCACCTTGGTCTTTAAGAGCATCTACATCATCTTGGGCACGTTTATAGGCCTTAGCTAGACCCTCTGCCCCATAACCATCGATAACACTTGTGACTGCCATATTTACGATAGCAGAAGACCCCTTTGGATAGGTCTTCTGACTAACGTCGTAGATACGCTCCTGATTACGCTGATAAATATCAACTGGTTCAGGCGAAATTGGCATCTCTGGCTGGGCTTTTGCCCGCTGCTCAGCTCGCCTAGTTAAATCTTTTTCAACTTTACCCATCCCGAAGGAGTTGTAAAGTCGCTGTATTGCTTCTTGTGTTTCCATTTATTCTCTCCTTATCTCCCAAACTCTCCTAAGGATGGGCTAGTTAATGACGTATCGCTATACGAATAATAGTTAGTAGGCAAACCAAACACATATTTAATGTATGGACGGACAAAGGCTTCTTGGGTACTCCCGCTATTTGCAAGTGAGACATGGCCGCCTCTTTTCGATTTAATGAAACTGTCCGGAACGATAAACCAATCCGATAGGTAATCCAGCACTTCACTATTACCAAGCACATTTTCTGCTCCATATCTCTCGACATATGGAGAAATAGCGTTTACGACCGCTTTGTCAAGCTCATACCCAAGGGCGTCTCTAGTTGTCCAATCTCCAGCATCGTATGCCTTATTACGGGCATTCTTGATTTGTGTACGGAGAGCTTTGAGTTTGGAATCTTTCCCTTCTAGGATATTTAATAACCCAACCATATGTTCTTCTCCCTGCCCATAGATAGTATTCCGCATAGCTTGCATGCCAGAAGACAAGTACCTACGCCAGGTTCCCTCTGCGTCTTGATAGATATTTCCTATGCGGTTGTTATAATATCTATCCAATATCGGAGCGGACATCGCTGTTGCTTGGTTTTTGAATCTCTGAACGGCCTGACTATTATAATATTCTTCTGGTGACCCAGATTCGTATACGGTGTCATCGTCATCTAAGCGGAACAGATAATAGACTTGCATTGCTTGGCTCTTTGGTAGACCACCAGTGATTTCGTAGGCACTGACATATTTGTCCACAAAATCAGCAACTTTAACGGCATATTCATCTTTAGCTTGTTGCAATTTAATCTGTAGTTCAACTTTTGCATCTCCACTAGCAGTCTTGATATCCTCGTTGTAATCGGCAATCTTCTGAATGAGCTTTCTCTTCTCCCCTTGTAACTGTTGAATGCCGTCATAGAATGCACTCTGGGCAGCGTCTTGGTCGGTTGCTACGAATGATTTGAACACTGCGTTGGCGAAATCTTTTCCACCCTGCGCATCTTCTGAAGCTCCGCCTAGTTTGTCTAAGATATTGAGCACATACTGGCCGACATTACCACCATAATTGTTCACCATAGCCTGTAGTTGCCACTGTGGTATGCCAGTAATATTCGCAACTTGTCGTAATAGAGCCGAATTATTACCCGTAGTTGTGTAATCCCCCGCTTCTGGATTGTAAATTCCATAGTCCTTTAACGTCTCATCCGTCACACGAATATCAGTGCCGTAATATAAGTCATAACCAGTAGATGCTTCTTGAATACCGGCTAAAATATTTGGCATATTTTGAGAAGTAAGTTTCTGAAGCCCTCTCACTAAATTGAAGCCTTCTCCCTCTGAGAAGCCAGATAGGTCCATTGGCAATGGTTCTGTGAGTGTTCCCCAGACAAATTCGAAGAACGATACTGGGTCTACTCCATTGAGAGTCTCCATGAAGCGTCGATATGGGAATAAGAACGCCGCTACCTCTTGGTCTAGTGGGATAGTTAGAACTGTATCATCGCCAAGAGAAATCACTAAGCTATTTCCTCTGTCATATTCTGAAAGCCTGTAATAATTTTTACGAGAATCTTCATCGCCCAAAGTGTCCGCCAAGAGAATTAGATAAGCGATTAGGAACACAGCAAAGTTCTTCGATACTCCTTCTGGGTTATTGATGAATGCCATTTTCATGCCATTC
>Ga0247611_10006796_pt1 | contig 14570 bp, 10 predicted proteins | sample 177DNAGHGhighgp2_FD_192422 | JGI IMG/M metagenome (GOLD analysis project Ga0247611, IMG submission 192422) | Sheep rumen microbial communities from Palmerston North, Manawatu-Wanganui, New Zealand - 1770 DNA GHGhigh gp2 | ecosystem: Host-associated > Mammals > Digestive system > Stomach > Rumen...
CGGTAGCCCTCGAAATCATGTGACCTTTATGTACCCTCCAAACCCCGGAAGCCTTGATTTCATTGGGTTTTCGGAGGGATCGAAAACTAAATATCATATGTGTTCTCCCCATCAGTTCTCCCCAAAATCCTGGGTGATTTTCGGGGGTCGGATGTTGAGATAAACACGGAGAGGTATCGAAGTGGTCATAACGGGGCTGACTCGAAAGGGTCGGTAGCATTTAAGGGGTTGTGGGTTCGAATTAATCAAGCGATTTTTTAAGGAATCCTCGCAAAGAAAGCACGGAATCGCTGTTGGTACGAAACAGATGTGGAAGTTATTTGCAGAGAGGTGAGCATGATTTGAGAACAAAAAACTTACCGCCTTATGCACCAACACTAATAGAATCAACTCGTGCAATTGGGTATTCGCTCGAAGCGGCAGTTGCAGATATCGTTGATAACAGCATTGCAGCAAATGCAACTTCGGTAGGAATCTATTTTTTCCCGATTGACGGTGCATATATTTCTATCCTAGATAATGGCATCGGAATGAATGAGGCTGAGATAGATCTCGCTATGCAATACGGCAGCAAGAGCCCGATTGATGCAAGAGACACTAATGATCTTGGACGCTTTGGCTTGGGATTAAAAACAGCAGCTCTATCACAGTGCCGTGCATTGACTGTTGTTACCAAGCAGGGAGAAACCGTACTTGGGCGAAGATGGGACATTGATCATGTGTCTGAAGTCGGTGAATGGTCACTATTGCTTCTTGATCCGGATGAAATCCTTGAAGTGCCGGAAATTGAACGACTTATGGAACTGGCGTCTGGCACTCTAGTTGTATGGCAAAAGCTGGATCGTATGAAGGCCGGGGAAATAAATTTCGAACTTGCGTTAGGCCGAAAAATAGATAGTGTTCGCTCACACTTAGCACTTGTCTATCACAGATACTTAAGCGGCGAATCTGGCATAACCAAGCTCAAACTTACTATCAATGGTGAACCGATTATTCCGGCTGATCCATTTCTAAAAAACAAAAGCACCCGCCCGATGGATGACGAGGTGCTGGTTATACACGGTGAAAAAATTGTTGTTCGCCCCTATATTCTGCCGCATATATCCCGCATGACAGCAGAAGAAATACGGGAGCTCGGCGGGAAGGATGGATTAAGAAAACAGCAGGGTTTCTACATATACCGCAACAAGCGGCTTCTCACCTGGGGAACGTGGTTCCGAATGATGCGGCAAGGTGATTTGTCAAAACTTGCCCGCATCCAAGTCGATATACCAAATTCTCTTGACGATTTATGGACGCTGGACATCAAGAAATCATCAGCAATGCCCCCCGCAGAAGTGCGGAATAATTTGGAGGTAATCATTGACCGAATTGCTGAAAGGAGCAAGCGGACATGGACATTCAGAGGAAAACGCGAGGTCAGTGATACAACAATACACATCTGGAATCGCATGAAGAATCCCCAAGGTGGTATTTACTATGAGATTAACCGCGATTATCCGATGATCAAAGAGATTATTGACAATGATCCTGCGTTGAAAAGTGCTTTGAATTCAGTATTCCAGCAGATTGAACGAGGATTGCCGCTGAACCAGCTCTACGTTGATCTGAACAATGACGAACAGCTTGTAAACGATCAGGATCAAGCTGCACCTGATATTACTGCGGCGCTTTCCTCCATGTTGGAAGGGTGTAAGAGCAAAGCAGAAAAGCTCTCAATACTTGACACAATGAGCAACATTGAACCTTTTTCTTCATATCCAGAGGTTTTTGATGGTTTACGGAAGGAGATCACAAATGGCTAATCCAAATGTGGAACAGCTTGAGAACACGATATCGGCCTACATCAATACGGTTTACAAAGAAGTTCCTCCAACCGAAGAAGAATTCATTGACAAGGCAACTCTGCTGAGAAATGCGAATGCTGTGCTCATGCCAGTAACGGATCAAGAGTTTGCTGAAATACTGACTCGGCTTCGTCAAAACCTCGTTATTCAGATGGATGTGGGTGTCTATATCAATGATCGTAATAACGGACACCAATCATGGCTCCCTGGAAAGCGCGCTAAATTTGATTTCTTTTTCTGGAATCGGTACAAGAAATATCTGGAGGAAGTCAAGCATTGGAATCCTCGTGTGACCACAAATCTTGGCAAAATCTCTGACGAAATATTAGATCTCTGCGGCGACCCAGAGGAAGATCATTTTGCCATCAAAGGCCTTGTGCTTGGTGATGTGCAATCTGGAAAGACAGCAAACTACACTGCTATCTGCAACAAAGCAGCTGATACGGGATACAGGATAATCATAGTATTAGCTGGTCTTCAGGAGAATCTGCGCAAACAGACACAAGAACGGCTGGATGCCGAATGTTCAGGCCGGAAAAGTGAATATTACCTTGATCCAAAAGCGGAACAGGGCATCAAGAATCAGCCAGTGGGTGTTGGCAGGTACGGCACATCCAAAAAGATTGCCTCTTTCACTTCAGTGACAAAAGACTTCGACAGCGGGGTGCTTCGCAGCAATGATCTCGGTATTGAGAACGTGAATTGCCCGGTTATCCTTGTGGTAAAGAAAAATAAGCGCATCCTAAACAATCTCATCAAGTGGCTGTCTGCAAACAACTCTCACAACGCAGCCGGACAGATTGAACTCCCTCTGCTGTTAATAGATGATGAGGCTGATAATGCATCTGTAAATACGAAGGACCCTGATTCTTCTCCTGCTGCAATTAACGACTGTATTCGCAGACTGCTGCTTCTTTTCAGCAAGAATACATACCTCGGCATTACAGCGACTCCGTTTGCCAATATTTTTATTGATCCGGAAAACAACGAAGATTTGTTCCCAGCAGATTTTATCTATGCTCTTTCGGCACCAACGGACTATATCGGGGCAGATCGCATCTTTGGGGACGATGGCGATCATTTTGGCATGCTTGAACCGATTGACGTGTTTGATTTGGAAAACTGTTTCCCTGCAAAGCACAAAAAAGACTTTGTAGTTACCAGCTTGCCAGAAGATCTGTATGTAGCAGCAAACTATTTTCTGCTTTCCAACGCTATCCGAGATTATCGCGGTGACAATACAGAGCATCGCTCTATGATGGTACATATCAGCCTTTATACTCAGGTTCAAAATCAAATCGCTGATATATTGGGATTTTGGCTTGAACAGGTAAAGTCTGACCTCAGAAACTATTCAAAACTTCCCGCACAAAAGGCAGAACAAATAGCCTCAATAAGGGCTTTGCATGAAACATGGAATAAATACAATCTTGAATCAATCAGCATGATCGGCTGGGAAGAACTCCTGCGGACATATCTCTACCCGGCAGTTGCTCCAATTGATGTACGCGCAGTCAATATGAAGACAGGCGCTGCCAGTCTGGACTATTTCAATCACAAAAATGATGGGCTGAGAGTAATTGCTGTGGGCGGAAACAGTCTGTCACGCGGCTTGACTCTCGAAGGCCTTTGCGTTACTTATTTCCACCGCAATACAAAAATGTATGACACCCTCATGCAGATGGGGCGTTGGTTTGGCTATCGGCCCAATTATCAGGACCTGGTCAAAATATGGATGTCAGAGGAAGCAATCGACTGGTATGGTCAGATTACCCGGGCAACGGCTGAACTCAAAGACGAGATTGTCAAGATGCGGAACGCACATCAGACACCGATGGAATTCGGCCTGAAGGTGCGTCAAGATCCGGGTTCCTTAATTGTGACGGCCAGGAACAAGATGCGGACTGCGACCGATATTACATGTCCGGTTTCAGTCTCTGGCAATCTGCTTGAAACCCCACGATTGAAAGCATCGCTTCCTATTCTGGCAGAAAACGAAAAAGTGTTCAAAGACTTTGTCGCTTCGTTGGCTGAATGCGGAGATCGTCTGGATGATCCAGAGCGCACAAAAGGTCATTATTATTGGGAGCACGTTCCGAGTGATGCAGTAGCGCAGCTCCTTCGAGACTTTGAAACTCATCCATGGCATTTGAGCTTTAATGGGCGTGCCTTAGCTGAATTCATTGAGTCAAGGCAATGGAATAAGGGGTGGGATGTTGTCCTTATCAGCAGCGGAGAAGGCGATAAATATCCTGGCGGTTTGAAGTGCGGCGACGAGGTGCTTTCATTGCCAAGTACGGAGAAACGTAAAATTTCGGCTGATTCTAAGATGCTGAGCGTCAGTGAGACAAAAGTCCGTGTCGGCTCTGGCGGTTGTACGCGAATCGGTCTTACTGGTGATGAAATAGAAAAAGCCAGACAAGCATTCCGAGAGGAAACCGGAAAACGCAATGTATCCGACAAAGCCTACCTTACAAAAGACCGGGCTCCCATACTGATGCTGCACGTTATTCAGGCTAAGTATGAGCCAGATCATCCCGAACTTCCGCCGTTTCTCTTTGCACTTGGCGTAGGTTTCCCGCGCGATGATCATAACACCAGTGTCGTGAACTACAAAGTAAACTTGGTCGAACTTCGCAATTGGATTGATGTTCCTGATGAGAGCGATGAGGAGGACTACATGATATGAATGCATATGAGTCGGAACTCCGCAAAAAGTGGAACAGCATCGATTTCCATAACGGAGGCTCTCTGCAGTTGGCTGTGCCGCATGCACTGGAGTGGCATGTGAGGTATGCCACAGAGAATCAGAAATCAATCGTAATTGTCGCGGATATACCCGCCGATAATCTCACATCTTCGCAGTGTATTGAGGCTGCCTGTAATCAGCGACGGGATGGAAAGTATGCCATCTCTTTTACACTTGTTGATCGAGGTCAGGAAGATGTCTTTATCTCGATGTCTAGTGACATCATAGAGTATTCCAAGGATGAAAAAGCACAACACACCGCCTTAACCAAAGTGCTTCGCAGATATGCTCAATGGCTGAAGCTGCTCGACCACAAACGCAGCACCCTGCTCAGCTCAAATGCACAAAAAGGGTTAATCGCTGAGCTTTCATTCTTGAAAGAAACGATTGATCGGGGGATGAACGTTTCGGATGCTCTGTCAGGATGGGTTGGTCCGGACGGTGCTGATCAGGATTTCGTCTATCCGGATGGCTGGCATGAAATAAAAGCAACCGGTGTGTCTTCAGTTACTGTAACAATCTCATCCGTTGAACAGCTGGATAGTTCCGACACCGGCGAACTCATCGTATATCGGATCGACAAATGTGCGCCAGCCCAAAGCGGTGCAATTACGCTTTACAAAGTTGTTCACGATGTGATTTCCAAATTGATTCACAGCCCTGGGCTTATTGAAAGCTTTGTCCTTAAACTGGCATCCGTTGGCTACATCGATATGCAGGAGTATGAGAACTACCACTTTGTAATCTCCTCGAAACAGCATTATGAGGTGAATGATACCTTCCCAAGACTGATGCGCAGTATTATCCCAACTGAAATTGCAAATGCTGAGTACCAGATAGATCTGCCCAGCATTGCTTCTTGGTCCAAGTAAGGAGGATTCTGTATGGATTCCGCTGAATTCAAGAAAGACTTTTTAGAGAGCATTAAAACCGCTGCCGCCGTGACTGGCGAAGGATCCTGCGCGGCATTTGTAGATAATGTTGCTCAATACTTGATTGATGCAGAAGTGCTGTCAGACTTCAATCCATCCTTCTACACGAGCCGGTTTGGCCGCAGTAAGTATCGTGTTGACGGTTATGTTTTTGATGAGTTTGACAGCACCATGAATCTTATTATTGCCGATTTTGATGGCAACGATTTGGAGCGCAGACTCACCAATACGGTTGCTATGCATGATTTTGGTGAGCTTCTAGTCTTCTTGAAAGCGGCGTTGACCTCCAATCTATATCGAGAAATTGAGATGAGCACCCCCTGTGCAGATCTCGTGGATTTTCTGCGTCTGAATGATAAAGAGATTAGAAAGTATAGATTGCTGATCTTTACAGACGCTGATATGAGCAGTGCGATCAAGACCGTTGAGATTGATGATTATGAAGGGATTCCTGTCGAAGGTCAGATTTGGGATATCGACCGGCTGTTCCGCGTCTGCTGTTCCGAGCAAGGGCGTCAAATTATTGAAATCAACTTTAAGGAATACTGCAGTGAAGGCATTCCATGTCTGGAAGCAAGCTCCGCAGCTACTGACCAATATAAAAGTTATCTTGGTGTTATTCCCGGATCAGTACTAGCTGACATTTACGATAAGTATGGAAGTAAATTGCTGGAGGGAAATGTAAGGTCTTTCCTATCCACGAAAGTTGCGGTAAACAAAAAAATACGAGCAACTATTCTCAACATGCCGCAGATGTTCTTCGCGTTCAATAATGGAATATCCGCCACAGCCATGGAGGTTGTCATAGAAAACACGGATCATGGCAGATTCATCACATACGCCAGAGACTTCCAGATCATTAATGGCGGACAAACAACAGCTTCTATTTCCAATGCCCGATATAAGGATAAGGCAAATCTGGACGGGCTCTATGTTCAGATGAAACTTACTGACATTGAAGAATCTACTGTTGAAGAAGCGGACGAGCTGATTCGGAACATTTCTCGCTCGTCTAATAGCCAAAACAAAGTCAGCGATGCAGATTTCTTTGCTTCTCATCCATTCCACCGCCGTATGGAGCAGATTTCGAGACTTCTTTTTGCTCCTGCCACACAGGGTGCTCAATACGAAACGAAATGGTTTTATGAGCGTGCGCGCGGACAGTATTTGCAAGAGCAGATGCGCTTAACTGCATCAAAGAAAAAGCAGTTTGAACTCCAGCATCCAAAAAACCAAGTTATTAAAAAGACTGATCTGGCCAAGGTTCAAAATACATGGCTGGGACATCCAGATGTCGTCAGCAAAGGTGCACAGACAAACTTTGGAGTTTTTGCTGAATACATAGATAATCAGTGGAATACTGACGAACAGCAATTCAATGAGCGGTACTTCCAATCTACTGCTGCTCTTCTGATCATGTTCCAGTATTTAGAGAAAACAATCCCAAAGCAACCGTGGTACGAAGGCGGCTACCGTGCAAACATTATCTACTACACCATAGCGTATTTCCGGCTGCTTATTCAGCGCCAGTATCCGGGTATGGATCTCGACCTGATGATGATATGGAACCGACAGGATTTGCCAGATCAGATCAAATCATCGCTTTTGGCGCTTGCAGAGCTTGTCTTGATAAAACTGACTGACCCTGAAAGACCTGTTGCCAACGTGACACAGTGGTGTAAGCGCGAAGCTTGCTGGACTGGAATCAAGAAGATTGACTTCTCACTTCCTTCCGATATTGAGAGTTGTATTATAACTGTGGATGAGCAGAAAGCCGCCCAGCGATCTGCCAAAAAGGATCAGAAAATAGTAAATGAAATTTATGCCCAATCTGAAGTGGTTAATCAACCCGTTGAGATGTGGAAGCGTCTTGCGGAATTTGCGGTCAAGAACCATTTGGTTTCGCCGACTGATGTGACGGCTTTAACCGTTGCCTGCAAGATTCCAGAGAAGATTCCAAATACTTATCAGAGCAAACGGCTCCTCGCATTGCTTGAGCGTGCTGTCGAGGAAGGCTTTAATACAGCTCAGTAAACGGAGGAAGCAGTTGATGTTAAGTGTAATCGACCTTTTTGCTGGGGCTGGAGGACTAAGTACAGGTTTTCAGCAGACTCAGAAATATTGCATTAAGGTCGCATTTGAAAACAGTCCATATATGCAGGATACATATAGGCTGAACCATCCTGGCGTTGAAGTCCTGGGTGATGTCTGTTCAGCAGACTATGCTGCAATTCAGCAAAAATACGGCAGCATTGATGTGGTTATTGGTGGCCCTCCCTGTCAAGGTTTTTCAAATGCAAACCGGCAAAAGAACCACGCAATAAGCAAAAACAATATGCTGGTGAAGCAGTATCTTCGTGCAATACTCGAGCTGCATCCGAAAGCATTCGTAATGGAAAATGTCAGCATGCTCCGATCCGAGGTCCATCGCTTTTACATGGAGAGAAAAGACCTGGATATTGTGGAGAAATACAGCATTCCGGTCAAAGCGTCTCCGCTTCATTTGCTTGATGCAGAGTATGTATTCCCCGGAGCGCTTGAACTTGTTTCTGATGCGGAACGAATAAACGAAGAATTGTGGCCCGAAGAGGACTATGCAGAGCTGAATGTAATATATAAAGCTGGAAAGAATATCACAAAGCTTCAGAAAGCTCTGGAAAAGCACAAAAAAACGCTGCAGAAGACAGCGGCGGAGTATCTTATTGATCCAGTCAATGAAAGTCCCATTGCTGCATCTGCCTTCAAAGCGTTTCATGCAGTTGCCCAGTACTATACCGGCGAATGCAACATATTTGAACTTCAATCATTGATTGAGCCGGCAATTATGATTCAGAGAATGCTCAGCAAAGCAAAGGAGATCTTTGACAACGACATTGTTGTTGACTCTTATGATACCTCCAACGGAATAGCTGCTGTAATTCGCTCATTTGCAGTGTTTGATTATCTAAAAGGGGTATTGGAAGCACCAGAGAACGGATATGTTATTAATTCCGCCGTGCTCTGCGCTGCTGACTATGGCGCACCTCAGAAGAGAATGAGGTTTGTTGTGGTCGGCATCCAAAAGAAGATTTCAGCAAAAGTTGCTTTGCCGAAAGGAAGATTCGACGAGGATGAGTACCGAACCGTCCGCGATGCAATAGCTGATCTCGAAGATGTTCCTCCGGTTTTTGACCTTACTGAAGATGAGAACGGCATCCCCATTGGGCCCAAGGACGGACTAAGTGAATTGGCAAAATCTCTTAGAGATTCAAATGTTCTTAAGAATCACATTATCACACGAACCACCGAAACTGCGCTGGAACGTTTTCGCGCATTAAAACCAGGCGAAAACTTTCATGCGCTCTCAAGTGAGTTGAAGGAAAACACATACACTGACGTTTCCCGCACTCAGAATACAATCTACCTCCGTCTTGATTATGATGAACCGAGCGGAACCGTAGTAAATGTCAGAAAATCAATGTGGATTCATCCAACACTGGATAGGGCAATTAGTGTTCGTGAGGCTGCTCGACTTCAGACATTCCCCGATAGTTTTGTATTTTGCGGTTCAAAAGACAAGCAGTACCAGCAAGTAGGAAATGCAGTTCCACCGATTATGGCAAAATCGATTGCCAAGAAACTTGCCAAAACCTTGAATAGCTGTCTCTCAGAAGGTGAGGACAATGGCTGATAATCACAGCAAAGAAATCCGCAGTATGAACATGTCCCATATTCGAAGCACGAACACAAGACCGGAGGAACTGGTTCGAAAGTATCTCTTTTCTCAGGGGTTCCGGTATAGGAAAAACGTCAAAACACTTCCTGGCTGCCCCGATATCGTTCTGCCGAAATACAAAACAGTGATTTTTGTGAATGGATGCTTCTGGCATAAGCATGACTGCCCCCGTTTTGTATGGCCATCATCGAACCAGAAATACTGGATTCCAAAGATAACCGCTAATGTGGAGCGGGATAAAAAGAACCACTCACTGCTTCAAAGCGGCGGGTGGAATGTGATCGTTGTTTGGGAATGTGAACTGAAAAAAGCGACTATTTCAAGTCGCCTTGAAAGATTGGTCTCGGAAATAAGGGAGGAAAAATCAAATGGCACAGATCAGCCTTGAAAGCATCGAAAGAATAGAGAAAACACGTAATGTGCTGCATGAAAAAGTGCATATGACTTATACTGTGTTCGAAAAAGATGGGCAGAAGTATGTTCAGCTTGATACATACGGAAAAGAGGACCGAGACAATCCTGAAAAGATCAGTCAGTCAATTCAGCTTGATAAAGAGACCGCAAGATTCCTGGTAAGACTGTTGATTGAAGAGTTTAACTTATTATAACAAAAATGTGGTTGATAGATTTGTTTTGCGTCTACTATGACTCAGCAAGTTGAAAGATGTAAATATATTCTATGAGGTGAGCAAAATGACAGATCGGACACACGTACCAGATAAAGTTGAAGCATTTCTTCTTCAAGTAAGACATGCTTTATTTGAGCTTATAAAAGCACCAGATGAAAAGTGTGTCATAAGTGTCGAGGCATATGACGATGTTTCCCTTGAGAATGATGGACGTGTCATTGCCGAACAAATTAAGAGCTCACTATCAAGCAACAACCCAGCATCAAACCGCTCTATATCATTTTGGAAGACCCTTGCCAATTGGTGCACATATCTGGAAGAAGGGCAAATGAAAGCGGATGCCTTGAAGCTGATAGTTGTCTCTCCAGATACAGTTACAATAGGAAGTATTCCAGAACAATTCAATAACGCATCGACAAAATGTGAAGCAGAAAAAGCGATAGATGATGCGTATATTTTACTTGAAGAAACTTCGACAAACGGGAATATTGCTTCCGAGGAATGCAAGAGGTATATAGATTACTGCTATCAAAGTGAACACCGAACCACTTTTGTTGAAGTCGTCAAGCTGTTTTCTGTTGATCTGCACAACGGAACATATGATGAAACACTAAAAAGAAAGTTTTGCGAACAACCAATTCCTCTTGAGTATGCAGACCAATTATTTATTACGATGCTGGGATGGGTAAACGAGAAAGTTCATGATTTTACAAAGGAGAATAAGCCGGCATTTATCTCGAAGAAAGAATACAACGCTGCACTGAGGAAAGAAATTCGAGGCAGGAATCAGACCGTGATTCTCAGTTCGGTTTCAACTCAGCCAGATAGAGCTGAAGCAGATTATGAAATTGATCGTCATGATACATATATTAAACAACTGGAATTAATCGAATTGGGAACCGACGACATCTATTCTGCAGCTGTTGATTATTTGAGAACATGTGCTGAAAAAACCTATTGGGCACAAAAGGGGCTGGTTAATGATCTGAGTTTTGACGATTACTATGATTCATTGCGTCGAATGTGGGAATCAAAGAACAGTAGTATTCGATTGCTTTATTCCAGAACGCACTCTGATCAAGAGCGGGGACAATTGCTATACCACGAGTGCAAGAGTAGTTCGCTCCCCATGCGTTTACAAGGTTGCTCAGTGCCGAGTTTTTTTGGAAGTGGTTCTTTGCATTGTTTGGCAAACGAACCAGCCAATTCACCACAGATTGGGTGGCACCCCAACTATTGTGTGCTAATCAAAGGAGAAGATGGTAATGAACAAGATGAATAAAGAAGTTTATTATGTTCAAAATCCTGCACTTGGAGCAGCAATATTGTGGAGATTCATCTGTGGGTATTATAGGAAGGATAGCCACCTAATTCCGTTTCCTCTATTGTTTATTGTGTTACCGATTATTTTTCGAGAAGATTTGCGTGAAGTTATTGAGAGCACACAGAAAAAAAGCGGTCTCTCTAAAGTGTCCGAAAAACTGTTCAAGGGGAAAAACACGAATGAGTTATACACAATTAACAACACTGCAATAGATTTACGAAAGCTGTCACTGGATTCGATCAGAATTGGAATTGCATGTGGCTTGTTTAATGTGAATATGGAAACAGCTTTGGTCTATCCATTGACTGAAACAAGTAAACGACTATCAGTGGAAACTAATAAGATTCTTGCAGCATCCGAAAAACTCGGTGCATGGTGCTCAGAGATGACACTCATTGAAATATGCAATTGGCTGAAGGTGAGGTTTTGATATGAAATTCTTAATTAAAAAAATTATACTTTGGCCCAAAAAAGACGATCAAACCTACCGTGAAATAACCTTTGAGCCGGAACAAATAAATGTTATTACAGGTTCCTCCAGAACAGGAAAGTCAGCACTAATTCCGATAGTTGATTATTGTCTTGGAGCCCAGAAGTGTGCCATTCCTGTTGATACTATTCGTAATGCTTGTGCTTGGTTTGGAGTCTTATTTGAACTAGATAGAGAGCAAATGTTATTATGTAGAAAAGAACCAGGTTTAAAAGCATCGACAAGTGAAATGTTTATTCTGCGAGGAAACGATATCGGCATTCCTGAGACGATCGATTCAAACATAACAAGCGATGAAGTTAAGAACCTCTTAAATGAACTGTTTTCTATGTCGTTTCTGGAATTGGATCCTTCCTCGGAACGTATGGGATCTGCACGTCCATCGTATAGAGATTTTATGGCGTTCTTATTCCAACCTCAAAATATTATTGCAAACTCTGAAGTCCTGTTTTATAAAGCTGATACTACTGAGCATCGACAAAAACTGATAGACGTTTTCCCCTACGCATTGGGTGCAGTAACTCCTAAGGTATTAGCTGCCAGACTAGAATTAGCCCGTCTAAGGAAGCAGAAAGATCGCATCCAACGTGATATCGACACGATTAGGAATGTGTCTGAAAGTTGGAAGCAAGAAGTACGAGCATGGATATCGCAAGCACGAGAATTAGGATTAACAGATTACGAGCCTAAGGAAGATGATGCCTTTGACGTCCTCATAAATGAAATATCTAAAATTGTAGAAAAGAATGCAGGCGGTTCTGAATTATCAAGTCAAAGGATTACAGATATAAATAGAGAGCTCATACAACTAAGGCAGGAAGAGAGAACGGTATCTTCAGAACTGTTTCTATTACAAAAACGACATAAAGATATGCTTGAATTAATGGCGTCAATCGGCCAATATGAAGCATCTCTGCAAATTCAATTACAAAGACTGGAAATATCATCTTGGCTTAGGTCTTTATCGTCTGAGAATATTGATAATCCATTAGTTTCTATTTCAAGCACTTCAGTAAGGGAAGAACTTGATAAACTGTGCAATGCCATTTCTGTAATTGAACAAACTGCGGGTGATATGAAAACTGTTCCTGCTGCCTTTGAGAGAGAATTGCAAATTGTAGAGGAAGAGATAGCAATTCATACTGAACGTCTTAACGCAATTAGTCTCCGCATTAGAGAAGAGAGTCGTACAAAAGCTGCCGATGCAGATCAAAAATACACGCTGAATGCAATGGCACGTTTCCTGGGACGACTTGAAGCATCTTTCAAAACCTATGAGCGAATCGGCAAGGACAGCGAATTAGAATCTATGCTAGAAGAGACACAAGCAAGGATTACGGAATTATCCAGAGAGGTTAACGAATCTGATATTCGCAGAAAACAAGATGCCGCTATTGCATTTATAAATCAGAAAATTGGCGAAATAATTCAAGATCTAGATGTAGAACACCCTGATAGCCCCGTTGAGTTCGAGATAAAGGATCTGATGCTTAAGGTTATTCACGAAAATGGTCGGAAGGATTATTTATGGGAAATAGGGAGTGCGTCAAATTGGTTAGCGTATCATGTGGCTACAATTTTGGCATTCCAACAGTTTTTCCAAAAACATGATGGAGTAGCGGTTCCCAATTTTTTGATTTTTGATCAACCGAGTCAAGTGTATTTCCCACAGCTTGGATCCGATAAAGAGGACGATACTATAGCTGTTTCTGATGAGGATAAGGAAGCCGTTAAAAAAGTGTTCTCTGCAATGTCATCGTATATAAAGAGAGTAGGACACTCTGTCCAAATCATAATTACAGAACACGCAGATGAAGATGTTTGGGGCACCGTGGAAGGTGTTCACTTGGTGGAACGGTGGCGAGGAGAAGGCAAAAAACTTGTCCCGCTTTCTTGGCTGGATTAGTGGGGTTGCTGCTGTGCTGTTAATATTATGCAAAACAGACATCTCTACAACTGCAATTCATGAAAGGAAAAATTGATCAAAATCCAACAAGTCAGGTTTAGAAACGAATCCTGCCACCGCATGATTAGCCTCACAGGTTCACGCAGGATTGAGATTTCGGTTGGAAACCCCAGAGAAGACTATTATACCTGTTCAGCAAAAAGGACTATTCTGTACTGAACGCAGATTAGAAAATGGATGAGGTAACGAATCGTTACCTCATCTTCTTCGGCAGATTTGTAAACATTTCTAAAATCTGCCGAACCTCTTGTTGACTGGCCCTCATTTTTCGGCTATAATATAGTCAGAAACAAAATCAGCCGAAAAAGGTGACGTTTTATGGAATACATCAGCCGGCACATGGAATCCCGCATCCTTGAACTGAGCAAGTCTTACTCTGCGATCCTGCTGACCGGGCCTCGCCAGGCGGGCAAAACGACCATGCTTCGCTCTCTCGCGGAAAAAGAGAATATCGGACGAAAATATGTAACACTGGACGACCTCACCGAGCGGGACATGGCAAAAAATGACCCTTCCCTGTTTCTTCAGCTTCACAGGCCGCCCGTGCTCATTGATGAGGTACAGTACGCTCCGGAACTCTTCACTTATATCAAGATCCATATCGATGAGCATCACAATCCCGGTGACTTCTGGCTGACTGGTTCACAGATCTTCCGTCTCATGCGCGGTGTTCAGGAATCTCTGGCAGGCCGCATTGCGCTCCTGCACATGTCCCCTCTGTCCCAGCGGGAGATCATCGGGGCACCCTGCGTACCCTTTACGACGGATCTGGATCGTCTGCTGGCCGAGCAGGATCAAATCCAACCTGTTACTACGCCGGAGCTGTTTGCCCGCCTGTGGAAGGGGTCAATGCCTGGGCTGATCAGCGGTCAGACGCCGGATTGGAATATCTTCTATTCTTCCTATCTCTCCACCTAT
>Ga0247611_10006797_pt1 | contig 14570 bp, 18 predicted proteins | sample 177DNAGHGhighgp2_FD_192422 | JGI IMG/M metagenome (GOLD analysis project Ga0247611, IMG submission 192422) | Sheep rumen microbial communities from Palmerston North, Manawatu-Wanganui, New Zealand - 1770 DNA GHGhigh gp2 | ecosystem: Host-associated > Mammals > Digestive system > Stomach > Rumen...
ACGAGTGTGACAGCGCTTTGCGTGGTATCTGCCCTTTTTTCATTTTTCACTCAATCTCACAAGAATGTCTTTTGTATATTATATCATAAATATTTATATATGTCCATAAAAACAGCTTTAGTTTTTAATGAACTGAATAAGAAATTACCAATACCAAAATGTAACTTATATTGGTTAAGTTTATCTTTAATCCTTTTATCCATAATGAGTGTTGTATTAAATGAATGGTCTTCACGAGTCATAGCATAATGATTTATAAAATTCTCGTCAACACCTTCGTCAGTAAAATAGTATTTACTCTCTTTAGGATAATATTTTATAGCGTAAACATTTCCCATATATGACATGTTGCACATGTACACAAAATTACCTTTTGGAGGTTTGACTTGCACAAAGTTTTCATTATCCTTAAACTCGTTATTTTGTGCATATCCCAAATACGACTGACCTATATCACCACACATTTGGGCTTTTGCTATAGGAGAATTGTTATAGTTTTCAGCAACGGCTTTATTTAGAACACGTTCATAAATCCAACCCTTCGCTTCTCCTCGGTCAAGCCTTTTTGTATCTTTTCTCACTTCCCTACTTATTCCCAACTCTTCTTTAAGTGTTGAAGCTTTAGTAATACAGTTTGAGATGAATATCATAGCAGTAGTTTTAAGTGCATCTTCACGTCCACGCGCAACAGTATCATATAATCTATAGATACATGTAACTTCATCAGGCAGCTCTCTATTGTCTTCGCTTACATACTCATCAAAAATTATATTTCTTACATTATCAAAATCGGCAGTCTTTGTTTTACCAGATACAGACAAAGACGCAGGATAGCAAAACAGTTCACCATCAATATAAGCGTAATGTCCCTTGAATGTCAAATCGTGAGCGTCTATATCAGGAACACGATTCTCATCAGAGTTTATAAAACGCCAACATTTTTTCCAAAAACTTTCGAGTGGTAATATTTTACTATCTTCCATATCGTCTTTATATCTTGTAACAAAACATGAACGATAACCATATTTAAAGTAGTCCATTAGGGCGTAGATACCTACGCCCACGGACTTGCCGCCAAATCTATTTCCTTCAATAACACATATAGCGGCGTTACCCTCGTATATTCCTGTTTCTTCGTTAAAATGTACTTTGTTTTTCCATATCCAATCAGGATAATAATGTGAATTTTTTATCATATTATATACCTCATGCGTTAGGGATATCCATTACAGGTGTTATAGTATACGAATTATGCATATCAGACACACCATAGAACTCACCACCAGTAAAAGCAATTTCAATATGTTTACTCTGATAGGCAGTAAGGTTACAATAAATATATAGATAACCTACATAATCATGCATAAGTGAAACATCCGGGTCTGAACATGTAAAGGCATTATTATTGCTTTCTGATATTCTTATCATCTGCGTGTATGCTATACTATCAGGCGTAAGATTTACAGCGTCTATCGAAAGAATGCTATTTGCATCGTCAACTTCATAGTTAGCCACAACACCGGCACTTCCGTTATAAGCATATCTATCGACCTTTACAATTGCCATTCCTGCATTAGAAACCTTTTCAGCCAAATCAAGTTTAGGAAATACATAATTTCCATCAGTGTTGTTCTGATTTGTATAATTGGCTGAATAAATATATCCCACATAGTCATAAAATGCTATATATGAATTATCATTAAACACGAGATCTAAAGTCAGTTCTTCATCCACAAGTATATCATCGGAAACCTCACAGCTTAAGCTTAAATATGTTTGATTACAGATATAGAACACTCCTGTCGCATGTATTTTACTGTTATGTACGACGTTCTTAAGTACACAGTCTTGTCCACTATTTGTACACGGAACAAGGAAAGTATAAGTCATTCCACTACTTATAGCATTTCTTGCTATAAAATGAAATCTCTTTATAGGTGTACTGCCAGAATCTTCATCAGTAATATTTACCAATTCTAAATCACTATTATTGGGGTCATAATCACTTTTCTTTATTTCATAAAGATAATTACCCTCATACATTGAATTATTGTTGCCACCTTTTCCCACTTTCCAAACATCGTTTTGCGGTATTTCAACATTACCCCATACAGGAGAACCGCCCTCAATTTTAAGAACGTTTCCGTTATCTCCGTATGTTGTAAAAGGAACTATCTGACAAAGTTTTCCGCTATGCTTATAAACATCAGCAAAATAGAATTCAAAGCCAGAATAATCAAAAGATATTGTTTTTGTATCATGACCGTTAAGGGTAAATCCATCTGACCAAAGAAACAAATTCATCAAAGTATTATTCCACGAGCTTTGTGTAGCTGGATCAAGTCTCGAAATACCTGTTATACCACCGACAAAATTTGAAAGCGTTATATCATCATTTGGACTTACTATAAGTCCATAGAACGAAAGAACTTCATCACCGTTAGGTATTGAAATATTTTCATCCGTAAGATTTTCAATATCAAAAGATATTGTTGTATCTGTGAAATTGAAATTCTTTATTTCAACCTCGTATGTGTGTTCTTCGTCTTGTTCCTCATCGTAGTAACTTATTTCGGTAACACCCTCAATATTTTCTTCATGATTATTAAAAAACAAAACATTCGAACCGAAATCTATGATATCAACAGCGTCACCCCAATCAATTGCGCCCGCTTCATCAGACGCTTTCATAAGCACACTGCGTCTGCTAACTCCTTCACCTTCAGGAACACTATAGAAACCATCTGAAAGAGTTTCTTCATTGCCCGTTGTATCATCGTCAACAGTAACAGCAAGGACATGCCTATGGTGATTTTTTAAAAGACTTATAGATTTTATGTCACCCGAATAACTTTCAGAGGTTTGCACATCAACAAGTTGCCCTTCAATTGAAGAGCCTGTACCACCACCCTCACCTTTTAATCCATGAAAGGCAAGATTAAAAACAGGGTCTTCGTCTGTTCCTGTTTTGGTGACGTTTACGCTAGGCGTTCCACTCGTTCCGTCCACAGTTGCAGTAATAGTAATATCAGGTGTAACACCATCAACACCGTTATTACCATCAGCTCCGTCTTCACCCTTTGTACCTTTAAGACCGCTAAAATTGAAATCAAAAGTAATTCTATCACCGTCAACATGTTTCTCAACCTCTACCGTAGGCATACCACTTGTGTTGTCTATTGAAGCGGACGCAAATATAGTGTTTGAAATAACATTTGTTATGTTATTTATAAAATATTTTATTTTACCAAAAAGCGTACCGAGTGTTGAACCACTTTGAAGATTTGCATCACTACCCTCTGTAAATCCTACAACAGCGTCAGAGACGTCTTCTGTTCCACTTTCACCATCACTCAACAGACTTGTAGGCTCTAAAGGTGGCTGAGTAATTTCATATCCTGCTCTCTTATTTATAACACGCATAATTTTGTCTCCTTTCTTTAATACAAAATACTTGTGCAATCAAAACATACTTTCATGCTATCAATGAACCACATAACTTCGTTTGTGTTTATAATAGCTTTAATCGCTCTAGGAATAATATCAGCAACACTCTCATTACGTCCTTTATGCTCCTGCTGAACGTTTTCCTCTCTACTGCTTTCGCCCTCGTCAGTTTCGGATGAAGTATTAGAGGTTGTTGATGAATGTGTATCTGAACCATTATTTGTAACAACGGTTCTTTCTGTACCGGTATCGTGCTTTGTGCTACTGCTTTCACCTGTAGTGCTGTTTTCAACACCTACAACCTGTCCATAAGTGGTTGTATCAACGGTGTCATGTGTAGTTAAATCGGTTTCGTCAATAGTTTCCGTATCTGTAGTGTTATGAGTTGTAACATCTTCCTCATCTACTACATTCGTATCGGTAGTGTTATGAGTAACTGTTGAATTGCTTGTACCTGTAGTTGATGAAGTGCTTTCACTCATCGCAAGGCTTTCAGAGTTAGCATAGTCAATACTTCTGGGTGTTGACAAATCAGCAGGAATAGCACCTAAATTAGATTCAGGGTAAGCAATACCAAAACTGTCGCTTTTTGATTCAGCACTTGATGAACTGTTTTCTGAATTGGCTGTAGTGTCTGTGCCTGTTCTTGTAGTGGTATTGTTTGCGTCACGCTCTGTACTCTCTGTGCCTGTTTTACGAAGCGTATTTGAAGCGTCTCTATCTACCTGTTCTGTTCCTGTTCTTGCAAGGCTATCGCTACCGCTGTTCGTGGTTGTTCCTTCATTTGATACGCTGTTTTCTTCTGAAACCTGTGTGGTTAAATCAGGCGTTCTGACGGTTGTAGAACCCGAACCCTTGGTATCGGTTGAAGATGACGAATTGCTACCTGTTCCACTCTTCGTGTTACTATTGGTTTCACTACCCAACCTGTTAATCACGTCTTGGAAATATTCTGTTACGAACGGATCAAAATTGGCTCTTGTTGATAAGATACGCACCTGTTCGAGATATCTCGGATATAGATTATTAAATCTACGTCTAAAATATCTTAAGAAAGTGTTATCATCGTCTGAACATAAACGATAATCGAAAAGCCAGTCAAGGAAAATTTGCTTGATAGTACTGTCTGCGTCTGTACCCTGAAATACAGTGTCAAGACCTATCTCGTCAACCAATTCTTGAAAAGTCTTATTCTGTTTCCACATCTTCGGTATCCTCCTCTTCTGTATTTTCATCATTACCATTATACATGTTTTCAAACGAGAATTCAACACTCATGTCCTCATTAAAAAGCATTTTAGCGTCATTAAGACCGTCTCTTATGCTATTTATCACAGAGTTTGAAAGTATTTCATTTCTCTGGTCATTCTGCGAAAGTTCTTTATCAGAAACACCAGAAAGTTTATTGAGCACCATGTTTGCGTTTATACCAAATTCACTGCAAAAGTCAGCAATTGTTTTATCATATGTTTCCTGCAACTGTTTAAGAACATCACCTGTTATGTTATTGCATAAAAGTTCTGGCGGGTTTCCAAAATTTTCAGAACCCTTATATGTGAAGATAACAGGTAAACCTTCATTAGCAGCTCTCCATGCCTGTTTGACAACATTTTCCTGCTCCTTTTCACAACGAACAACAACCGTACCTTTAAGGTTAGATATTGAGGCTGAAATGCTCGACTGAAGTTCCATAAGCCTTTTAGCATACCATAAGATACGATATATAGGCGGAACATCCTTTTTATTCCAATAAACAATAGCACAATTTGCTATATCTATATTCGTAGGAGTATAAGGTATAAACCTTCCATAACTTTTACCCGTGAAATCAATAAGACCCATATTAAGAGGTAAACCATAAGGTGTCATATTATTCATATCGGATATGTTAAGGTTCATGAGGTCACCTTCGGGGTCATATTTACCGTTCTTTATTCTTGTTATAGCAAAATGTCCCGAACTGATAAGATAAAGCATTGAACTTCTTGCGTCCATTGTTTTTGGTAAATTAAGTTTAAGCATATTCATAACGATATTAAGCAATGTGTAGAATATATTTAAACCTGCCCAATTTTTGTTTATTTTGGCTTCTGCAAGGGCATTTCTATGCCCTTTGCAACCACCACCGAAAAAGAAAAATTCGTAGAATTCAAACATAATTATGTCTCCTTTCGTTAGTTAGTCTCATAGTACTGCGCGTCTGGTAATACCTTCCAAACACGAACACCGCCGTTTAACTGACTTATCGCTTTGTTGCGTACTCTCATTCCATAAGAGCCTGTGGCTTTTATGTTGATATCGAAAGCCTGAACATAACAATAATACTGTCTGCAATTAAAGCAAGCCTGTTCTAACTTCCTATGTATACCATTATAACCATATCTCTGGAAATAGTCATCAAGAGATTTCAAATCGTTCTCCTGTAACTTTGTTTCGTATATAACAAACTTGTTATATCCGTACATTGCAAGATTTGGTTCGGGTGTGAAATAAGGAGTAGGAGCAACAACACTATTCGACTTAAGAAGACCGACACGGTTTTCGTTTACGTTCTGCTCGTAAGCCTGTTCCGAAAATTTTGCATTCTCTACAATCTGATTCATCTGATTTTCTAACTGCTGTTGAGCGATAGCCTGATTGAGATACATGTTCTCCTGCGCCATACCCGCCGTTGCAAGGTTTCCAATAGAAGCTACCGCAACACCTGCGCCTAATTTTCCACCTACACCACTCGCAAAAAGTCCTGCAACACTTGCACCTGTCTTTACAGCAAAGTTTGCCTGTTCTGTGTATTTCTGACGTGTAAGAGCCAAATCCTGCATACCTGCGTTTGCAAGAGAAACCTGGGCATTATACATCTCCTGCTCAAATCCTCTTTGTATGCTCTGCTGATTAAGCGAAGCGTTCAAGTTATTCCACAATGAACCGCTTGCACCTTCCATAAGCAACTGGTTGTTTATCCAATTTGAACCTGATACAACATCAGAAAAAGGAACATTCGCTGACAAATCTGTATCGAATTTGGCATTTGGCTTTCCTGTACTTGTAGGGTCGCTCCAAGTTCTAACAACCGGTGCTATATTGTTACCTTTTTTGAGTTCATATACAGGAAGAGTTATCATTGAACCACTTGCGGGGTTAGTTAAGGTATAACTTCTAAACATAGAAAACACCTTTTTGTTTTTAGGTGTATATTGCCCCTCTGTATACTCAAAAGGAAGTGCTGATATTGTAGCAAACGAAAGATTTCCTGTAATTTCTATATATTGTCCCTCTCTCGGTGAACCTGCACTGCCCTGATATGTCATATCAGTACCACTTAATGACTGTATGATATATTCTTTTGGTATTGTATAAGAGCCCTGTAACTGTAACTGCCCACAAGAAAACAGTAAGTCAAGACCATTACGAACAATAGGGTTTGTAACATCATAAGCACAAGTATTAGGTATTGTTAAAGAATCCATATTTATAAGAGAAGAACTGCCCTCTGTTCCAGACATCATCCTAAATACTGTATGGTGCTCCGAACTGGAAATTTTAGGAATATACATAAGTTCGTCTATAAGGTCTTGATTGTTAGGATCAATAGTTCCACCTTTTATAACCTCAATAATATTTTTAGGAACACCACTTGCAATATATTTACCCAATGCTATAAGGTCGATATTTGTTATGATTATCTGTAAATCATTTGCGGGATGAACAACACCTGTAACACCACCATCGGTATTTACATACTGATACTGTGAGTTTTTAAGTGGCTGAGAAGGTGACCAATCTTCAGGAGCAATATTTTCAAAAATCACATCTTCCGACTTTGCAATATGCCCTCTCTCCTGCCACCCACTTATGTAATCAAGGTTACCCGCACCGCCCATAGTTGTAAGGGCGTCCAACTGTAAAGCAAGCCTTGTTGTACCACCTGCCATAGCATGAGGAATTGCGAAATAATAATATGAAGGTGAACCTACATCATTTGAAGTAAGTTTTACATAGTCTACATCCGCGAGATTATGATAATTGTCATTTACCTGTATCTGAGGTAAATCAATATCTTCACGCAAATAATAGACATCGTTATATGTCTGTTTCGTTGCGTTTTCAAGAACTGCGGGGCTCTGCGGTATATCCAAACCGTTAAAGCCTGTATTTTTATACACGGTTAGTGTGTAGTTAAGTTTTTTCATTGCCATATTTATCACCTCAATGTTTCACGTGAAACATTTTTTCTATTAAAAACGGGCGAGCCGAAACGGTATCAGCCCGCCCGCCTTTGACTAACGGGTTACTATATTAGACTTTGATTACACATTCAACTTGATAGCCTTTGTGGCTGTCTTGGTGTTATCAAGGTGTGAAGTCCAAGTTACAGTGATGAAGTAACTTCCAGCATCTGCACCTGTGCCCTCTGTACCCTCTTCATCCTTAGCGATGTAAAGTTCACCGCTATCTTCATCGATATATGTATCGTTCGAAGTGTTTCCTGTGATAGAGAATTTACCGAACTTATCAACGTATTTTCCTGTAGCAGCCTTAACGCTCTTAACGTAGATTTCTTTAATCTCACCGAGGTTAGCATTTGCTGAACCATCTCTGGTGTCAAGTGTCGCATAATTGGAAGCTGCGAAACCTACCTTGGTAGGGTCAATGAACCATATACTGTTTGCGAAAAGGTTCATACCGAAAATAGTGAAGCAAGTTAAAATCCTCTCGTTCTCCAATGTGCCCGGATTGAAGAAACCTGTTACACGAGGATGTCCAACACGGTTATGGATTTCGAAAGCAGCACTATCAAAAACTGCCGCATAGATAGCACCATCTGCAAGCCCGTCGGATTTCATTGAGATTGCACGACCATCTTTCTTAAGGTCAAGGTACTCCTTATTGTAGGACCATGCGAGATTGTAGTTGGAGTTGAGACTCATTATCCTGTTATTGAAGAGATAAATCAGCTCGCTCTCGGGTGTATGTGTTGCAAAACCTGCAAGATTGTATCCCCTATTAAGCTCACTCTCCCAATCGGCAGTAATAGTATCAACTTCTACCTTCATTGCAAGTACTGTAGTCTGGTCTGTAGGCTTTGCAAGAGGGAAAAGACGAAGATTACCTTCTTTAACCTGCTCTGTTATCATCTCCTTAATAGTAAGAAGATTATCATACTCGTAAGAGTTCCACATTGCTGTAACAGCACTGTCATAGAAAGTTACAAAATAGCTTTCACCCTGTCCGATAGCCGATATGATGTCTTCAAGTGTCGAAAGCTGGTACTGCCTGCGGAGCACACTTTGTATGATTTCAGAACCTACACGAGGCGGGTGACTCTCCAAAAATCTTGTTGTGTCTTCGGGGTCAAACGAACGTGCTTTAATACGGTCAACACAATACAGCACTAACTGCTCCTGTAAAATGTCCTCACCGTAAAGCCTACGAAAATAGCTTTCATACTCCCTCATCTGTACGAACTTCTGGAGAAAGCCCAAATTTGAAAGACTTTCAAGAAACAAGTTCTGAACACTGTCGGGTGCTGTTGCAAGTGTCTTTGCAAAATCCTTGAACGACTGCTTATCAACAAACGGAAGCTGAGGTTCAGCTACTTTGTTGACTGCATTTACGATGGTGTTTATAATACCACTACCTGTTACTACTTTTCTTTTTGCCATAATTTTACTCTCCTTTCTTAATCCTCATAAAGGTTTTCGAGGTCTGCGAATTCAATATCGTCTTCCTCTTTTTCACCTTCGGGCTCTACATATTTGATCTGTTCAACTAACTTGGCGTTAGCGTCTGCCATGTCAGAAACCTTGGTTGTAAGCTCGATAACCTTGTTTTCGAGTTCGCTTATTTTTTCGTCACGTTCTGAAAGTTCAGTATAGACATTATCAAGTCTATTGTCTTCAACACCTTCTTCAACTTCTGCCGACATAAGCGCTTTAATTTCGTCTACTGTCATCATAACCTTGTCTCCTTTCTTATTCTGTTTTGTGTCTTGGTAGGTTCATCGCCTGTTTATACAAAATTTCACCTGCACCATTTCCACCTATCTCATGATATGGTTTGAATGTCTGTTCCAACATTTCAGCCTCGTTTGTAGAAATCCAACCCCGTTCAATATAGATTGTTGCCATATGACAAATCTGAACTTTTGCAAGAGCTATCAGCAATTCTTTCATATTACAATCGCTTTTTTCTTCTTTCTCAAGAGCCTCAACGAGTTTAGATTTTCTTTTTTCGAGATAAGCCCATAGGCCAGATGAAGATAAAACAGCAACGAGAACGGTTACCAAAATGTCTGTGATTTCTGTGCTCATTTACGTTGCTCCTTTCGATTTTCATCACTTTAAATAATACCAGTTATTTTATATTTTGTCAACATATAAAATGAAAGAAGTCTATATTTTTCAATATAGACTTCTCACATCATAATCTCACATCATAATCAGGAGTTTAACAAATGGAGATAAGTACGTTACAATAGTATAATAGCATATAAGTTTTAATATGTCAATACTAAATTGGAAATGGATAATCACTCATCCAAACTTCATCAAGTGTTTGCGTTTCTATTCCTTGGCCTGTGCTACCATAAGGGTTATACAATGTTATTTTTCCACCTGCGATAACGTTTAACTGCTCAAGTCTTGTTATATAATCATGCCCTATAAAGAATGCGGGGACATCAAATAAAGACGTTCTCATTGAAAAGATAAACGTTTTAAGTCTAACAGTATAATCGCTTGCATAAAGTAATACACCAGAAGGTGTGAAAGAATTTGCATTATTCCAAAAGGCATAAAAATTATACCTGTTAGACGTGTTCTGTTCTGTTTGGTGTGTTTGTTTGTTCCAAAAATACTCTCTCATGGAAAAGAATATATGACCACCAAAAAATAACGGACACTCGTAACCATCACTACCCGCTGTACCGTCAACTTTTATACCTGCATTACCTTTTGCTTCTATTTTATAGAAACCGGAATTTTGATGATCAAGAGACATCCATGGAGAAGTAGGACTCCAATCAATATATTTAGCAAAACAACCATAAGTTTTTGCAGTTCCGTGGTTTAATGCATTTAACTGACCTAGCACACCATCAAAATAACCTGTACCGTCAGGAAAATTATACCTAAAAGTTTTATCACCTTTATAAGTATAATAACGTATGTTACCTTCAAACTCGAACTTTATAGTTTTTGTTATATCATATTTATATTTAACGCCCGTTATTAAAAAATCGTGACCTGTCTCTAACCCTCTGAAATCATAAAAATTGTTTGTAACCGGTACACCTGTTATATCATAATATAAGAATAAAAATTCCATGGTGGTTGTAGACCCGTCATACCCTTGAACGTCACATGTTTCTTTTTTGAACATGAATTTGTTTGTCATGTCTACTATAGTGTCAAAATTATTCATATCAATAACAACGTTATCAATTTTGAATTTGTAAATAGGTGTCATCGATATAGGATACCATTTATCATATAACGTTATTATTGTGGGGTCATAGTAAAAATGGTTTTGTCTTGTGAACCACTCATCAGGAATGTTTAAGACAACATTTCCGTTTGTTTTGAATTTTATATTCATACAGTTCGCTGTTCCCAAAGAAGGGTCACCTAAACCGTCACCAACAGTACCAAAAAATATTTGGTTACCGTTTACATAAATACCAGTTTCTGAACTTTGATATATCAAACCCCGGCGTTTACCGCCAGGGCTCTGATTATATATAAGTCTGTTTCCAAACATTTATCCTTCCTCCAATAGTGCTTTCCATGTGTTCATACCAACAATTCCGTCAATCTTAAGTTTCTTTTCTTCTTGAAATTTAACAACCCAACTTTCGGTTATAGGTCCGAAATATCCGTCTACCTTTACAACATTAACTTTATAATGTTTATTAAGAGCGTCCTGCAAAATCTTTACATATGGATTATAAACACCCGACCTTTTAAGTGTGGGGGCGTATGGTGTTGCCTGTGTTAAAATATCATAGTCAGTTAAGTTATAATTTACAACACAGTTGCATAAAGTCTGTACGTACGAGCTCGATGTTGCATATCCGTCCTGTTTAAGCATCTGTGCATAATCAATATATGACCTTGCTGTTTTAAGGTTTGCATATCTCTTATTTGCTGATATGAAATCGTAATAGCCGACTACACCCGCTTCATCTGAAGGATATTTACGGAAATTTGCATGAATATCAGTGAGCGTTCCTACACTATATTCTTCTTTAGTCTTCATGTTTATGCTTTCACCCTTCCATGAAGAGCCACATTTGAGCCCCCAATGATTATGGGCAAGTTGAGCAAGTTTAGATTTTCCCCAATTCCCTTCGATTATTGTCTGGGCAAGTGCGGTGGATACAATATTGTATCCACGCTTTTTGGCTTCTGCTTTCATAAGTGTTCCAAATTTATCAATGAATTTCTTCTGTTCTAGTGTTACCATTTTCGGTCTCCTTTCGTGCCATAAGGATAAGCATTTTGTTTATAAATTTCTGCCTATCGGCTTCTTCTTTTCTTTCACGAAGATATTTGTTTATCAGCTTCTTGTTCTTGTTCATGTTATCACTCCTCATCATAGGCGCTGTCTAAAACAGCACGATGTCTAAACTTTTCATAAAATCTTACTGCATTGGTTGCATTTAACCCATAAAGTTTGTTATAATATTCTATTACGTCATATAGAATTCCGAAATCAATAGGGTCTAAATATCCGTACAACATTTTTCTTTCTCCTTTCAGAACAAGTTTTCGTTACGACTGATACAATCAATATAATCTCTTGCATATTCAGCCGACTTCCCAACGGCAAGTAGAGTGAAAAACAGTTCTTTCTTTTCTTCTTCGAGCTCATCATAAAACACCTTCAATTCATAGCCTAATACTGTAACACCTTCCATAGCTTATCTCCTTTCTTATATGGTTTCATCAATAACAACCCTGTATACATATGTGTATTCCGTGTGTAAACCTTTGTACTGTTCAACGGTTTCACACCCTTTGATTTTCGAAAACTCTCTTACATATTTTCTCAATTCTCCAAAAGACCCGAAAACCTCTTCTTTTACCTCTCTGACGAGTTCCTTTCCCGTCCACTCATTAGGTATAGATCTGTCGATAACAAATAATGCATAAATCATAACTTATCCCCTTTCATTGTTTAGAATTGAATTTATAAGTATTTTCAACTTTAGCTTTCCAGATTATAAAACCCGAATGTACTGCAAGTTCTCCAAATACTGCGGGTATTCCAACAGACACTAAAGATAAATCCGTTATCTGCAATATACCTGATAATGATGTAACAATAACACATACAACGACAAACAACCAAGCAAGTGTTAAATTGAGAAAGTAAAGTCTGTCAGTAAAACCTCTATGCGTTATCTTCTGACTTTTTCTTTCTACCCCTCTTCTTTGGCTTCTCATTTGCGCCCTCCTTTATCTCTTTTACAATCTTGTTTGCTTTTGAACCGCAAACCTCTTTTACAACCTGAATGTCATCATCGACATAACCTCTTCCTAAACTTAAACTTGTTCCGAACTTCATTTTTATTTTTCTCCTTTCTTAAATGCATTCGCTTAAATCTTTTCTGTACTGATTATCTATCTCTGATTTAAGAGCCGACAGTTCAACCGTGTTGATTTTCTTTTCCTCATATAATGTATCTGCTTCTTCAAGTGCCTTCTTATATTTGTTTACTGCTTCTTCTAAACTCATAATGTTTTCTCCTTTCTTAAAAGAACGCTTCCAGTGGAATATTACACTCTTTGATATAAACAAGAAGTGTGTGCCCATTACATTTGTTTATCCCTCTCTCCATTGCTGAAATGTAATTTTTTGAAAGCCCTGTCTTTTCAGCCATAACCTTTTGCGTTATCTTTGCCTTTTTTCTGTAATACTGCAATATCTCATTCTGCTTTAACTTAACCATCTTATCCGTCCTCACTTTCTTATAAGCCGAGAGCTCCTTGAAATAACTTTCATATTCACATTCTAACCACATAATTTTATCTCCTTTCGTTAGACTGATTATTGATGTTGTAGTAATATTAACACATAATATTTTGTTTGTCAACTGTTTTCAGTTATTTTTTTTTTTATTTTTTCACCATATTCTTGGACGCATTACATAAGTCCCGTTAAGTAGAACAATTCCACCATTTACACGCTTGGGTTTCAGAGATCCAGGTACTGAAAGATTTATCTTAAAATCAGCCAGTGTAAATTTGGGGAGTTTATGAAAAGCGATTTCATCATCGTTGAGATGTTTGACGTTAATCTTCTCTCCATATTCTTCAGGGTCTTCATCTTTCAAAGGCTCATTCACCAATTTAGAAATAAAATTGCTTTTCGCTCTTTCCGGCATTCCTGCACAACGAACATTATAATAAGGCTCTACTTCTTCTCTGTCTTCGAAGTTTACATGTTCAATATAGGTCTTTGCTCTGACAAATATTGCTTCGTCCCAACAAGACTCATATTTCCAATGGTTGAACTTTGTGGGGTGTTCGGGAGCACCCTTGACTTCATCGGGAGTACAAGTCAAATGAATACTGTCTGTGTCAGAATAAACAAAGTTCTCATAATTTTCCTGTGCTGCTCTTATAGTGAAGTTTCTACTATAAGATGTAATTGCTGAACCTATAGGGATGTAACCCGCTTTCTTTACAACTTCAACCTCTTCGTCGTAGAAATGTACAACACCATCTTTTATATAAGGAACTTTAAAACTTGCGTCTGTGCTTGTGGCGAACTTTCCATAAAGATTATTGAGGAACAACTTCGCAATCTGTCTCTTTGCACCCTTGCTGTTCATCTTGATTTCAGCATACTTATTGATATATTCATCGAATATACCAATCTGTGTATAGAACCAACACCCATCCAAAATCTCTGTATCTTCGAGGTCATAGTGTTCGTTCATTAAAACCCAATCGGTTTTTGTGAGTGTGAGTTCGGGTATCATTTCTCTTACACCACCCATAATATCATCGTTTAAATAACGCCAGTTATTTCCGTTTTTGTCGATATAATCGGAAGTGGTCAACCATTTACGGGGTGGATAAAGAGGGTTTCCTTTTATCTGTATTGTAGGTAAATGG
>Ga0247611_10006798_pt1 | contig 14569 bp, 12 predicted proteins | sample 177DNAGHGhighgp2_FD_192422 | JGI IMG/M metagenome (GOLD analysis project Ga0247611, IMG submission 192422) | Sheep rumen microbial communities from Palmerston North, Manawatu-Wanganui, New Zealand - 1770 DNA GHGhigh gp2 | ecosystem: Host-associated > Mammals > Digestive system > Stomach > Rumen...
CGGTACACCGCCGACCTCACCAGTGCGGGCGGGCATCTGATCGTGACGGTGGACGCCCCGGTGGACTTGCCGGATGTGGAGATGCCCGTGGTCCGAGTGGAGCCCCATGTGTTCACCGACGAGGATGTGATGCGAGACGTCCACGCCCTGCTGGGCGAGGACCCAGTATGCATCCAAAATGGCGAAAACTGGCGGACCCGGGCTATGTGGGAGAAGGAGGTTTTGCAGCTCAAGGATGATTTGGACCACTGGGACGAATATGGAAGCGAGATCTGGGACAGCTACGACACCAAGGCTGATTTTGAAAAGCATGTGCAGGAGTATATGCTCTTGGCCGCCAACGCCCCGGATGAGCCGGAGATCATCCCCTTCGCCCTGAACTGGGAGCACTGGAACGTGTGGACGAAGGAGGGCAAGCAGGACACCACGGACAGCTATGCCACCGTCTTAGCGCTGAACGAGGACGGCACCGCCTCCAGTTTAACCATCGTTCGGGGCACGGAGTTTTTGCGCTGCGGCCTGCGGTATATGCGGGAAGCAGGAGAATACATCCACTTCCCCTATATCCACGGCGGCTGGCAGAACGAGCTCTCCCTCACCGAAGCGGGGGCACAGCTTATAGGGGAAGAAAAGCTGAAGGCGATGGACCTCGACCACCTTTCCTGTGCCTATGCCTCCCCCACCCGGGTCTACCGAGGCGACACCTATGTGGAAGGCGCTCCCTACAACGCCTACTGGGCGCTGGTTTTCACCCGGACGGTAAACGGCGCTCCCCACGGATTCACCTATCAACGGACGGTGGAGCCGTCGGAACACAACGCAAGCTATGTTTACGAAGAATGTCGAATGCTGGTGGACGAGCGGGGCGTAGCGTATCTGGAGTACGAGAGCCCCTGGGCGGTGGATGAGGTGAAGGTGGAAGCCGCTACCCTCCTGCCCTTTGAAAAGATACAGGAGATCTTCGAGAAGATGGTGCTGATCGTGGACAACAACGCGGACATCAACAACCAGGACCAGCACTACCACATCACCGAGGTGCGTTTGAGCTTGGTGAGTCTGCCGGAACAGAATGGGGAAGGGTGTTTGTTGGTGCCCTGCTGGGACTTTCTGGGAGATTCACCCCTGATCTACCAGGAGTTGGCGAATATGGGTCTCACTTCGGACGGGTCCTGGTGCTATCTCACCATCAACGCGGTAGATGGCAGCATCATACAGCGGCAATAGCATTCTGCAATGCTATCATTTCGCTCCATTATTCTATCTCTCGCATCCAGCCATTCGGGAACGCTGTCTCTGCTGTTCTTTGACCGGATGTTTGACCGCATATTCCGCCTGCAGCTCAGAGCGAAGCAGACTCAGAAGACGAGGGACATCCATGCGGATGCGTTTCAAATGCTTGATTCGTTGGCGGAGGAGCGCGATCTGGTCGGTGATCGCGGCCCGCTCCGCTTTGTTGTCGGCCAGGGTAGTGGGGTCCGTTTCGTGGCGGATACGGTTGCGGACCTTTGAGCGCTGCTCGGTCAGAGTGAAGATGGTCTCCTTCGTTCGCTGGATGTCCCGGTCCAGGTCCGCGACGGAATGGAGACCGTTATCTTTGATGAAGCGGTAGTCGGCATGGAATTGGACCACGTTCTTCATTTCGTGCCGCAGCTCCGCCGTTAGTACCACTTCCTTCGTATAGTGGCTGGCAAGTTCGATCAGGGCAAGGATGATGGCAAAGATGGCGTCGGCCAGGATCGTCGCCGTATCATGGGTATGGTTGGCCTCGTAGACCAGATCGTCCAGCAGCTTTTCCACAGGGGAGCGGTCATCCCGCTTTGAGCGAGGTTGCTGCTCATTCGCCTGCGACAGCGGCAGCCTGGCTCTCCGGGTCTGGTCCATCTCCACCACGACCCGCATGAGCACCCCGGCGGTGCTGACACGCGGGCGGTGGTCGTTGTACCGGTATTCGAACTCCGGGTCAGCCTCGTTTCTGTCCCAGCGTTCATACAGCACATCCTCCGTATAGCCCAGCCGGTTCAACCGCATCGCCCGCTGCCAGCCGGGGGCTTTGACCGACATCCGCGTCCTGTCCAGCTCATATCCCTTGGCCTCCAACTGCCGGGCAAAGGATGGCCAGTCCAGGCTGTACCGCAGACAATACTCTATATCCTCCTTCAGTTGCTGTCGATGGGTGGGTTGGCCCTTCTGCTCCTTCCAGTAAACCCCTTTGGATCGGCTGCCGTAGAACGGCGCATTGGTCAAAATAGACAGTCCATGCTCCTTGCACACGGCGTCCGAGATCTCCCGTAATTCCCGGTGCTGCTCTATGCTGTTGCGGAATTTGTGTCCGTCCCGGAAGGAAACGGAGTTGACCACAAAATGATTGTGCAGATTGTCCGTGTTCAGGTGCGTGGTGACCAGGACCTGAAAATCATCGCCCCACATGCGCCGTGCGGTCTCCAGCCCGATCTGGTGGGCCTCCTCGGGCGTGACCTCCCCGGTCTTGAAGGATTGGTAGCCATGGTAGGCAATGACCTTGCCTCGCTCCCCGAACCGCTGTTTTACCGCCACCATTTCTTGGTAGGCGAAGGCGGCTGAACAGTTGACCCCGGAAACGTATTTCTTTTCATCGGTCTTTTCGTCCTGTTCCGTATAGCGGAGCGCCTGATATAAGCCCTCGTCGAGATACTTCCGCTCGGTGGTTTTGTCAGGGTTGTCGGCATAGTCCAGGACCTTCTTAAGGTAGCCCCTTACGGGCCAGAAGCCGGTAGTTGCCATATAATCACCTCCTTAACCCAAAGAGCCGCTTCCTCGGCTCTTCTGCCGGTTTCTCTAGGACCTCGATCATTCCCCGGGGCTCCGGCGCTGCCGGGCCATCGTATCCGTTGGTGAGGACGCTCTGCATCTCGTTCAGCAGGGCCAGGGCCTGCTCGTTGGTTTCCTTAGAAAACGGCGGACGGCACAGCCGACCCAGCCGTTCACAACATACAAAGAAGGCGTCGGGCAATGTCCCTTTCGGTTCAAAGCCCAACGCCCTCTGGCGCAGATACTCGCTCTGGCTCAGGCCACATTTTCGAGCCAGGCCGGCGATCTGCTGTTTCTGTTTCTCCGTCACGCGGATCTCGATCCGTGCCTGTCGGGTATCGTTGTTGGCGGGTATCGCCTCCTTTCTAATAACATGGTGTCCCTGGCGCGCAGCGCCATCCAGGGGGTTAGGGGGATGCGCCCCTTAAAAGCAGGAAACCCGGGGAGCGCGATTTGGACGCGCCACCCCGGTTTTCGACATTTGTACACACAAATGTCCTGCTTGCTATCCTCTGCGACAGAAAAAGGAGTCTGCGACAACGGGACTCCTTCAGCCCATCGCCGCAGCTCATTTTCAGTTCAAGTTGAACTGCATTTTCAACAGACAATGGTTCGTATCCCAAGTCGGGACGCGTTTCACCTTGGACCATGATGGTCCGAAGTTCCCGCTAATAATTCCCGGACAGCTTGTCGGGAATTATGAGGTCGCCGGGTTAGTAAGTTTTTCTGCGGTTATGACAGTGTTCAGCTGATTCGAAACAGAGGGGTCAAAAACACCGATTTTTGACCCCTTGCTCATGGCACGTTTACCGAGTGACCCCAATAATGGTCGATTTTGGGGTAACTTTTCATCAGGCCCACTGCGCCATGAATTCGTCCGCAATGGCCAGGCTCCTTTCCAGCGTATCTGCATCCGGCTCGGATGGGTCGCCCTGTGCTGCTGCGGTCATGGGGACGGAATAATCAGAAAGGCGGTCAGCCACCAGATCGGCGATCCGCTCCGCTAACCGTTCCTGTTGCTCCTCCTCGGCTTGCCGTCGCTCATGGGCGATGATCGCGTTCATAATGAAGCGGCTCCGCTTGCCCGAGGGGACGGCCTGTATGATCGACCATGCCTCCCGATCCAGCGGCTTGTCCAGATTGAACCGCAGCTTCTGGTGTTCAACTGACATATCTACGATTCTCCAAGGTCCGCTTTGCCATGAACTCATACCCCTTCGCCGTGGCCGAGATGTCGTCGTTGAAGGTGACCCGGCGCTTGTCGTAGTCGGCGAAGATGCGGATAAGGCAGCCGCCTCCGCCCACGATATAGAGATTCATGGCCCGGGGGTTGTACTCATGCTCCCGCAGGATGCGGAAGACACCGGCAGCGTAGGCTTTGGCTGCCTTCTCCATGACGGCCAGATACTCGTCCGAGGCGTCCGCCGTTCCGTAGATCAGGTAATCGGTGATCAACTCCTCCGGGACCTTCTCATGGAAGGCGTCCATAAGGGCGTCCTTGATACTGCTCACGCATTGCTTCACGCCGTATTCCTCGGTCCACATCCGGGTGATGTCCGGCTTGCCGCTCCGCAGGAGCATCAGATTCATGGTGCCGTTGCCCAGGTCGCAGAGCATGGTGGTGCCCTTCAGTTCCGCCGCGCTATCGGCGACGGCGGCGAATCCCTGGGGATAGATCTCGCAGCCCACAAAATGCACCGTGTACTGCTTAAAGTTGAAAATGTAGGTTACTGTTTCTTTCTGCAACAGGTATGCCCGAAAAGCCTCCTTTTGTGTCCCGGCCCATTTCAGGGGCAGGCCGGCGGCCAGAAAGATGTCCGCGCCGGTCAGCCCGGCGTCGTTCAGCTCCATGGCGATACCGGCCAGCATGAGCAGATAATAGTCCAGGTCCAGGGCCTTGTCCGGGCGGTACTCCTTGTGCCCCGCGCCGACGGTGTAGTACCGGCCCTCATAATACAATAGGTTGTCCGGGAAGGTGGGCTCCCCCTCGTGGGCCAGGATACCGGAGGGGAAACAGTGGTTGGCGGTCTTCATATTGCCGTAGCCGTGATCCACGGCGATGATCAGTGTGTCGTTGTGTCGCTGCATGTAGTGATTCCTTCTTTCTTTGCTGTAGATTTTCCGTTTCCGGAAGAAGCGACGATAAAGGTCCGTTCCCGCAACTTCTGTTCAAGTTGAACACAAGTTAGCGGTGCGAAACAAGAAGCTGTTATCCATTGGAGTATCGCTTAGACATGGAAACGCCCCGCAGGAATGACCCTGCGGGGCGTTGGTTCCGTTTCGATGTTCTGTTGCAGGGCGTCAGCCCGCTGCCGTTTGCGCCTCTTTCTTCGGCTTGCGCTTCTCATGGTAATATTGGCGATGGTAGGCCCGCTTCTCACGCTGAGCGGCCTGCTGTTCTGGAGAAGCGGTGTCCAGTGAGATGCCCGCATCCGGGAGATCCAGCTTTCCGATATAGGTGAGGTACACCTCCACCTCCTGGACCCGTTCCCCGTTGACCTTCTCTGCCGTATGCACGAGGATCTTTTCCACAAATTCAAGTATCATTTTATCGGTCAAAACGGAGAAGTCGGAGTACCGTTCGGCCAGGGCAATGAACCGTTCGGCCCGGTCCGTATCCTCCGCAAAGGCGTCCGCCTTCGCCTGATCTTCCGCGAGAGCCTCTTTCAGCGTCCTCTGTTCGGCCTCGTAGACAGCCGCCATCTGCTGATACCGTTCCAGGGGGATTCGCTCCAAGGCATAGTCCTCGTATACCTTCATGATCAGCCGGTCAAGCTCCGATATGCGCCGCTGGGCCTTGGCGATTCGCTTTTGAAGCTCCTTCGCCTGAGCCTGCGTTTCGATTTGAGATTCCTCCCGCACCCGCTGGATAAACTGTGCCTTATCGAAAAGAGCAAACTGCACCGCCGCCCGAATGGCGTTGAGTACCAGCGTTCGGATGGCTTTTGTGGTGATCCTATGTTCAGAGCAGACGCCATCGCAGCGCTGCAGCGAGATCGTATATGTGGAGCAGGCATAATAATCCTTTGGAAACAGCCCGGTTTCGGGATCAGGACCCACAGCCCTTTTTTGGGACTTTCCCATGCCTCTATGGTTATACATTCTCCGTCCGCAGTCGGCACAAAACACCAGTCCGGTCAGCGGGTTCGCCTTGCCGAGAGTATCGGTGCGCCGCTTCACGTTCCGAGCTTTCTGTACCGCATCGAAGGTCTCCTGGTCGATAATGGCCTCATGGGTGTTCTCCAGGATCTGCCATTCGGACGGGTCGTTCAAAATGTGTTTGTGGGTCTTATACGATTCCGCCGTAGATCTGCCGTTGACGGTATGGCCAAGATATTCCGGCCGAGACAGGATGTATGCAACGGATACTGAGTTCCAATCATAGGGATGCTGATGGGCATACTCTCTGTCGCAGTTCCTGACGCCATGGGTCGCCATATAGTAAGAGGGTTTTTCTACCTTCTGTTTCCGAAGCCGCCGAGCGATCTCCTGGACGCCGATCCCCTGGGCTGCCCAGGCGAACATCTGGCGCACTACGGCGGCAGCCTCCTCGTCGACGATCCGCTTATGCTTGTCGTTAGGGGCTTTCTTGTACCCATAACAGGGAGAAGAGGCGTAGGGGATGCCCGCCTTGCCGCGGGCTTTGTATGCCTGCTTCTGCTTCCGGGAGGCATCACGAAGATACCATTCGTTCATGATGTTCAAGAACGGGGCAAACTCTGCGCTGGCCTGATCGGCGCTGTCCACGTTGTTGGCTATGGCGATGAATCGAACATTGTTCTGGGGGAAATAGATCTCCGTATAATAGCCGGTCTGCAAATAGTTGCGGCCCACCCGGGACATATCCTTGACGATGACGGTGGAGACCTTTCCGGCCTCTATATCCGCCACCAGGTCCTTCCACCGAGGCCGTTCAAAATTACCCCCGGACCAGCCGTCGTCGGCATAGTCCACGCAGTTGGTAAAGCCATGCTGCTTTGCATAGTCACGCAGGACCTCCTTCTGTGTCTGTATAGACACACTATCCCCGGCAGCTTCGTCATCCCGGGAGAGGCGCTCGTATAGGGCTGTGATCTTGTTGGTGGGAATGAGAGTTGCGTTTTTCATGAGATCATCCTTTCGGTCTGCGGACGATCCCTCTGCGGTACTGACAGTATACCACAGTCGCCATCGTTTGCAAGGGCTTCATCGCGGACCAGCCGCAGCAAGATATCCTCTAATTTTTGCGTACCGCTTTCGTTTGCCACGACCTTGACGCGATACGTGGTGTTTCCGATCCGTTGAGTCAAATACATAGGGGCAGCCATGTCCTCCTTTCCTGAAAAGTCCATTAGGTGCAATAAGCGGCAGTGCATAGATATCTGTGATCATTTTTGTTTCTCCATTTCTATAAAATGATAGTGTCGATTTCGTTCGCTTCCCGAAAATCGGTGCGAGGCATTGGACAAAGCAGCAGCCGGTCCGCTGAGTGCGAACCGGCTGCAAAACGAAGGGGGCGCATCATGGCAGGGCCACCAACCGAGGTACGGCGGGCTCCCGGCGCTGCCCGTGCTCCCGGAGCAGGTCGAGGATCGCCTGTTCCACCTCCGCGTCCGTCATGTCCTCGGAGAAGTACGGGGCCAGCGCTGACCAGGGGAGCCGGATCACCCGTTCCGGGGCGGCCGGGGTGCCTTCCATTGCAATAGATGCTGCCTCCGCTGTAGTCACTGATTCCTCCGTACCTTCACAGTCGGCGGTGCTGGTAAGCACAGCATGGTCCGGTACAATCAGCGCAACGCTTTTCTCCCTCGGCTCCTCAACCACAGGCTTCGCGGATCTTTCCAGCTCGATCTCCTTCCCGTTCAGTACTGCGCGCAAGTTCCGGATGGTGAAATCGCTGCTGCCTGATAGCTTGCGGATACGCTTCGCCTGCTCAGTAGACGGCGACACCTGTTCCTTCAGCATGGCAGACCACAGGGTCTTCTGCTCTGCAGGGGAGAGATAGGACAGCTCCACCCCAGCCCTCATACACATGGTGGCGTTATCCACCTTCTTCTGGAACTCGGGAATTAGCTTGTTCAGCCGCAAGTACCGCTGCACCTGGGCTCCGCTGTCGCAGCCTTCCATTCCGACCAGATCTCGGGTTTTCCGGTGCTCCATTGGATCACCGTTGGCTCGTTTTTCCTGGATCGCCTCCATCTTCAGCTTGTAAGCAAAAGCCTTTTCACTGATCTTCAGGTCTCCCCGCTGGTGGAGGTTGCTGTCCACCATGCAGATCATGGCGTCCTGGTCGCTCATCTTCCGGATGACGCAGGGGACCGTCTGGATGTCCGCGAACATGCACGCATCCACCCGGTGATGGCCGGAGATGATCTGAAATGTGTCCCCGCCATCCAGTGGCCGGACGATGATCGGAGTGATCACGCCGTTTTGCTTGACGCTCTCCACCATCTCCGCCATCTGTTCATCCGTATACACATGAAACGGCAGATGGTCGAACGACCTCAGACAGCGTCTGTCCAGCTCCCGCAGGATGCCCTCCGCTTCGTACTCGGCGGCGTATACGCCCTCCAGAGCCTTTTCGGCGTCCTTCTTGTTTCCTGGTTTTTGGTTGTTCATGGTTTTCTTCCTTTCTATATGATCGTAGTCAGTTACATTCCCGGCCGCAGCCGGTGCGATACACAAGAAAAAGAAACAGCCGGCCCGCAAACTGCGAACCAGCTGCAAGAAATCCCTGCCCTCTGTTTTTCTGTTGTTCCCTTCCCGTGTGGATCACGGTGCGATACCTTTTCCTCCTGTTTTTCCGCCTCCTTTCCTGGATTTTCAAACACAAGTACCCAAAAAGTACGGGACTAGTGTTTAATCATCATTTCTGTGGATCGTCAAACTGCCGCCTTCTTCAGGTTTCTGAAATAGTCCTATAAATGGCATTGTTACGAATGGGCGGCCATAGTATACTTTCCCAGGAGGAATACGCTATGTCCACCTGGTTTCGCATCTATACCCTATCCGCTATCGCCGTCATGCAGAACGCCCAGCTGGGCGAGGACGGCGTATACCGCTTTTATCTGTCGGAATCGGCGGTGAAGAAGTGCGTCGCCCATGGCGCGCCGGATGTGCAGGAGCCCTGCCCCCTGTTTGACCAGATCCTGTACCAGCAGTACCCGAACGGCATCCTGCAGAACGGCATCATGGAGCAGCTGTCCGACATCCTGTTCATCATGGACTTTTCCCGTATCTTTGACCGCACCTACCGGCAGAAGAAATACCTGGACCGGCAGGCAAAGGCGCGGGACATGTTTCGTCCCCGGGGGATCACCCTGGATTTCGGATACGGGGCGTATCGGTATGTGGCCTTCGAGCGCTCTGCCAGCATGAGCCGCAACGCCCGGATCGCGTTCATCCGGGAGGACTTTTACAAGCCCATCCGAAAGCGGATCATGCTGGACATGGACATCGGCCTGTGCCAGCTCTCCAAGCTGTACGCTTATAACGGCCTCATGCTCACCAGCGGGACCCGGGTGGACGGGTTTATCTTCGATCCCAACCGCGTCGTCGTGGTGAAGAATCCCCGGGTGCTGACCGACTACATGACGGTGGTGACCGTAGAGGACGACGGCACCGAGAACGCCGTGCGGAAATACACCCGCTGCGAGGAAGCCCAGCAGCTCGAGATCCAGCACTTCGACGGGGAGGGGCTGATCAGCCGGGAATACGCCGCCTGGATCGACCGCATGTACTGCGGTGTGCATGTCCACACCTCCTTCCAGATCCGCATGCCGTATATCAAAGGCGTGGTCCACGAGGTGGACTTTAGGGCCATGTTCCGGGAACTCGGCGCGGACCATGTGACGGACTGCTGGGGTGTGGACCATCCCATCCAGGATGTGGACCTTATCCTGACCGAAAGCATGTTCAAGGGGCTGGGCTGGATGACGGACGCGGGGCTGTCCTTCCCGGAGTTCCTGGCCCGATGCAAAGCGTACCGTCATGGACTGTATATCTCCGAGACTTCCCAGCCGTTTGCCGTGCCGTTCACGGAGCTGAACTATCAGTTTCTGAACACGGCGGCCATTGACAACGAGCAGTTCCGTCCGGGGGACCTGCCTCCAGGCTGGACCCATGACCCGAACGATGATGTGCGCCATTGGATCACCAAGACCACGGAGATCGAATACTACCGGAATGTGGCGGACGAGTCGTTTCGGGTCGACCGCTACACGAAGACGGGCTACCCCGAGGGCAGCATGGGCTGGCACAGAGCGCAGCTGTTGAAGCGTAATCCCCTGTTCATCCGGGAGAAGCCGTTCTGCGAAGCCTACGAAAAGCGAGCGGAGTCCATCCTGAACAGCTACGCCCGGGGCAACCTGTACGCCGCGGGGGACAACCGATACCTGTCGGACGATCTGCTGCTGCTGATCCGATACCTGGTCCACGACCAGGTGGATGATGTGACGAAGGTGGATCTGGCGCGGGAGACGCTGAAGGAGGGGGAGTTTTACGCTCCCGGCTTCACCTATTACAGAAACGAGAAGTTCACCCTGCTTCGAAATCCCCATATCGCCCGCAACGAGGAGACCGTAGCCCGGTGCCCCGAGGAGATCGGGCACTACCGGCAGAAGTATCTTTCGCACCTGACATACGTGGTCATGGTCAACGCCGAATCCCTGATCCCGGAGCGGCTGGGCGGTGCGGACTACGACGGCGACATGATCAAGACCATCGCGGACCCGCTGCTGAATGAGTGCGTCGCCCAGACCTACAGCGGCGGAGGTACCAGCTTCGATACCCGCGAGACCATCCTGCCCGTGCTGAAGATCCCGGCAGCCAAGCCGCTGCTGCGAAACGCCAACGACTGGGAGGGCCGGTTCGAGACGGTCCGCAGCACCTTTGATTCCCGGATCGGGCAGATCTGCAACGCCGCCTTCAACCGCAGTGTGATCGCGTATGACGAAAGCATCGACCCGGAGGCCCGGCAGCAGCTGATGGAGGAGGTGGAAACATTGGAGATCCTGGTGGGGCTGGAGATAGACTCCGCCAAGACCGGGATCAAGCCGGACCTGGACGAGTACCTGAAGCAGCAGGAGATCAGTCGGAGCCCCTTTTTGAAGTATCGGGACATCATGGCCGACAAGGGACAGCGGACCTGGTATGAGCCCACCCAGCAGGAGCAGCTGGATGAATACTTCGCCGCCACCGACTGGGACAGCGTGACCTCCAACGTGGAGCAGCTCCCCTATTACGCCAAGCTTCTGAAGGAGAACACGCCGAAGCTCCGTCCCAAGCCCGCCAGGGACGAGGAGCTGTTCTCGTTCTGCCGAAAAAAGAACTGGAAGAAGCGGATCGACCCGGGTGACCTCGCCCTGCTGCGTTCCGTCATCTCCGACTACGACAGCGCCCAGCGGCGGATACGGCTGCTGCGGGTGAAGCGGAAGGACCTGCAGCGGCGCAGCGACGTGGAGCGCATCCTGTTCCGTCGCGGACAAGAGGACCGATACTCTGCGGATGAGCTGTACGGCGTCTTTCAGCAGTACAGAGCCAGGGAGATCGCCCACTACCGACGTAAGCTCCAGGAGAGGCAATGGCACCTGCTGAACGAGGACGAGCGGGAGCTGTTCCTGCTGACCGCTCTGCCGTATGAATATCATGTCCGGTATCTCGATGTGTTCGCGGACTTCCGGGAAAACGGATACCGGCTGCTGCTGGACATCCTTTCGGACTACGACGATCTGTACCGGGCCGAAGCGAGGAAGGAGAACGCCCGTCGCCGGGACACCGACAGCGACCTGATGCAGCGGATCATGGACCGATATGACCGGGAGCGCCCCGTGGACTATCGGCGCATGGTGTCGGAGGAGGCGCGGCAATATCTGATAGAACGGATCGACCGTCGGTTCGCCCTGCAGTGTGCAGTCGCTCTGAAGCGGCGGGACTTCGCCATTGAGGTGCTGCCGGACGCCATGGTCTCCCTGGCGGTGAGAGGAGGGAAGCTCCGTGCTCAATGAAATAGAAGAATTCAAGGCGTATACCACCTTCCCGGCCTATACGGCCAGGAACAAGTTCGACAATACTTATCTCGGTAGGTTCACCTACGATACGCTGTTAGAGAAGCACGGCCTTGTCCGCGTATTCACGATCCTGGCCCGAGGCTATGTGTGGGGGACGGACACGCCGGACCTCATGCGCGGGCGGCGGGCGCTGTACGCCTGGTGCAGCCTGCCCACAGGGCGGAAAGGGTTCGGACAAGAATCTACCGGCGACTGGCAGAAAGCGCCTGTCAGCTTCGGGGACCTCCACGATGAGTTCCCGACCCTGGTGACCGAGAACGGTTCCGGCTGGTACTACCGGCATATCCGGAACATCGTCCGCTTCTCCAAGCGGAACGAGGGTCTTCTCTCTCAGGACGCCCTGAAGCATTGTGCCGCGCTGGACGCCAAGTTCAAGAACGCGTGGGCGGACGACCTGGTCCGCTTTCAGATCCCCCTGTATTCTCCCGGCACAAAGGCCATGTGGGGGCTGCGCTTCGACGACATTCTGGCCGACGCCCTTTTGCAGGGACCACTGCAAAACTACGAGATACCGCTCTCGGAGGAGCTGCTGACCGTCCTCCACGACGCCACGCCGGGGCCCATCCCCAAGGAGGTACTGCCCACGCTGTTTCGATACTACCTGGCCCACGGACAGCCGGACACGGACTGGGTGGTCCTGCCGGTGGCCAACTTCGACGCCTATTTCGGCACCACCTCCTTCGGCCGCACCTGGCTGTCACGATTCCCGGCGGACATCCTGGAGCGCACTGCCAATCCCAGCGTAAGTAGGTTCCGTCCAGGGAAGAGGATACAAGTGTATCTGATCTGAACACAAAAAAGGGAGCATCCCGGCTATCCTGCCGAGATGCTCCCTTGTCCCTTGCTCAGTTCCTATTCTGTTATGTACTCCCCGATCAGGGTCTGTCCTGCTTCCAGCACACCCGTAATCAATGACGCAAGAAAGGGAGCGACCATTGCTCCGATCCCCACCGCAAAAACCCGGATCGTCAGGAACGGCTCAAATCCAAGCGCCAGGTAGGCGACGCCTATCAGGAGCAGCAGCATCCCGCCCAACCTCAATACCACGGATGCGATACCTGTTGCGATCAGGCTCGTCCATTTCAGCAGGCATAGGGCCAACCACACCGGGGCCAGCAGCACCTTGAACACCATACGCATATCGCCCCCGATCAGGAATAGATGAGATCATTCCTCACGATCTCCTCAGCCCGGTTGCGGATGTTGTTCATACGCCGGACCCATTCCATCTGATCCTGCCTCTTTACCGCTTCCGTCACGCCTTCAGCTATGGCCATCTGCTTGACTAAGGTGTCCATGAGATCAAGTGCTACCGTGTTGGTGTCGATCAGGTGCTGAGTCAGGCTGCCATTCAGCAGCATGGCGTTGTACATGCCTTTCTTATGCTCCTTCAGATACCGCTTCCTTCTCCAGCCCCACACGCCGATCTCTCCCTCTGGCTGCGGGTCCATGACCAGGTCAGGGATCTGGACATCGCCGATCTGCGTATACGTTCCGCCGTTCTCTTCAAAAATGGACTTCATTTCTCTAACCTCCCGTGATAAAATGATTTGCGGCTACCAGCCGGATATAACTCCTTTCCGATAGCCGCAATGTTTCTTTCATTTACCGCAGAAGGACCATCTCGCAGCTATTCTGTAGTAGCGGTTTGAAAACCACCCTTTACAGAATAAAGCTTAAGCTTTTCTTTTTCTGCGACTTTTTCTTTTCACTGAAAAGAAAAAGTCGCAGAAAAAACTATTTCAACAAATACTCCATAAAAACCGGTATCCGCTGCTCCCAATAGGCCTCAGAATGCTTGGCGTCGGGGACGATCCGGGCGTCCACCACGGCCCCGGCCCGGGTGAGCCGCTGGGCGGTGCGGAACACGCCGGTCAAGAAGCCGGTCTTCGGGTTCGCCTCCGCCGTGCCCATGTCCATATAAATCCGAGTGGACGGCTGGAGGGGGTGCGCCTTCAGCAGTTCCGCCTCGTGGCCCCGGGCCGCCCACAGGCTGGGGGACAGGGCCGCCGCCCTGGAGAAGGTGCCGTTATAGGCCACCGCGGCGTACAGGGCCATGAGCCCGCCCATGGAGCTGCCCGCGATCAGGGTGTGCTCCCGGTCCGACAGCGTCCGATACTCCCGGTCGATCCGGGGCTTGAGCTCGTTGACGATCCAATCCATGGTCAGCTGGCCCCGAGCCTCGAACATCAGCCTCCCCTTCCACCAGATGTCGAAGGGGGTGTACTCGTTCATCCGATTCTCGCCCTCCGGGTTGCACTCCACCGCCACCAGGATCAGGGGCCGCCTGCTCTTTTCCAAATACTGCTTCATGCCCCAGCTCTTGCCGTAGGTGGCGTGGCTGTCGTAGAACACGTTGTGACCGTCGAACATATAGAGCACCGGGTACCGCTCGTCGCTCGTTTCATACCCCTTGGGCGTGTAGATGTACAGTCGCCGGGGCTTCTTCGTGGGCAGAGTGGGGATCTGGATCTTTTCTACGCGGATCATGGGGTTCGGCTCCCTTCGTCGTTTGCATCATTGTAATCCTGCCGCGGCCATCCCGCAAGGGGCCACATATAAAAAAGCCCTCGAAGGGCTTTCTTCATTCTAACGTGTCCTCCTTATAGTTCAGCAGGAACCGGGCGCTCCGCTTCTCGTAGAGCCGAGCCGCCAGATCGTCGGCGACGGGGATGAGGATGCGCTCGTGCTCGCACTGGACGGGGTGTACCCGGTGCATGTCCCCGGTGAGGCTG
>Ga0247611_10006799_pt1 | contig 14569 bp, 9 predicted proteins | sample 177DNAGHGhighgp2_FD_192422 | JGI IMG/M metagenome (GOLD analysis project Ga0247611, IMG submission 192422) | Sheep rumen microbial communities from Palmerston North, Manawatu-Wanganui, New Zealand - 1770 DNA GHGhigh gp2 | ecosystem: Host-associated > Mammals > Digestive system > Stomach > Rumen ...
TGGGAACTAATATATTATTAAATTATATTCCATATATTTCTAATTCAATGTCATTTATAACTAAAAGTATCGCCGCCGTAATGCAACTTGCACTTTCTATGGATTACGCAATTGTATTACTTCATGCTTATAGAGAGGAAAAGGAAAAAGGATTAAATAATAATGATGCTATGACTATGGCATTAACAAGATCATTTGCTCCTGTATCTTCTTCATCTATTACTACAATTGCTGGTTTAGTTGCCTTAATGTTCATGAGCTTTTCAATTGGCTTTGATGTAGGCTTAGTACTTGCTAAAGGTATATTAATAAGTTTATTATCAGTATTCTTATTTATGCCAGGTTTATTATTACTATCAGATAAATTATTATTAAAAACTTCTCATAAACCATTAGATTTAATAATAAAAAATAGTATTAATAACAAAAAAGAAAAAAGAATTAAAAATGGAAAAAAGGTTTATTCATTAACTAATTTCCAAGAAAGAACTAAAATAATCATTCCTGTTTGTGCACTTGTTGTTATTGCATTTGGCTTATTCTTCAATCTAAAAACTAATTATAGCTTTACTCTACAGGCATCAAGTGATAAAAATGCAATAATTAATATAGATGATAAAAAAATAACAGATGAATTTGGAACTCAAAATACTTTAGTTGTTTTAATCCCTAAAAATGGTGATAGATTAAACGCTAAAAACACTGAAAAAGAGGTTATTAATTATTTAACTAATTATAAATATAATGATAAATATGTAATATCTTCTGCTCAAGGATATTCTACATATGGAGTATATGAATATTTAACTGCTGAAGAATTTACAAAATTATATCTAGATAGTAATTCATATAATGCTAATTTAAGAGGAATTAATGTTTTATATGAGTATATGTATAATGATGGTAAAGCTAAATTAAATGATGATAATAAATTAGTAGCTAATGTATATGATATTATTGAATATGCAGCAACTAAAGATGGTGCTAAAAAGATAACTGAGGCATCACAACAATTAGTAGATAAAATAAATTATATCTATAATCAAAAGCTAACTAAAGAAGAATTTGCAACAGCAAATTCAATATCATTAAGTATTGTAAATAATATCTATGATACACTTAATAGTGATAAATTAACTACATATGAAATATTAAAATTTATAACTTCAAATAATTATGCTATAAATTCATTTGAAGAAGTTCAAAATCAAATTGATTCTAATTATAACGAATTAGTATCTAACCATGTATTTAATGATGATAATACAGTAAATGAAACTACAATAGCTGCAATGAAGACATATTGTGATGCTGTTGACAATAATTTATTAGATATAAATAATCAAGTAGTTAAAATGACATATACTAAATATATGACAATTTTAAAGGAATTTAATTATGATGAATTATTAAATACATATCCATTTATTACAGATGATATAGCTAAAGCTTTATTAAACAATAACGAAACAATTCCTAATTATTTAATAATTCAAGCTTCTTCTTTAAAGAAAATCGCATCAAATTATGGTTCAATACTTCAAAATACAATAAATGAAAAATATAATGAAATTCCAAATTATGATGAAGTATTAACTAAAGAATATGCTTTAATGAATTATGGTATTGATAATAATACATTAAATAAATTATTTGAAAATACTGTAACTAATTCAATATTATTTTATACACTAAGTACTAATAAATATTATACAAATGAAATGTATCAAAATGAAATGAATGAAAAATTCTTATCTAACTATAATGCATTTAGTAATTTTGAATCAGAAAATTATGTTAGAGTTATATTCAATTTAAATATGCCAAAATCAGGCGAAGATTCATTTAAGGCAATTAATGAAATAACAGATCATTTATATCATAATTATAGTGGTATAGAGGTTGTATCAGAAACATTTGTTTATTCACAAATTAAAGATGTATTTAATAATGATATTATATTAGTTAATTTAATATCATTTATCGCAATATTAGTAATTATTGCTATAACATTTAAATCATTCTTTATTCCTATTTTATTAACTACATTAATTCAAGGCGCTATTTGGTTAACAATGGGTATATCTACAATGATGTCAAATGAAGTATTTTTCATTTGCTATATAGTTGTAATGTGTGTTCAAATGGGTGCTACAATTGATTATGGTATATTGTTAACTAATAACTATATTGAAAATAGAAAAGAAATGAATAAGCACGATGCTATTAAAAATGCATTCTTATCAAGTATTACAACAATACTTACTTCTGGTTCTATTTTAGTTCTAGCAACATTAATAATTGGTTTAGTATCTAAAGTTTCAATCATTTCAGATTTAGGATTATTATTATCTAGAGGATGCTTAATATCAGTATTAATGATAATTATTGTTTTGCCTCAAACATTGCTTTTATGTGATAAAATAATTGAAAAAACATCAATCAATACTAAATTCTATGATGATAAAGAATATATAAAGGTTAAAACAAAAACAATTGAATCTAAATAACAAAGAGGGCAAATTTTGCCCTCTTTTACATTTCTTCAAAACGATATAATTCCATATCAGCCCAAGAATATTGAATCATATATTCTCCATGATATGAATTTTTATATTTTTTATTTCCTTTTAAATATTCATATGAATCACATAAAATCATCTTTGTATTAATTGCATATGAATTTGTATCTACTATTAATAAATCTTCTAATTTTAATTCATCTAATACTTTTTTTATTTCTGCAAATATTTTTGTTATATAGCTTTGAATTGTTCTTGAATATGAATCATCCTCATATATTACGGATGCAAGCTCCTTTCTATTAATTGAAGATCCTGATCTATCAATTAAATAAGCTAAAGTTTCTTTAGCTTTGGCTGATAATTTTATAGGCTTACCATCTACTTTTATATCGAAATTGCCAAATGCTTTTACTTCTACTCTTTTATTAACCTCATTATCATTAATAAAATAATCTATTTCTTCTTCAATCATTTCTTTAGTAATTGGCTTTAATAAATAACCTTTCGCATTAGCTCTTATTGCTTCATTAGTATATTCTGTATATCCTGTTGTAAAAACAACATTTATTTCAGGATGATTTTCTCTTAAATATTTAGCTATATCTATGCCATTAATATCTGGCATATTTATATCAGAAAATATAACATCACAAGTATTATTTTTTAAATACTCCTTTAAAGATTCGAAATTGCTAAATCCTACTACTTCATCTATTTTATCTATTTTTTTACAATTATTTATCATACCTTGTAAAATTATTTTTTCATCATCTAAACATATAACCTTCATATTTATTCCTCCGGAATAGTTATTTTTACTGTAGTACCTACATCAACTACACTTTCAATTTCAAATTTTCCTTTAACCATATTTTCTATTCTTGTTTTTACATTCGAAATACCAACATGATTTTTATTATCATTATTTATTTTATTAATATCAAATCCAATACCATTATCTTTAATTAATAATATATGATTATTATTATCCTTATATGTTTTTATTTCAACAATACCTTTTTGTCTCGCTCTTACACCATATTTAATTGAATTTTCTAATATAGGTTCTATTGTTAAAACTGGCAATTTAAAATCATTATCTAATATATCAAATTTAACTTCTATATTATCAAATCTAATCATTTCAATTTCTGCATAAGCTTTTGCGTGCTTTATTTCATCTAGGATACTTACTGGTTCTGTTTTATTTAGTGCATCAGTATTCATTCTTAAATATTTTGAAAAGTTATCTATAGTTTTACTTGCTAAAGCGGGATCTATATCACATAAAACTTGGATTGTAGCTAGTGTGTTATAGATAAAATGAGGTTTAATTTGTGATAGCATTAAAGCTGTTGTTTTATCACGCATTTCTCTTTCATGCTTAATAGCGTCATTATATGCTCTATCATAGCTTAAATACATAAAGAATAATGTGGCACCAAAGGCGTATGCTTCTTGAGTATATGAATAGTTTAAATCTAATACCATAGATAATGTTTGAACAATAATTGCTTGAATTATTGTAAATATAATAATGATATTTACTTGCTTACGTGTTTTATTAATTTTAGTATCTACTATTGATATTATTATTAATAAAATTAAATATATAGCGCATATTACGTGTACTGTATATCCTAAGAATGTTCTATCAAATATATTGGCACTATTATACCAAACTACAAATTGCATTGAAGGATTTTTATATGAGAATAATAAAAATGAATACATTATTGTATTAATTACAACACCAATCCATAATAAATATCTTTTCTTATTTTTTATATTCATTCTTAAATAGTAAAATAATACAATTATTACCGGTCTTAATGAATACGTTATAAATGAAAATAGATATCTTGGATAATTCTCATAATCTAAGTGATTATCATCAAATAATATTTCTAAAAATTCAAATGTTGACAATAATAAAATTGATATAATCATTATTATTAATATTTTTTTATCCTTTTTATTTATTTTAGATGCTATAGATATTACAAGTAATAATCCTAAGCACATAAAAAATAAGAAAAAGTGATCATTAAAATATTTTAAAAATTCCCTCATAATTTGCACCTATAAAATATAATTTATACATTAATTATATTAATTAATTTAGATTATTACAATAAAAATTACTGCTAGATTACTAACAGTAATTTCTATTATTTATATTATTTATTTAGTTAAGTTTAAATCCACCTTATATGTATCTGAATTGAACCATACATTTTTAGTACTACTTTGAGTTAGTTTCTTATATGTATTATGTTCATCGATTGCAAAGTATTGATAATATACCCAGTATTTAATTGTATGATGTAACTTTTTAGAATAATCCTTAATTTCCATTCTTAATTTTTGATTTGCAGGGAAGAATAATTCCATTTGTTCTTCTGTAATGTATGAATAATATCCTACTGCATATCCTGGATTACATGTTTTAACATCACTTTTACCTAATAATTTACCTTCAACATCTACAACCTTCTTGCCATCTTTGTCATATAATTTAACATCGTTATAGCAATTGAAGCTTACTCTACCATAATCGGCATTGTCCATTAATTCAACTAGCTTAATATTATCGTTATTTTCTTTATTATAGTTATCTACATAATAACTATCTTGACTTCTTAAGTGAGCGATTATAATATCACAATCATGATTTTGATAAATATTATCAGTTTGAGTAGCGATAGATATTAATTCTTCTGGTCTTTCCCAATAAGTTTTAGCTACTGCATTTAGAAGTGGACTTAATAACTGTGCGCCACCAGATAAAGCTTCGTTAGAATTAATTACTTCAACAATCTTATTATATGTTATACTTGCAGCACCTGTAGGTAATAATGCGTTAGCTATAACACCATACATGAATGTTTGCAATAATTTAGCCTTTAAATCACTAGTTTTGGCATCTTTATCTTTATAATTGCCTTCTGAAAAATATGTTAATAGTTTTGTTAAACCTGGTTCGAATTTCTTAGCGTAATCATCACGAGTACCTATATTCTTTGTTAATTCATCTAAGAATAATGTTGTTGTAATGTTTATATCATAATTAGCTTTTCTTTCGTCTTTTGTTAATATCTTATCATTCAAAACACCCTCGACATTACCTAATATAACGTCTAGTGCGAATTTACCAACCTTTTCAATTGGTGTACCAATCATATCGAATTTTTCAGCTTTATAATTAGCCCAGTTACCATGATTTTCTATATATAATTTTTTGAATGTGTTTTCGTTTTGATCATAATTTTTAGGATCATAGAATTTAGTTTTGATGAACTTATCAATACCAAATCTAGTGAAGCCCCATTGGCTCATTGCTAGCTTTGGAACTAAATCATCTGGATTAACAATATTAAATATATTATTATAAATCTTATCCTTAGGTGCCTTTACTGTCTTAGAATTTATATTAGCGCCTTGAGGAGCTTCAAATGTATATGCATAAATATTATCATGCTTTAATTGAACTTTACCATTAAATAACTTTTCATTCTTATCAAGCTTATTATCTAGTAAGCCTGCAGCTAAGTTAGCTGTAGCACCACCACGTGAGAAGCCTGAAATCCAAATCTTAACTTCGCCTTCAATACCCTTAGTATCAATATAATAATCTAAGAAATTGATAAGCTTATTAGCTGCGTTATACCAACCCTCATGCATATAATCAGAGTTTTTACCATTACCTAAAAATACATTGTTTCCCCACTCATTATAGTATCCACCTGAACGAGGTACAACACCAATTAGAGTTGATCCATCGCTTAGTTTTTTACTAGCTGCACCGATACCTATAGTATCGAATGTAGTTTTAGATCTATAATCATTGTTTGAATCAAAATTTGAAAAGCCAAGAGATTCGAAGAATCCTTTAACCTTATTAGGTTGATTCTTATACCATTCATCTATTTGTTTATCATTGAATTCTCTTTTAATTTCACCTGCTGGTGATGAATAATTAGCCATATACAATGATAATGTAGCTAAATGTGGATTATATTTTGTTGATGCATCCTTAAAGAAATTATCTGAATAATACATCTTATTGTCATTATATGTTACAAGCTTAACATCTGGAGTAGTATTCACCTTTTCTTCTTTTGCTTGTGCAAATGAACACATTAGTAAAGCGAATGGAGTTGCTAGTGCAAATGCTAAAACTGTTCTTGTTATTATTTTTCTCATTTTCATATTAATTACCTCCGAGTAATTTTTTTGTAATCTTAATTGATTACGGCTATAGTATATATAATTAGTGTTGCAAAATGTGAGTAACAAAAATATTTTTTTTAAAAGAAAAAAAAAGCACTTTCGTGCTAATTTTAAATTATTTTAATTCTAATATTTCTTCTTCTAATATAATATTAAAATCTATATTATCTTTTATGGTTACAGATATAATAAAATCATCTTTATTTATAATATGAGAATAATATATATTATCTAAATATATTTTTTCACCATCAAAAGGTATTGATATAAATTCTTTTATATCTTTATTTATTCCCATTCCAATACATTTAGCTAGACTTTCTTTAGATGTCCAAATCTTAAAAAAATCTATATCATTATTAATTAATTTAAATTCTATATCTGTTGATATATATCTTTTTAAATTTAAATCAACTTCTTTTATTTTTTCTATATCTATTCCTATATCTTTATTATAATATGTAAATATAACCATATTTTTAGCATGAGATATATTAAAATAGATATTATCACTTTTAGGCTTATTAAATTTATCTATATAATAATCCTTTATATATTTTTTCTTAAAATATGTAGATATAATATTTTGATATTCATTTTCTTTTTTCTTATATTTCTTAGAATTTAAAATATCTATATCATTAATATATTTTAAATTATTAATAATATCGTCATTTAATTTATCAATATCATAATAATATAATTTAATTAAATTCATATATTCATCTTCTTTATAAAATATTTTTTAATTCATTTAATGATTTAATTTCATAGTCTGATATTTTATTTGTATCTTTAATATTTAATCTATTTAAATAAATTGTTTTAATACCTGCATTTTTACCACCAATTATATCAGTAGATATTCTATCACCTATAATTACATAATTTTCTTTATTATAATCATTTAAATCATTAAATATATATTCAAAAAATTTAATGTCAGGCTTATTATATCCTATTTTTTCAGATACATAATAATCCTTAAAATAATTATATATTTTAGCTTCCGATAGACGATTCTTTTGTGTCTCTAGCATTCCATTAGATGCGATAAATAAATCATATTTATTATATAGATAATTAAGTATATCTATATCATCATATAAATCTGCAGCTATTTTTAGATTATCACAATAATATTTATTACAAGATTCTATATCAAATTCTAATTTTAAATATTTTTTGAATTCATCAAATCTTTTAATTTGATATTCTATTCTTGTCATATATCCATCATTAAATCTATTAAACCAATATTCATTAATTTTAGAAAAATAATTTAAGTCATCAATACTTAATTCATAATTAGCATAATCCTTAATTACTTTTTTTATTATTTTCTTTTCGCTTTTTGAAAAATCAAGTAATGTACCATCTAAATCAAATAATATATATTTTATCATTTTCTACCTACTATATTTATTATTACATATTCATTATTACAAAAATTTTTAAATGGCATACCCCAATCAGATATTCCACTTGATACAATAAATGTTGTATTATCTATTTCCTTTTTACCATATACCTGATCATTTAAAAATGAAATAAACAAATGAGCAGGAAATAAATTGCCACCATGAGTGTGTCCTGATAATACTAAATCAACCTTACCTTTTTCATTTTCGTAATCTGCAGGCTGATGATCTAATAATATCATATATTTATTTGTATCAATACCAGTTAATAAAAGATCCATGTTTTTTCTTGGATATTTTTTATCATTTCTTCCAATTAAACAAAATTCATCAAACATAACATATTCATCAACTAATATTTTTACATTATTTTTTATTAATTCATTTTCTAAATCTGATGTATTAAAATCTCTATAACTATAATATCCTCTATCGTGATTACCATATACAAAATATACGCCATATTTTGTGTTAATTAATGATAGTGCATAACATGATTTTACCATATCTTCTTTTTTAGTATCATCATCAACAAAATCACCTGTTATAACTAATAAATCTACATTTTCTTTATCTATTTTTTTTATATATTCTATAAATTTGTCACCATCTATAGTATTGCCTATATGTGAATCAGATATTTGAGCTATTTTAAGATTTGAAATACTTTTTAATGTATTTATATCATATGTCTTTTTATATACACTTAATCCTAAAAATAAAGATATTAAAATATATACAAATGATAAGCCAATAGCTATAAAATTATATTTATAATATTTCTTTTCTCTATTTTTATTAATGAAATAAAAGATAATATCAAATATAAGCATAAATATAAATACATGAACATATATAATAGGTATAGCATATAATTTAATGAATGATATTGAAAATAATATTAAACATATACCAATAGATATTAAATGTTTAATTATTTTACTTTCTATTTTCTTTATATATTTAATTTGTAATATTTTATAATAAAAATAAAGTAGACACATTATATCAAGTGATATAAACATTAAATCAAACATAATAATTCACCAAAATAATTATATATTAAAAAATACCACTTTTTAAGTGGTAATTTCATCATTTTTTATTCTTTTTAATACTAAAAAATGCTTAATTATAAAATTAATAGCTATTAAAAATGTTAATAAGATCACAATTATTTGAAATGAAAATTCAATATATTTTACACTTACATTTAATACATCAGATTTATCAAATGTTCTTATCATTGTAAATTCTAGCATAAACATTGTAAATGTTGCTGAAATTAAAGACATTGAAGAATATATTTTCTTTCTTTCATTTTTTGTGCCTTTATTATGAATAATACCATATATTGCGATAGATAATTTAATAAAAGCATATAAGGCATAGCCATATATCATCCAATCAAAATAGAATTCATATAATTCCTTATCAGTTAATGTTTTTACAACTGTAATACTTAAAGGTGTTAGGGCTAAGAATAATATTATAGCTGATGTAAAATATAATATTTTTAAATATTTATTATTTTTACATAGAAAATAAATTATTATTCTTCCTAGCATAAATATATAGCTAAATATTGCATAACATAGCATATACCAAGAAAAAGACATGAAAGATAATATTAAATGTATTGTAGCAATAATAAATAAAGATATAACAGACATAAAAAAGCCTAAATCATATTTATTATATAAATTTAATATTTTATCTTTCATATTCTTATCCTCGATATATTAATATTTATAAATAATAACAATAATTTATTTTATTTTTCCCAAGGGAAAACATAATTAAGCTTTAAGGCATCTCTAACCTGACTCATTTCCTTTTGAACTGGCTCAGAAATAGGTACGCCAGTATTTTTTCTTTCTTGCCATACTAGGTATTCTTTTTCACCTGCAGTATAGATTCTACTTTCTCCAGGTGCTTTTTTAGAATTACGAATGCTTCTAATAATATCTCCAGCTTTTTTTCTACATAATTCTTCACCTAAAAAATGGTTAGTATCTATTGCGATAAAGAAATGTCCTAAATGATATGGTCTAATATTACCATTTTCGTCTTTTCCATTTAAATCTTTTCCATAAATACCATCTTGTAAGCATGCAGATAATAATTCAACAGCTAGGGCATATCCAAATCCCTTATATCCACCTAAAGCCTCACCAATACCACCAAGTGTTGTAAGTGCAGCCTCACCATTTCTAATCTTTTTAAGGGCAACACCAGCATCACCTTCTACCGGCTTTCCATCAAGACCAATGATAGTTCCAGGATGAACATTTTCACCAATTCTTTCATAATATTCTATTTTACCATTTTGAGTAATTGATGATGCACAGTCAATAACGAAATCAAATTCTTCATCTGTAGGAATTCCTATAGTTAAAGGGTTAGTACCAAACATACCTTCAACACCAAATGTAGGTGCAACTGAAGGACGAGCATTAGTACCTGTTATACCAATGCAACCTGCCTTTGTAGCCATAGTTGCATAATATCCTGCAATACCATAGTGGCATGAATTTCTTACAACTACCATACCCATACCGTATTTTTTAGCCTTTTCAATTGCTAAATTCATTGATTTATAACCAATTACTTGGCCCATTCCATCATGACCATCTACAACAGCTGTAGTTTCAGTTTCTTTTATTATTTCATAATTAGTAATTGGGTTTTGAATTCCTTTAACAATTCTATCTATATAAATAGGCTTAAATCTATTACAGCCGTGTGATTCAATTCCTCTTTTATCTGATTCAAGTAAGACATCTGTACAAATTTTAGCATCCTCAAGAGGGACTCCATATCCTACAAATGCATCAGTTATAAAATCATATGCAGTTTTCCAATCTAAATTAATTCTCATATCTTTCTCCTAATTTAAATAATGGCATCTCAAATAAAGATGCCATTAAATTTTTTTATTTTCTTGGATTTCTAATATTAGCTTGTGCAGCAGCTAGTCTAGCAACTGGTACTCTAAATGGTGAACAAGATACATAATCTAATCCAGCATTATGATAATAATCGATACTTCTTGCATCGCCACCAGTTTCTCCACATACACCAACATGTAGGTCACTTCTTGTTTGTCTACCTAATTTAACACTCATGCTAACAAGCTTACCAACACCATCAGTATCAAGTGTCTTGAATGGATCAAATTCTAAAATCTTAGTTTCATAATAAGATGGTAAGAATTTAGATGCATCATCACGTGAGAAGCCAAATGTCATTTGTGTTAAGTCATTTGTACCAAATGAGAAGAATTCTGCTTCTTTTGCAATTTCATCTGATAATAAGGCAGCACGTGGTATTTCAATCATTGTACCAACATGATATTTCATATCGATATTTGCTTTTTTAATACATTCATCAGCAGTTTTAACAATAATATCTTTTACATATTTTAATTCTTTTACTTCAAGTACAAGTGGTACCATGATTTCGGGTTCTACCTTAATACCTTTTTTACATGTATTAATTGCAGCTTGAATAATAGCCTTTGTTTGCATTACACAAATTTCAGGATAAGTAACTGCTAAACGACATCCTCTATGACCCATCATAGGGTTAGATTCATGTAATTCATGAATTCTATCTTTAACTTGTAATACAGTTTTATTTAATGCCTTAGCTAATTCTTCAATTAATGATTCTTCTTTAGGTAAGAATTCATGAAGTGGTGGGTCAAGTAATCTAACATTTACATTCATACCATTCATGATTTCATATAAATCTTCGAAATCCTTTTGTTGCATTGGAAGTAATTCATTTAATGCAGCCTCTCTACCTTCTTTAGTATCAGCTAAAATCATCTTTCTCATAGAGAAGATTCTGTCTTTATCAAAGAACATATGCTCAGTACGGCATAAACCAATACCTTCAGCACCAAATTCAACAGCTTTTTTAGCATCTCTTGGGTTATCAGCGTTAGTTCTTACACGTAGGTATCTATTATCATCAACCCATTTCATGAATCTACCAAATGTACCACTTGTTAAATCAGGAGATACAGTTTTAATAGCACCTAAATATACATTACCTGTTGAACCATCAACACTAAATTCATCCTTATCAGTATAAACTTTACCGTTAATTGTAACAGTCTTAGCTTCTTCATCAATAATAGCATCACTACATCCACAAACACAGCACTTACCCATACCACGAGCAACTACTGCAGCATGGCTTGTCATACCACCACGCATTGTTAATATACCTTCTGATGATATCATACCAACGATATCCTCAGGTGATGTTTCAGTTCTAACTAAAATAACCTTTTCGCCTTTTTTATGTCTTAATTCTGCTTCTTCAGCACTAAATGCTAAATAACCAGTACCAGCACCAGGTCCTGCAGGCAATCCCTTAGCAATAGGAGTTTTTGTTTTAATTTCATTTCTATCGAAATCAGGAAGTAATAATTTATCAAAGCTTTGAGCATCAATTCTTGATACTGCTTCTTTTTCATCAATTAATCCTTCATCAACTAAATCACAAGCAATCTTTAAGGCAGCTTGTGGAGTTCTTTTACCATTTCTTGTTTGTAAGAAATATAATTTACCTTCTTCAACAGTAAATTCCATATCTTGCATATCTCTATAATGATTTTCCATAAGCTTAATAGTCTTCATGAAATCATCATAAACCTTAGGCATTCTCTTTTGTAATTCTTCAATATGAAGTGGAGTTCTTATACCAGCAACAACATCCTCACCTTGTGCATTAGGTAAGTATTCAGCTGATACTTTATTTTCACCTGTTGCAGGATCTCTTGAGAAGGCAACACCAGTACCTGATGTTTCACCCTTATTACCAAATGCCATTGATTGAACATTTACAGCTGTACCCCATTCATATGGAATATTATTCATCATACGATATACATTAGCTCTTGGGTTATCCCATGATCTAAATACAGCTTTAATTGCTTCAATTAATTGTACATAAGGATCAGTTGGGAATTCTTCATTAAATGTCTTTTTATAATATTCTTTATATTTTTTAACTAAATCCTTTAATTCATCTGCAGTTACTTCAGTATCTAATTTATATCCTCTAGATTTCTTTAAATTATCTAGCATTTTATCCATATCATCTCTTGGATGACCTTTAGCGATATTAGTAAACATTAAAATGAATCTTCTATATGAATCATATGCGAATCTTTCATTATTTGTCTCTTTAGCTAGGACATCTACAGTCTTATCATTTAAACCTAAATTTAAGATTGTATCCATCATACCAGGCATTGAAACTCTAGCACCACTTCTTACTGAAACTAAAAGTGGATTTTTATCGCCACCAAATGTTTTTGATGTTTTCTTTTCAATATCCTTAATTGCATTTTTAACTTCTTTAACTAAATCATCAGTTAAATTTTTATTTGAATTGTAATATAAACTACATGCCTCTGTAGTAATAGTAAAGCCTTGAGGAATAGGTACTCCAATGTGTGTCATTTCGGCTAAGCCTGCGCCTTTGCCACCAAGTAATTCCTTTCCTAAGCCATAAGCATTTTCAAAAGCATAAACGTATTGCTTATTCATAATTAAATCACCTTTTTCATAAAATTTTTTTACAGTCTTACTGTGTTATTTTTATTATATGACTAAATTGTTTTATTTTCAATAAAAGATAAATAAAACTATAATTTTTTAAACGTTTAAAAAAGACCTTTTTCAAGGTCTAATTTATTGTATTAATTACCACTATAATAATATTCAATATATTCTTCTAGCTTATCTATATTATAAAAATTGTCATATTTATTTGCCCTATCACCATCTATTATTTCTAAATGTAGGTCACATGAAGTTTCTCTAACTGAATCTATAGACGCACCAGCAAGAGTAAGCATTTGAACAGGTGATGATGCGACATGCTTTAAGCCATAAACATCATAAATATATAATATTGAACATGATCCACCACCAGAATTATCACCCATTGTAAAGATTTTTGCATCATGTAAATATATTGGTGAAATACCACCACATGAAAAGCCATTTTTACTTGAAAGTACGGCTATATTTAGGCCATCAGTCATATTTATATCATCTAATTCATCAAAATTTCCATCTAGATTAATATCTATATCAAATTCAGCAACTACCTTTTGACCAGTTAAATAATTATAATGTGCAAATTTCTTTTGATTTGTTAAAAAGCCAATTAAATAAATAAGCTCATCTATAGATCCACCTGTATTAGATGCTAAATCTATAATTACATTTTTAGCACCATCCTCTTTAGCTTTTTTAATTCCACTAAAGATAGATGATACACATCCACCCATTGTTTCATCAAATGGAATATCACTTCTTTTTTTATTATAATAATCATTCCATAAATTAATATTTTTAAAATCTC
>Ga0247611_10006801_pt1 | contig 14567 bp, 27 predicted proteins | sample 177DNAGHGhighgp2_FD_192422 | JGI IMG/M metagenome (GOLD analysis project Ga0247611, IMG submission 192422) | Sheep rumen microbial communities from Palmerston North, Manawatu-Wanganui, New Zealand - 1770 DNA GHGhigh gp2 | ecosystem: Host-associated > Mammals > Digestive system > Stomach > Rumen...
CCAATGCAACGAGCGCCTAATTTCTTTTGGGATGGCAATTCTTCCCAAATCATCAATTTTTCTTGTTATTCCCAATTCTTTCATCTATTGTAATCACTCCATTTTTTCTATTATTATTATAACAAATTTTTTCGTCTATTGCAACTGTATAGCAGGTTTCGGGAGATAGGGTCTATCGGCACAAAACCGCAAGCGAGATTCGAGAATTGGATGGCCTTTATTTTATCGCTAAATCGGCGCGCCTGGACCGTGGGCGCGCCGCCCAGAAAAAAAAGAGAGGCTTTTCAGCCTCTCGTGTAAGTGCGGTAAAGTTCGCCGGTGTTGTTGTCTACAATGTCGATGTGGGTAATGCGCGGATCGTTCCGCATAGTGTTGATTGCGATCAGATTTGCGGCCCACAGGCTATTCAGCGGATTGTATTCAGTGCGGTTCGTGTAGTGAATGTGAAGTGTAATCATTTTGGTATCTCCTTTCCTTTTGTGATTATAGTATAGCATGAGCCGGGTAAAATGTCAATACTTTTTTTGAAAAAATTTTTCAAAAAAATCGGTGGGATTACCCTCTTTTACCAGTATCTAACAGAAGCGCCTTTTGCTTCAAACTCTTTTATGGTTTCAACCATGTCTTTTTTATAGGTGAACCAGTAGGTCCGGATATTATGGCGGCCAATGTCTACCAGCAGGTCAGAAAAAAGCGCCTTTGGGGCATTCCCGGGCCGTCCGCAATCAATGTGAAGATTTCCATTTGTATATTGGAAAGTCTTGACAAACCAGTTGCGATTGCCGCTAATTTTACTATGAATGTTCTGAGAATCAATGAACGCATTTGCGAGACCTTTTACAAACATGTCATTGTTATACATTTGATAGCCTTTCCGGTGTTTGGGATTTTCCTTTCCCTCTGTGATTATAGTATACTACGTCCAAAGAAAGATGTCAATAGTTAATTTGAAAAAAGTTGCACAAAATCGGGATTAAATTTTGCTCTTGAATTGTGCAGAATAACAAATGAAAAAAGTGTGACAAAAGTGTTAAGTGCGAATTCGGGGTGGCTGGCCCGTGCCCGGGGACAAAAAATTAGAGCGCGATTTCTCGCGCTCTAAGAAGAAAGGAGGGCAAGCGTTTAGTCGGCGTAGATGATTTTGCCGTTCTGGACATAAATCACGGTCTCGGCGCCGTCGTCTTCCAGAACCTCATAGTCAGTGGCGTCGTCGGGGATTTCCACCACGGTCAGATTGGCCCACCGCTCGTCGTAGTGACCCTCTTCATCGGCGTGGGCTTCCACCCATGCAACATAGTCGGGGTCGTTGCGCTCGACAGGGGTCTTATAGGGGTCGATGTTGCGCTCTACGCAATAGGCCTTGGGGACACTGTATCCGCCGTAGTCGTAATTGATAACCAACTTCATAGAACTTTCCTTTCCGGTTTGTAGGGTGGCCTTCCCTTGATTACGTCATTATTATACTATGTGGATTTGGGGCTGTCAATAACTTTTTTAGAAAAACATGCACAAAAAAAGAAAGGCAGATTTGTGCAACCTGCCTTTTGGGAGAAAGAACTTCGTCGGAAAGAACGTGTTTAGGAAAGTAAAAAATGCTGTTTACCTTGGTTAGCGAAAATTCGACCAGCACGCGGCCGGTCTCGGCACTCACCATTCGCTTGGTGTTTTGCCGCAAAACTCTTTTAATGGGCATTTTTCGCAACTTGTAGCTGCAAAACACGCCCGGGCAATGAGCAAAAGAGCTTTCACTAACTCAACAGTCATTTTGTTACCTCCTATTCAATTTTTCTATTTACATTATACAAAAAATTTTGAGTATTGTCAAAGCGAGGCGCAATAGTCAATAATTTCCTGCAAAGCGTTGTTAATGTGGTTGATTTGTTCGGCGGTTAGGTCTTCAGAGTCTGCGGTTTCAGCTTTTACCCTCTCAAGTTTGGAGCTGACCCCCTCTGACCGAGGACGCCGCACAAATACACCGTCTTCTGTGGCACAAATTTCCAATTCATCGCCGCCCATCCAATGCAACGAGCGCCTAATTTCTTTTGGGATGGCAATTCTTCCCAAATCATCAATTTTTCTTGTTATTCCCAATTCTTTCATCTATTGTAATCACTCCATTTTTTCTATTATTATTATAACAAAATTTTTCATCTATTGCAACTGTATAGCGGGTTTCGGGAGATAGGGCCTATCGGCATAAAACTGCAAGCGAGAATCGAGAATTGGGTGGCCTTTATTTTATCGCTAAATCGGCGCGGCAGGATCCTCGCCGCGCCGCTCAGAAAAAGCCGGAGCTCAGAGAGCCCCGGCCGCAGGTGATATTCAAATGATGTGCCACTCGAAAACCGAGACGTCACGCGGAGTTTCGTCGTGGGTGATAATCTGAATGATTTTGGTGTTGCCGGTCTTCTCAATCAGTCCGCGGGACTGAAGGGCTCGAATCTGTCCGCCGTTCAGGCCGATTTCGTCGGCGAAGAAGTTGGAAGCAGTCAGGGCGGCGATAGTAGCGAGAGCGTCTTCAAAAGCATACAGGTTCTTCATTTTCGTTTTCCTTTCCGGTTTCTAAGAGTTTTCCTTCTCTTGTTTACGTATTGATTATACCATATTCGCCCGGGCTTGTCAAGCCCCTTTTGAAAAAATTTTTTCTTCGGGGGCGTTGCCGCCCCCATATTGATTTGTTTTAGAAGATATACAAGTTATCTTCTTTGATAAACCGGACATCATTGAACACGCCGCCCTTATAGAATGCTTCATACCGGACCGTATCGCCCTTAACAACCGTGCGATATATGGGGGAGTGGAGTTCAGCGGCCTTGGTCTTTGCCTCTTGCCAGCCTTTGCCAAAAGCTTCGGTGTCCATAAACTCGAACCCCATAACGTCATAGATAAACTGTTTCATTGTTTTGTTTCTCCTCTCTCTTGATTACGTACACATTATAACGCCGCCCGGGCATTTTGTCAAGCATTTTTTCGCATTTTCTTTTCGTCATTCTGCACAATCTTTGCGCTTTTCGGGATCCGCAAATTGTGCATTATTACCTGTTTACTTTGCGAAAAAATGTTGTTGCAGAAGGTAAACGCGAATTTCGGACTGCCATTTCCTTCCACAGGGGTTGACGAAAAAAAAGAGGGTTTTTAGCCCTCAATTTCTTTCAGTTTGCGCTCCAGGCGAACAAGCTCTTTTTCCTGTTCGGCGATTGCCTCTTTCTGTTTTTCAATCAGCCTTTTGTATCGTTTAATGTTCGCCTGCCGCTTTTTCTCAGCTACCTCTTCGGGGTGTTCGGCTTCCCACTTTGCTTTAGCAGCTTTCTTTTCAGCCGCCTTTTTCTCTTCGGCTTCTCTCTTAGCTTTCCAGGCCGCTCTCTCAGCTTCGATTTCCACGACTTTTCTCGTATACTTATTTACTATCATGTTGGGATTGTTCTGCTGAACAATCTCGCGGGCTTCTTCGCCACTCTCTGCTAACACGTCAATGTCATTCACGTGGTAGTTATAACCGCCACCCATGTAGTCGTGATAGTCATTTTCGTTCATGTACTCAACCCTGTAAAGTTCCTTCATTTTCTTTTCCTTTCCGGTTTGGTGGGTTTCCCTTCCCTTGATTACGTCTCTATTATAAGCCCGCCCGGGCGATTTGTCAAGAAAAACTTTGCATCTTTTGTTCGTCATTCTGCACAATCTTTCAGTCTCTTTTTTGGTTGTTTTACCTAATTTAGTGCTTTAGCACATTAAAGAGGTTTCGGGAGCTGGAATGTTGCGTTTTGTAAACTATTTACCTTGTTTACTTTTGGCGTTGAGGTAGGTAAACAAAAAATTCGGGGTGCTTTCCCTCAAACGGGGAAGAAGGGGAAGGCAGTTTTCCTTCCCCTTCTTCTATTTACTTAGTCGATGTAGTCGGCCCGCAGGATAGTCCATTCTGGGTCACGATAGCGGGGGGACCTTCTGAGCATGTCCTCAACGCTGTAACCAAAGGCGACGCTTTCTTCTTTGAGTGTTTCGTTGTAAAGAGTGAATTCGTACATAGTTTTTATCTCCTTTGCTCTCTCAATTTCTGTACTAATTATAAGCCCTGCGACGTTATTTGTCAAGCCTTTTTTCTGATTTTTCTTTCGTCAAAATGACGAAAATTTTTACTTTAGTTCGCTAAAGTCTATTGAATCAGTAGGTTTTAACGTTTTAACTTACTAAAGTCTATTGAATAAGTAGGCTTTAACGCTTTAGTGCATTAAAGTCTATCGTATTAGTAGGTTTTAATGCTTTAGTGAGCTAAAGTCTACTGGTGCAGTAGACTTTAACACTTTAGCGAGTTAAAGTTTTTGGTTAATTAGTAATACTTTCATACTTTAGTGCGTTAAAGTTTTTGGGAGATAGACCATACTTGCTAAATGTTAATAAATTGTTACAAAATTATGAAATTGTTACAAAAAATGTAAAATCGGCGCGCCTGGACCGCAGGCGCGCCGCCATTGCATAAATATTCATTTTTCTGCATGTATAATTATTCTTTTTTTTTGCATAAATATTCATGCATAAATATTCATTTTGCTGTATAAGAAAAGTAAAGGCTTTCGCCTTTACTTTTCTTTAATTTCCACAAGTTCCCAATTGGTATTGGTTGGAATAAAGTCATAGGGCACTTCCACAAGTTCGCCGCTGTGGATGGACCGGAATACTCTGACCATTTTGCTCATTTTTTCTTTTTCGGCGGCGATTTGTGCCCGGTACTCTTCCCTCTCTTCTGCGCTGTCAAAGTAGGTATGCTCTCCATACATGAAACCAAGATGGAAGCTTGTGCGGTCAAGATTGTCATAAATGCGGAAGTGTTTAGCGGCGTTTGTTTTACTTCTGAGCGCATAGCAATCGCCGGGCCGCTTGTCTCTCCAACGTGCTACATGGTTGAGGAATTTTACCGCTTCTGCGCTGTAGTTGTGGCTGTCGTCTCCCACGATTTTGTAGACTTCTGTGATGGAATGTTTCATTTTGTGTTTACCTCTCTTTCACTTTCTGATTGTATTATAGCAGATTATCGCCCGGGCGTCAATAGGCAAATTGCACAAAGTTTCATAGATGTTTTTGTGTAAGATTAAGAGGGGTTTGTGGCCCCTCTTAACCGTTCACCTTGCGGATCTGCACCGTGAAGGGGAACCGCGCGAACTCGTCTTCGGTGAAGAACAGCTCCGGGTCGAACACGTATTCGGAAAATCTGCGCTTTTCTTCGGCCTTGATGTGCTCGACCATTTCGGCCTTTGCTTCGCCTGCGAAGAAGAATCCATCTTCTTCCATAAAATTGACCATCCAGTCAATGACCGCTTCAGGAGTAGTGAAAAGTTCCACAAAGTCCGCGTCGTTATCTCTCCGAACCACATACAGCTTGTTGTTTTTCATTGTCTTTCCTTTCCGGTGTTTGGGATTTTCCTTTCCCTTTCTGATTATAGTATACCATAGCCCGGGCGATTTGTCAAGCACTTTTTTGAAAAAATTTTGCACAATTTTCGGGACTCTGTTTTGTGCATTTTGACGTGTTTAACTCGGTAAATTTTTTTGTTTACCTACCTCAACGCGAAATTTGGGGCCCTATCGCCCTGACACAAAGGTAAACGGGGCGTTTACCAACGCCCCGCATAGGTCTTGCCCAAGCACTTGCCGTGCCGGTTCTCTTCTCTTTTCAGTTCGGTCTTGCTCATCCCACGAGCCATTACATTGTAGCCATCTTCGAAGCTATAGGTGAACCAATCGTAAGTTTTCATTGTTTAATTCCTTTCCGGTTTTCTTTGGGTTTTCCTTCCCTCTTTCTGATTGTATTATAGCACGCCCGGGCGCAGATGTCAACACTTTTTTAGGATTTTTTTGTTGTGATTTTGCACAAAAGTTTTGCGATTTTTGATTTGTGTTTTGTGCATTATGCCCAAACTTGGGGCCGCAGGCCCGAACACGGAAAAAGCCTCTCAAAAGAGAGGCTTTTCTTCAATCTGTACTCCATCCGCTTCCAGCTCCTGCCGGATTTGGTTCTTTTCTTTTCTCATCTTGTCCATTAAGTCCCAATCGTTTCTGTCCCATCTGTCTTTGCAGTCCAGCAGGAAAATGTATTTCCGCAGTTCGTTGTATCGTGCGATCTTCTCATTGTTAGTCATTGTCTCTTGTCCTTTCCGGTTTGGTGGGTTTTCCTTCCCTCTTTCTGTGTATAGTATACCATGCGCCCGGGCATTTGTCAACATGGCAAGATGCACAAAGTTTAGCCTTTGCTTTTGTGTATTATGTCCAAACTTGAGCACGAAAAAGAGGGCTTGCGCCCTCTTTACCATTCCACATCTACAACCCAATCGTCAAGGCAATCTGTGGTGTTGTTTGTATACATGGTCATTTTGACCTTTTTCCCTGTCTGTACAGGAATTTCGGAGAAATACCACCAAAGCATGCCCTGCTTATCTTTTACGGTAGTCAATCCACTGTTGCGGTTGTGGCGAATGACTGTTCCATACCTGTTGTAGTATTCTGTTCTGTTGGTAGCGGAAACTGCTGACAGAATGGTCAAAGCGAGTATCAAGGCCTTCATTGTTCTCTTCCTCTCTGGTTTGTTCAAGTTTTCCTTCTCTTGTTATCTGTAGTATAGCACAGTGTTGGGTATCTGTCTATTGGCAAAGTATACAAAGATGGCAATGGGTGGTTGTGCATTTTGTCCATAGTTCATTAGATACAATTTAATTGAGTTCAATGTATTGCGACTGTAGGATTTGGGTCTTGTTACCTTTGCGGCCACATGATTCACCTCATGAGTAATTGTAGTTTACCTTTTACGTCATGTAGCAGTAAGCATTGTTTACCTTCGCTGTCTCTGCGCCTGTGCGTGTGCGTGAGTCACGCTTACCCTTGCTTGTGCGCTGTGCTTACCCTGTCTGTGCGTGCGGGCTCGCAAGCCCCGCGGCGCCTCAACACGTGCGGCCGCAAGTCTTCTCCTTCCCCCTTCTCCTGCCTACTATCCCTTCTACCATTTTTTACCAATAGGTCGCCGCTCCGCGCAAAGAAAGAAGAGGCTTGCGCCTCTCCTATCCCCTCATCTTCTGCTGTTCTGCGAACCAGCCGCGCTTGATGTTGCGTGTTATCGCTCTCTTCACTACATCGGGCATGTCACCATCACACAACCATGTCGCCTGCTTGTAGCTTGCCATGTACATCGTTACCAGCGTCTTTGTCTTTGCGTTGCGCACAATGATTACTCCTGTTGTCGTTAGCTCTAACAATGTGGCGTCTGTGTGGAAGTCATGCTCCTCTTTGGTCCTTACTACCTCACCGAACTCAGCGGTTACAGCGATGTAAGCTATCCGCTCCATGCGCTCTTCCTCTGCGTGATAGGTCAACGTTACGTTCTGCTTCATGGGTGTTTACCTTCCTTTCTCATGGGCTCCTGCCCTCTTTCTGATTATAGTATACCACGCCCGGGCGATTTAGTCAATAGGTAATACTGCACAAAGTTTGCGGCCCTGCATTGTGCAAGATGACGAAGAGGTTTTTGATCGATAGGGTGTATTTAACGATTTAGCGTGCTAAAGTTTTTGGGAGATAGGGTGCATCGTCTGATTTAGCGCTTTAGCGAGCTAAAGTGTCGTGGCCGGTTTACATAACTAAATTCGGGCCGCCACAACCGCAGGCGGCCCGGCGAATGAGCTTTAGCATTTTATTGTTTTCGTTACTTGCGGCCTGGATGTAGATGGTAGGATGTTTTGTGTTTGCGAATGCGGGGGGAGGGTATGGGCATGGTCGCTTGCTATACGCGTGGTGGGGGGTGTATTACGGGAGATTTTTTCGGCGATGTGAAAAAATGGTTATGTGCTGGACACAACTCCCGCCAAATATTCCTCCATTCCCACACGACGTCCCTCTTCTATCCCGCCCCCTAGTTTCCGGGAAAATTTAAATTAGGGGACCCGAAGGGCTCACTATTTAAAAAGTTGCTCCTCGTAAAAATTTTTGTTATAATTCAATCATCTAAAGGAGGCGAAAAATGATTGATAAAATTAGATTATACGCTCAATACCCCCGAAGAAAGAAACGATTTAGTCAGTCGTCTCCTCGCAGAGACGCCAGAAGTCTCCGACAAATATTTGGAAGTCTTATCTGATTATCTTATCTTTTGCATGGAGAAACAAGAGAAGAAAGAAAAGAAAATTCTTACAGAAAATCGTCTTATGACTGTAAATAAACGTGAAACTTCTTTTGAAGGACTTGTTTCTCAACTCGAAAATGGTGAAGATGGCATTTACAACATTATCACCGAAAATAAATAGCAAATTTTCCAACCAAAAGTCACTATTACCAAACAAGACCTAGAGGACATCCCTGCTCTGCGGCAACTGCGCGAGGCCATAAATATCTGGGAAGCCAAACTCAAAACCGCACAAGGCAAGGAAGCCTTCACCATTAAAAAGGCCCTTATTGAAATGCGCAAGGACCAATATATCATTAAGAATGCCTACCGCGCGCCTATTGTCCTGAATAAGCTTACCAGGTCGGACAGCTACATCCACTTGGACGACCTCACACATTCTTTTGACGACAGCGGCTATCCTATCCCTGAAGGTTTCTCCCTCATGGATCCCGCCATCTGCTCTGCTATCCTCTGCAATTACTCCAAGCTCAAGCAAGATAGCTGGGATCGCTTTACTGGTGACACCTGGTATCTAATGTATGACTTTGAAAATTTGTGCGATAAAGCTTTGCGCAAATACCCTGTCTACCAATGCATTCTGGAGTGCAAAATTGATGGAATGCAGAATACTGATATACAGTAGAAACTTGAAGTTGAATTTAACGTTAAACACAGTGTTGAATACATTTCTAACCTTTGGCGCAATAAAATCCCCAAGTTAATCGCGTCTGCGGCCGAAGACCAATACCTCGACTGGTATTACCTTAATGTAGAAAAAGGCACTTATAAACGCTGCAATCGCTGTGGGCAAATTAAATTAGCTCATAACAAATATTTTTCTAAAAATAAGACTAGTAAAGATCATTTTTATAGCATTTGTAAAGAATGCCGTAATAAAAAATAAGGAGGGATATTGTTATGGCTGATATTTATTATTGCGAAAAATGTAATAAAACAATGAATAAGGTTGACTTCTACAATACGAATGACCTTGTTAAATATCCCAATGGTAAATTAAATCAATGCAAGAAGTGCATTACCATGCACGTTGATAACTGGGACCCAAACACTTATCTCTGGATACTGAAAGAGTGCGACGTTCCATACATCCCCGAAGAATGGAATAAACTGATTGCGGTTTATCAAAAAGACGGAAAAATCCTGACTAGCCTAAGTATTCTGGGCCGTTACCTCTCTAAGATGCAGCTCAAGCAATACAAAGACTACCGCTGGAAAGACACTGAGTTCCTACAAGAGCTAGCCAACAATAAAATCAAAGAAACTATGAAGCGTCAAGGTTTTACGGCTCAACAAATTGCGGACGCCGTGTCCAAAGCTACCTTTGACCTCCCTGAAAAGGTCGAAGAGCCTGACTATGAGGCCCTCGAAGCTGAGAACGCGCATTTAGCCACTGGCCAAGAAGATTACTTCGAAGACCAGGCCAATGCTCTTGCGGAAAGTGATGATGTTGAACTTACTCCTGAGGAATGTAAATATCTGCGCTTAAAGTGGGGCAAAAGCTACAAAAAAGATGAATGGATATACCTTGAAAAGCTTTATAATGAAATGATGCAGTCCTATGATATTCAAACGGCTGGCCATATTGATACTCTAAAATTGATTTGTAAAACCTCCCTTAAAGCTAATCAACTTATAGACCTTGGTGATGTAGAAAATTTCTAGAAAATGTCTAGAACATATGATTCTCTCATGAAGAGTGGTAAATTTACCGCAGCTCAGAATAAAGATATTAATGGAGATTTTATAGATTCAATTAGCGAGTTGGTTGCGGTTTGCGAAACTGAGGGGTTTATACCTAGGTATTATATCTCATAGCCGAACGACAAAGTAGACGAGACCATCATGGACATGCAACGTTACACCAGAACTCTTGTTGAAGGAGAAACCAACCTTTCGCAGCTCTTAGAAGAGGCTCTTGTCAAGAACCAGAAAGAAGACGAAGCTGCAAAAGCTGAAGAATTTGAAGATGATAGTGACCTCTTTAATGATGACCCTGTATCTTCTGTTGAACAAGAGTTAGAAAATCAAGATGAATATAATCTATTCATGGATAATGATATTTTTGATGACGATACTCTATTTGCCGATGTAAAGGATGATGAATTATGGCCTTAAGTGAAATACTAACGCTTGATGATTCTGTTATTAAAATAGGTATTTCAGAAGAGCGTATTAAAGCCATTGTCCCAGTAGCTCGTTAGTATATTGCCTTTTGGCGTGAGTATCCCGACCTGTTTGTTGACTTCATGGTGCGTGGACGTCGCCAAGAGGTCAAAGAGGGAGAGTTTTAGTTCTACTTTTACTAGCGAGTCTTTTTGCGCATTGTATTTCGTTATCAATATGTGTATGCGGTTTACCCCCGCGCTTATTCCAAGTCATTTCTCTCCATAATGGCGCTAATGTGCCGCTGCGTGCTCTACCCTCGTTGCAAACTCTTCGTGACTTCAGGCGGCAAAGAGCAGGCGGCCTCAATTCTTAAAGAAAAAGTGCAGGAAATCTGTTAGTTAATTCCCTCTTTCTATAAAGAAATAGATTGGCGTAGAGGACAAAGTCATGAGGGTAAAGATTATTGCGAATACATATTTAAAAATGGTTCGCGTCTTGATAATATGGCTGCTACTGAACGCACAAGAGGTCGTCGTAAAACCGGAGGACTGGTAGAAGAGGCGGCTGGTGTAGACGGGTAGATATTACAGGAAGTTATCATTCCGACCATGGCTATTTCACGCCGCTGTATGGATGGGTCAACCCACCCAGAAGAAACGGTTAATAAAAGTCAAGTTTTTATTACCACCGCCGGTTATAAAGGCACTTACCCCTATGAAAAATTAATTTCTTTACTCTTGCGTATGATAATGCAGCCCGATCGCTGTATGATAATGGGTGGAACCTGGCGTTTGCCTGTTGCGGTGGGTCTACAATCTAAGACCTTTATTAAGGACCAACAAGAGGAAGGAACTTATAACGAAGCGTCGTTTGGACGAGAATACGAGAGTGTTTGGACCGGAGACAGTGAAAGTGCTTACTTCAATTCTGACATGTTTGAGCGTGGCCGCATCCTTAATTAGCCTGAGTATAAAGCATCGGGTCGTTCAAGTAAAAGTTCTTATTATGTGCTTTCTGTTGACGTTGGACGCAAAGGATGCGATACTGTGGTCTGTGTTTTCAATGTTATACCTTAGCCCTCTGGAGTTTCATTAAAGAAGCTGGTAAACATATTTACATTAACCGATGAACATTTTGGTGATTAGGCTCTTGCGCTTAAAAAATTATACTACGATTTTAATGCGCGCCGCATCGTCATAGACGCTAATGGTCTTGGTATCGGACTCGTCGATTACATGGTCAAGCCCTCTATTGACCCAGATACAGATGCGGTTTACCCCGACTTCGGGGTTTATGGCGGCACTTATGAGGGTGCAGAATAGGAATACAAAAAATACCGCTCCAGAGATTGTGAAGAAAACGCTATGTATTTAATCAAAGCCAATGCCGTAATTAATACAGAAGCTCACACCAACGTTCTCGTTCAGTTATCTTCTGGACGTTTAAAGATGTTAATAGATGAAAGAGTAGCGAAAGCTAAATTATTAAATACCGCAAAAGGTATGTAGATGACTCCTGAATAGAGAAACGATTATTTACGTCCTTTTACTTTGACTTCTATTTTGCGTGATGAAATGATGAACCTGCGCGAAGAAGCAGAAGGAATTAATATCATATTAAAGCAAGCTAACCGTTCAATTAAAAAAGATAAATTTTCTGCTATGGAGTATGGTCTTTATTATATCAAAATTGAAGATGATAATAAAAAGAATAGAAAGAAATTTAATGCAAAAGATTGGGTATTTTTTAATTAACATGTGTGGTCATTTTTTTATGATTTATTAACTTGATTTTTTATGAATATTAAGGAGGTCGAAAAATATGAGGTCCTCACGAGGAGAAATTAAGATAGAAGAAATTTTAGTTAATAATGGGTTAAATTTTAAAGAAGAATATAGCTTTCCTGGCTTAAATAGTTCAAGCGGACGGCCTCTTAGATTTGATTTTGTTATATTCGATGATGATGGAAATATTGATTTTATTATTGAATATCAAGGAAAACAGCATTATGAGCCTAGTGCGAAATTTGGCGGTAAAAGGGGCTTTTATTAGCAATAGCATAATGATAACTAGAAACGACGTTTTTGTGCTTTACATGGGTTTAATCTAATAGAAATCCCATATACTGATGAATACCAAATTTCTTATGATTATATAATGCATAAAGCTGGTTACTGAAAAGAGGTGAAATAATGTCTGAAGAACGCCAAAAAGCATTACACGATAAGGGTTTTGACTTAGTAAATTCAAGAGCTATTGATTAGTATAGCACTTTAAAGTTAGGATATAAAAAATATGATGATGCTAGTTTAAACATTTCTACTTATGAAAAACTAGACCCATATTATTATCATAATAAGAAATTTGTAATTGAAACCCTTATTAAGAATGACATAAAAACTTTACGGAAAATATCTAATTACTTTTATAGAACGAATGGTATTTATTAGAAGGTAGTTAATTACTATGCTAACATGTATCGTTTTGACTGGTATATGGTGCCAGAAGTATTAAGTGATAGCGCCGATGAAACAAAAGTTGCCAAAGATTTTTTGAAAGTATTAAAATACTTTGATGCTTCTTATGTTAAAAAGCTGTGCGGAGAATTCGCTCTTGCGGTGATAAAAGACGGTGTATATTATGGGTATTTAGTCGATGGGGCCAATGGTGCGTATGTGCAGGAGCTCCCTCTAGAGTTCTGCAGGTCTAAGTATAAGATTGCAGGACGGCCCGCAATAGAGTTTGACATGCGGTTTTTCGACAGCAAATTCCCTGATGTCCATTATCGCTTAAAGGTATTAGATTTGTTTCCTCCAGAATTCAAGAAGGGGTATATGCTTTATAAATAGCATAAACTTCCAGCTGATGATTTAATTTCAGACACTAAATGGGGTCACTGGTATCTGCTAGACCCAGTGTATGCGTTTAAATTTTCACTATTTGGGATGAATGAATTACCATTATTTGTTAATGCCATTCCCGATATTCTAGATTTAGAAATCGTGTAGGGTATTGATAGATAGAGACAGTTGCAATAGATTTAGAAAGTATTAGTATAGAAATTACCTCTTGATAAGAACGGCGATTTAATTTTCGACGTTGATGAAGCAAGAGACATTCACAACAATGCGGTTACGATGCTTAGTAATAGTGTTGGTGTAGACATTATTACTACTTTTGCCGATATTAAAGGAATTGAAATTTCAGACGCCAATGATACTACTAAAGACAATTCATTAAATAATGCACAGCAAGGCGTGTATAACGCTCTCGGCGCATCTAAGAACTTATTTAATACTGATGGAAATTTGGCATTATCTAAGTCGATTTTAGTTGATGAAAGCTGCTTAAAAGATTTAGTGTATTAGTTTGAAATGTTATTTAACGCTATTGCATAGTTAAAGAGTGGGAACCCTAAAAAGTGGAAGTTTAGATTTTATATGCTTTATACCACGCAAGATAATTATTAGGCATTATCTAAGTTGTATAAAGAGCAAACTCAAATTGGTTTCTCTAAGATGCTTGCGCAAATAGCTCTTGGGCAGTCATAGAGCTTCATTCTCAATACTGCTTTCTTCGAGAACAATGTGCTGAACTTAAGCGAGATTATGGTTCCTCCGCTTATGTCTTCGACTTTATCTGCTGAAGATGTTCAAAATTTGGGCAGTAACAAAAAAACCAATGCCAATGAAAGTCAAAATCCTTCAGGAAGACCTTCTAAGGATGAAGGAGAATTAAGTGATAAAACAATTTAGAACAAAGAATCTATGTAAAAGGAGACTAAATAATGAAGCATTCAAGTATTAAATTAGAGACTCCTTGCGAAATTATTAATGTAGTCCCTTTAAATCCTTTAATTTCTAAATGCTAGATAAAAGTATGTTACATTGGATAGAACCGTAACGGTTCTGTAATTTCCAAGGAGGTTGCGACAGACCTGGCGAATTCACTTCCTGGGTCTCCAATCGTTGGGTTTTTCAACGAGGGCACAGGCGACTTCGAGGAGCACAACCGCATATTAACTTTGGTTGGAGATACCATCAAAGTAGACGACCCTACTCGTCCTTATGGATTCGTAGACCTGGGAGCCCAGGTTTGGTTTTAGGATTACTTAGATGATGGTGTTGTTCATACTTATTTAGTAACAGAGGGGTATATTTGGACTGGACAATACCCAGAATCCAAACGTATTCTTACAAAAGGTAATAATCAATCCATGGAATTAGATGAAAAATTTTTGAATGGCACTTGGACAATAGACGATAATACTGGTATGGAATTTTTCAAAAAAAATGAC
>Ga0247611_10006802_pt1 | contig 14566 bp, 17 predicted proteins | sample 177DNAGHGhighgp2_FD_192422 | JGI IMG/M metagenome (GOLD analysis project Ga0247611, IMG submission 192422) | Sheep rumen microbial communities from Palmerston North, Manawatu-Wanganui, New Zealand - 1770 DNA GHGhigh gp2 | ecosystem: Host-associated > Mammals > Digestive system > Stomach > Rumen...
TATATCTGACGGAATTTTTAACAATATTTTTAACTTTAGATTTTACTTTATATAATTTATAATTCTGACCGTTTATTACTATATCATCAAATATAACATCACACAATGATTCAAATGTTATAGTCTGGTTTTCCCGGTCTTCATCATTTACATTGAAAATATTTATTGGCTGGACATAATCAGATAATTTAACAGGTAATAAAATATATTTTTCATATCCGTCAAATTGATAGTTTTCATCAGGATTTGCTTTATCTAATATAGATGTACTGTCATGATTTTTGATTTTTAACGCCAGTTCATATATATTATCAAATTCCATATCCTTATAACTGTTATTTAAAGGATCTAATAAAACCTTATTGATAACATATTTACCGTTTTCTATAACTATCGGCGGAATTTCACCATAATAGTAATAATATTTTTCTTCATCAAGTTTATATTCATCAATATTAATATCAAAATCAACATTAAATCCTAATGAATAATATCTTTCTATATTATCCATAGTTAAACGGTTAATAAAGTTTTCATTTTTAACTGATATTATAGTATTTAATGTTTCATTAAAATATGCATTATATATTTCCTTACCGTTTTTTATTTCATTAAGTTTAAATAATTCATCAATATCTGGAAAGAATAATTCTACATATTCTGAATATATATCATTATTTATTCTTATTTCTGTTTCTGATGAATTATGAGCATAAAATATCGGAGAACATAAATAATACCAATGAATATTATTTATATAATTATCTATTGTTACTATTGCATTAAGGTTTTTCTTAGTTAACGGATGATATATTTTAAGTTTATTACATTTTATTTTTTTAAGATTACCTTTATGATCTAATATAGGACAAACATCATGTCCATAAGTTATTTGACCGTCAACTATTCTATATAATGAATCTCTAGTAAAGTTACTGTTGAAATCACTGTAACAACCTGAATAATTAGAAAGTTTTGTATTATATATAGGGAATGCAATAAAACGAGTAATATCAAGTCCGTCAGTATATTTATCTTTATTTGCTTCTATATCCCTGCACATTGTATACCATAATGACCACTCAATAATATATATATGAGTATAATGTATTATATCATTTACAATATCGAAATTTCTGATCATGACATAATAATTATCATAACTTTCATTTATATCAAATTCATTATGTTTATAAAATTCTGTTAAATATCTATGATATCCTATATTTACAACTTTTCTAACCATTATAATAAAAATATTTCTTATTATATAAAAATAAAATTAAAATATAAATATTTAAAATTCTATATTATAAATATTGTATAAATTTATTTTAATTGAAAATATGACAGTAGGATTATTCAAAAAAATTATTGGTTATGATTATTCTGATGTTACTGCAATAAATATGCGATCAATATCAGATACATATAAATTAACTAATACTGATTCACATATAATCAGGGAAGGTGATAAATATCTTAATTTTATATTGCGAGAAATTGAAAATATAGCAAAAAGCGGTAATAATTCTTTAACATTATGGAATTGGACATTAGGAGAAGATATTTATTCAGAATTAGTTTCAAGGGGATTTCAATTAAAAGATATAAAAGCTACATATAGTTATACAGATGAAAAAACAGATGTAACTCATGTATGTTCAGGTATAAAAATAACTTGGTAATATTATGAAGATTGGTATATTTTATTTAGCGACATCAGTATATAAAAATTATTTTGATAATTTTTTTAAAACCGTAAATAATCTTTTTCCAGAAGATGAAAAAGAACTTATATTAGTATCTGACGGATTTCAAGAATTAAATAATACAGAAAAAAATGGAATAAAAATAAAAGTTAAAGAAATAATAGATTTACCATATCCTTTAATTACTGCAAATAAATTTCAAATGATTAAAACATATATGGAACAATTTGAATTAGAATATGCTGTATATATTGATGCCGATACTATATGTTTAAATAAATCTATTGAATTTTGGAATAATGTTAAAGATAAAATCAAGTCAGGTAAATTTTTAATGTCTTATCATCCTCATTATCTATATACGCCTAATAGAAATTTTGATAATCCGTTTATACCCACTAAAATGCCATATAGTACAGCATATATGAATCCACAATACATTAATGAAAATAAATGTTATATAATTACAAGTTTTTTTATGGGACGATATAATGAAATAAAAAAATATGCTGATTTAATATATAAAATGATCGGAGCAGATTTAAAGAATATAAGATGGATGCCTATGTGGCCTGACGAAGCATATATGAATAAAATTTATGTTGATGAAAATATATTAAATAATCAGAATACTATAGAACTTGACAGATATATAACTATTAACCCTTATCCATTTGGCGATTTTCCACAATATAAAAATAATAATATATGGGAAAATAATTTCAGTAATATTGATACTATATTTTTAAACCAGAAATATGATTATACAATAAAAGACGCTAAGAAAAATAATGTTATATGATTTATTATTAAATATGAAGTCGTTAAAACATTATATATCTGAATCATTTAAAATTGGCAGAAATAAAATGGCCAAATTAATAACTCCTAAAGATAAAGACAAATTAAATAATATACTTAATGATATATTTGAAAATTGGGATCGTAAATCAGTTATATCTTTAAATAATATTGATGTCAGTAATATTACTGATATGAAACAATTATTTTACAGAAATGTTATTCCAGAAAATGCGATAATAGATGTAAGTAATTGGGATGTAAGTAATGTTTCTGATATGGATTCAATGTTTAGTTTTTCAAGAGTAAAAAATATTATAGGACTTGAAAAATGGGATGTCAGAAACGTCAATAACTTTCATGGAATGTTTTATAAATGTATTAATTTAGAAACTTTAGATTTAAACGGTTGGGTATTTAATAGGGTTGGGGTAACTTCATACAAACTAATGTTTTATGGTTGTATAAGTTTAAAATATATTAATTTGTCTAATTGGAAATTCAGTAATGCAGACTTTCAATCATTCTTACAAGAATGCGACAGTTTAAAAAATGTTGATTTAACAGGTTGGGAAAACAATACAATTACATATATGAGTAATATGTTTTATCAATGTATTAATTTAGAAACAATAAAGAACATTGAAAATTTAAATACATCATTATGTTGTGCTATGCGAGGCGTTTTTACCGGATGTGGAAAATTAAAACAACTGGATTTATCAAAATGGGATGTTGAAGAAGTGCGAGCAACAACTTATATGTTTTTAAATTGTTATAATCTTGTGTCTGTCGGAGATTTATCACATTGGAATTTAAAGCATATAATTAATTTACAGGAAATGTTTATGAATTGTATTAATTTAAAATATGCTGGTGATTTAAATAAATGGATTGATATATTTATTGAACGGGCTAAAGATTGTAGATGTATATGTACAAGTATATTTAAAAAAGCCCGTAAATTAGCCAATAGACCTACTGAAAAAGAGTTAGAAAAATATTGTATTATGAAATAAATATTATATTTTTTCTGAATTTTTTTAATATTTTACTATTTTATATTTACAGTTTTAAATTATTTCATTAACTTAAATATGAAAAATATGAAAATCAATCATTCATTCAAGTATTCTTTATTAATTGTTTTAACAGTATTAGCTTGTTATAAAATTTATATGAATAATACAGTACAAGCCAATGAAGTTAAAATAGAAATTAAATCAGTATCTGAAATACCTATTAAACAAGAATCTGTTAAAGTTGAAAGTCTAAAAACAATTAAAAAGACAGAAGAAATAAAAACAGAAAATAAACTATCAAAACCGTCTGTATATAAAATGTCTAATAAGGGACATAAATTTATAAAGAATTTTGAAAGTTGTAAATTAACTGCATATAATGATCCGACACCTCAGAAAAAATCAATCGGTTGGGGTCATCAATTAAGACCAGGTGAAAACTTTACAACAATATCACAAGATAAAGCGGATCAATTATTCATTAAAGATACAGAATGGGTTAATGATGCTATAAACAGATTACTCAGTAAATTAGATGACAGATTTATATTCTCCCAAGGATTTGTTGACGGTTTCGGCAGTTTTATTTATAATTGCGGTGAAGGCGGTGCACGAAGTTCTAAATTTTATCAGACATTACAAAAATGCAGGTATGATAAAAATATGCCGAATAATATCAACAAAGGAGATTGGGAATATGCATTAAATACAATCAAGTCTTCAAAAATATCAGCTAAGGGACATTATGAAAGACGTCGGGGAGAATATGAATTGATGATTAATTAAAATGGGGATTCTTAAGAATCCCCATTTATATTTAATATTTTAATAATTATTTTTTAACAACTTCATAAACTGTTCCATATTCATAAGCTTCATTTGTCGGAACAGATTCATATCCTTCAGCAACATAACTTACAGGACCACCAGGTTCACCAAAAGTATTTGAAGGATCAAATCCATAGAATTTACCTCCCTTAACTATAATTTTAGCTTTACCTGCAGTATAATTTTCATCTTTACAATTTAATAAGAATTTAAAATTACCGTTTTCATCTTTATCAGCTGTAGCTTCATTAGTTAAATGGAATTCACCTCCATTAATTTCTATAGTACCGTTTTCAGCATAAAATACATGTGTCGCAGCATAATAAGTACCGCCATTTACAACTATTTTAACACCCGCTGCAGCAGTCCAAAATCCATAATCATCAGCATTATTTCTAACTATTCCATCACCATTAATTTCTAATTTCAATGATCCTCTAAGTAAAAAATTAGAATGACCTTGGGTATTTGTAAATGTTATATTATGATTATTTAAATTCCATATAATATCATCTGATGCAAATATACCTGGTGCAAATCGTGAATTTCTTGCAACATCCTCTATTAAAGTATGAGTACCTTCAATTCCAAGATTAGAAACATTTGAAGAATCTATTTTATCATTAATATAATTTATTGTATATCCTTGACCAAGATTTATATTACCTTTAATTACATCATGAATTGCCGATTCACGTGCAACTTTAACAATTACATTACCTTTACTTAAATTTAAATCTCCGTTTATAACGGCGGCCTTATTAATTATTAATGTATTTTCAGATACTTCACCGGAAATTGTTTGCCATTTACCACCGCTTAATGTTACAGTAGAACCCGGAGCGTTCAAAGTAACACTTACTTCATCTCCTGCAGCATTCTTATTATTTAATGTTATAGGAGCCGTAGAATTAGAAGTTACTGTTGCATTATCTTCAAAATTACAATTTATGGTTATAGATTTATCAGTTTTCTTATCTACAACAATATTTTGTACTGATCCGTCACTTATTGCTAATGATGTATTATTAAGAGTTATAGTATTATAATCACCTGTTAATGTAGCTGTTTGAACACTTGAATTAGTATTGTTTATCGCCATAGATACAGGTTCTTCATTAGTATTAACAATATTAATTGTTTTACCGATAGTTATATTTGCATCATCTTCAATATTTCCTTCAATATATAATGCTTTGTCTATATCAGAAAAATCTAAATCCGATATACTGCCTATGGATAATCTTGAAGATGGTTTAGTGCCTTCACCTTTTGAAACAGCAGTTTCTACATTTTCGACTTGTACTTCACTTTGTTTATCTAATGCATTTTCTAAAATCTTAATATCTTCTTCATCTATTTTTTTATTTGAATTCATATCAGCATATTCATTATCAGCATTTACATCTTGACCTATCATTTCTTTAACAGTATCAATATCTTTCTTATTGAATATACCATCTTCCATAATAGGATTTTCTGGATCATTTACAATAGAATTATACTCTGATTTACTTACAGCGTCTTCATTAGCTAAACTATAACCTCCAGGTATGTGCCATAATATCCATTTTTCTTCATCTTCTGAAAGATCTGATTTATAATTATCACCTTCAAAAATATTATCTAATTCATCAGATATTATTTTTGTCACTACTTGAAATTTTTGTTTATCAGTAGGGTTTTCAAAGCTTAAACCTAATATTTTTATATATTCATTAAATTTAATATCAATTATACTTTTTATATCCATTATATTTATATTGTATTTTTATATTTATTTATATTGTTTTTTCCGCTTCTTGTTTCTTTTTATCTTCTTCTTTAAAATGATATGCTAAGTCATCTTCAAGAATATGTTTTTTAGCTGGATTAATAAGATAACCCATTTTTGCCATAATATCTCGATTAATTAATACTTTTTGTTGTTTATGTCGATTATCTACTAATGCGAATTCAACATCAAGTAATTTACGAGAACCTATTTGAATTGAAGGAATAATAACAGTTACTCGAGTTTCTGTTATCTGACCTACTATAGCTTTTGATTCACCATATTTCTTAAATCTATATTCTTCACCGTCTATAATAGCAACAACTCTACCAGTATCTGAAACTTCTACTTTATCACATCCTATTGTTGATGCTTTAGCACCGTTACCGGTATCGAATTTAGCTTCCATTTCAAATTCATGATCTTCATCAATAGTGAATTTCATATTTTCAATATAACCGATAGCTTTAGGAGCAAGTACTAATTGATTAATATCGTTTATATTATCAAGTAATATCTTAACGAAATTTTCACCTATAACTTCACTGATACCTTCTGTACCTGGAGACGCATTATATTCAAGAACAGCATTATTACCAAGTTCAGGATTAGATTCATCAACAAGCGGCATAATATCTACGGCACACCAAGGCATTCCAGAAATCTTAGCTACCTTTAATGCTATTTCTTCTTGTTCCGGTGTCAAATCAACAGGAACTGCTGTAGCACCTAATGAAACATTAGATCTGAAATCACCGCTTATTTGTTGACGTTTCATTGCGGCAAGTATTTTCTGTTCAGTTCTCATAGTCAATACATGAACTCTTATATCACCGCCATCAGCTTCTTCTTTTTTCTGAACAAGTAATTCAAGTTCTTCATCAACAGCGAACATTGCCTGTAATATGGCCAATATACCTTTACCGTTTGTCATAAATACACCAGTACCACCATGACCGTCTAATATTTTAACAACATATTCACGTTTTTTATCTTCTGCTTCATCTTTACCTATATCTGGATAAATGTTCTTTAATTTCTTATTTAATGATTCTATACCTTTATTTAAATCAGATTTAGCGACAAGACAGAATTTCGGCTGAGGTATTTTATATCTTTCAAGAAGAACAGCGGATGTATATTTATTGGACGCTTTCTTAGCTGATTGAATAGGGTTGATAACAAAGAATCCCCAGTCTTGCAGTTCCTTGACAAGCTCCATACATTCTTCAGATCCTTGAACACCTAATCTGGTAATAACTATAGTATCAACATTTGACTGTTCTGTTACTTTATAGTTATTTTTTTCATCATACCATTCAATCTTATCATCAGTAGCTTTATAGTTAACTTCTTCAGCGACAAACGGATATATTGTTACACCTTTACCTTTAATAGCGTCTTCAAGATTTTTTAATGTTTTATTTGTTCTTGAATCTCTGTCATTTGTAAAGAATAAAATATTTTTGAAGAAATACTGTTTGTCATCATCATTATCATCTTCTTTGATAAATGTATTTTTATGATTTATATTTTCATCAGTATCTTCTTCAAAATCTTCAGATATAGTATTGTCAATATTTTCTTCTATATTATATTCTTCCTTTAATTGTTCTACGGATTGAATAGAAGAATAATTAACATAAGAATTAAATTTTTTCATGAATTTAATATGTTTATATTTTTATTATATATAATAATAAACATGAAAAATTATTTTTTGAAATGTTAAAAAATATAAAATTGATACAATGAAAATTCTATATTAAAATATAAATATATGTATGAATTATAAAGATGGATAAAAAACTGCTTATTATAGTTGAAGGTATGGATAATACAGGTAAAGATACATTGATATCGGGTATAAAAAGTCATTTCAATAAATCAGATATAGAAGAAATCCATTTCACGGGGCCAAGTATAAAAGATAATATTATAGCATATATTGAACAAATAAAACAATATGGAGATAAATTATTACAGACAGCGTTATTAGATAAAGATATAATTATTTGGAACAGAAGTTATATGGGTGAATATGTTTATGGACAGATATATAGAGAAGTAAATAAATATGATGTCGAGAAAATGATTAAGGTAATGAATACTGAATTATCAAAATTAGATATAAATATTTTATATGTTCAGTTAATATGTACATCAAATACATTAATTATTGATAATGAAGATGGTAAATCATTATCAAATAGTGTTGATAATTATAAGACATATTTAAAAACACTTAAAAAAGAACGTACTTTATTTAAAGAAACATATAATTTGATACCTGATGATTTTTATAAGATTATGATAAATGTTAATAAAGGTGAATCATTCAGAAGTAAAGAGGATATATTAAATGATATTATAAACAAAATTAATGAAATAGAATAATATGAATACAACTGATATATATAATAATTTTTTAGAGAAATATAAAAACAATGATTTTAGAATTATAGGAAATGATGTTCAACAATCAAAAACATTAGAAATTCAAAATGCACATTTTGAAGTTGATAAGTGTTGGATAGTACGTGAACCTAATTATGATTATTTTGAACGTGAACTTGAATGGTATTTGTCTGAATCATTAAATGTTTGTGATATACCCGGAGACACACCTAAAATGTGGATAGCCTGTGCAGACCAATTCGGATATATAAATTCAAATTATGGATGGTGTATATTTTCTAATGATAACTGTAATCAATATGAAAAATGTAAACAAAAACTTATTGATGATCCGCATACACGTGAAGCTATAATGATTTATAACAGACCGTCTATGCAGGATGATTATTGTAAAAACGGTATGCATGATTTTATGTGTTGTCAAAATGTTCAATATTTTATTAATGAACGAGATGATAAAACATATTTAGATTGTATAGTTAATTTCAGAAGTTGTGATGCAATATTTGGATTTAATAATGACGCACTTTGGAATGATTATGTATTAAATAAATTAGCAGAAGAATTAAATATAAATAAAGGAAAAATATATTGGAATGCAGGATCATTACATATATATGAACGGCATTTTAAATATTTAGAAAATATTTATTTTTAATAAAAAATATATTTTAAATTTATGAAAGATATTACAACATTTATATTAGAAGCTAAAAAAATTTCCAATAAAATGTTTATTAAAGCATTAAAACAATATGGGGAATTAACACATGATGATTTAGTTAAAATTTTTAATGATTATGATGAACATCCTTTAATGATAGATAATGAAAAGGCTATTGATTCTATGTATGTTGGGTTAGGAGTAGGTTTATGTTTTTCTTATAAAGATAAAGGTAGAGAATTTGAATGTACTGACCAAGATATAGAAGATTATAATGATGAAGATATAAAATTAATATATGATTATATCAGTCAATAAAACATATTTAGATTGTATAGGTATAGTTAATTTCAGAAGTTGTGATGCGATATTTGGATTTAATAATGACGCTTTATGGAATGATCATGTATTAAATAAATTGTCGGAAGAATTAAATATAAATAAAGGAAAAATATAATGGAAATCGTTAAAGATTTCCATTTTAAATTTCATATGTAAGTAAATCTTTATTATACTTAAATGAATTAAATCCTAATTTTACTAATGCCGCTTTTTGTTTAGGATTTGTAGGTTTTGCTGTTAATCCTGAAAATTTACCTATTTTATTAAGTTGATGTAATGTAAAATTCTTAAATATATTTTTCATCATTTCATCACCATTAGCTACACATAATGAATATTCAGCATTAACCACATGACAGAAATTATCTATATATGATTGTGATTTATCAAATATAATAATTCCTACAAAATAAGTAGGTACCGGTGCTTCTCCTTTTGCATTATTTTTTTCTGTTTCTTTAGGTTCTTCACTTCTTGAAAAATAAAGCATGGCATCCGGATTTAATTCCTTTTCAGAGTCTTTATCTGTTAAAAAAGATTTAGAATTTTTAATAATCAAATCAGTAATAGGAAATCCGTATTGTTTATTTGATACGATTTCACGAATAGCAGATGAATCAGATAAATCTTTAAATGAGAATGGTTTTTCCGGACCACCTACATCATCAGCATTTACTTTAATGGGTTCTATTTTATTTTTATCCTTAATTAATTTTTGCATAGAATCATTAACTGATTTTATCCATTTATTAACTTTAGGATTTAATGCTTCTTTTATATATTGAACTAATCTTATCATGATAATTTATTAACAAACTTACTTAAATTTGATTCTTTATATAGTATAGTTTCAAAACCGTTATCATCTGTTTTCTTTAATATATATTCATTATTTTCAGATGATATTTCAAATATATTTATACCGTCACCTTTTGTAAATATTATTGTATCATTTCTTTTCATATAATATCTATTACCTGCAGGTGCCGCTATTTCTCGGTCATCATCACTTTTAATATATTTTAATTGTTCCAGTTTTTTTATAATTTTTTCTATATCTATATTTTGTAATGATTCTATTATATATTGATTTATTGATTTCATATATTTTATTTTTTATATTTATACCAATTTGGCGTATTTTTTAAAGAAGTACAATTATAGAATATGTATGACATATCTATAACTTTTGATACATTCCAATTTTCTAATCCTTTGCCTTCAAATTTTTCACAACCCATAAACATTGCTGACATATTTTTAACATTCGAAACATCCCAATTTTCTAATCCTTTACCTTTAAAATTTTTACAGTTTGAAAACATTCCATACATATTTATAACATTTGATACATCCCAAAAAGATAAATCAGAGTCAAATTTTTTACAATTAAAAAACATATATCCCATATCTTCAACATTTTTTACATTCCAATTTCCTAAATCACAATTAAAATTTTTACATTGATAAAATGTATATTCCATATAGTGAACATTCGAAACATCCCAATTTTCTAATCCTTTACCTTTAAAATTTTTACAGTTTGAAAACATTCCATACATATTTATAACATTTGATACATCCCAAAAAGATAAATCAGAGTCAAATTTATTACAAAAATAAAACATATGATTCATATCTTTAACATTTGATACATCCCACCTACTTAAATCACAATTAAAATTATCACATTCACTAAACATATATTTCATATTTGTAACATTAGATACATGCCAATTAGATACATTAATATTATGAGGATCTAAACCATTAAATAAATATGACATATTAGTTATTTCAAATACATCTATATCATTTAGATCTGCATTAGAATCTTCTTTTAACCGTTCTTCTATTATTTCTCTAAGTTCATATCTTGTTTTAGGAAAATAATTATAATAATTCATTTTATTCTTACCTATCTTAAATGATTCTTGTATATGTTGTTTTAATGATTTCATATATTTCATTTATACCAATTTGGCTTATTTTTTAATGATTTACAATCATAAAACATATTATGCATATTTTTAACTTTTGATACATTCCAATTACTTAAATCACAATTAAAATTATCACATCCATCAAACATATATTTCATATTTGTAACATTAGATACATCCCAGTTTTCCAATCCTTTACCTTCAAATTCATAACATGTTTGAAACATAAAACTCATAATCTTAACATTTGATACGTCCCATTTACTTAAATCACAATTAAATTTTTCACAATTATAAAACATATACCCCATATCTTCAACATTTTTTACATTCCAATTTGATATATCACAACTAAAATCCCAGCCATTATAAAACATATATCTCATATCTTCAACATTAGATACATCCCATCTAGATATATCAATATTATGATGACCTAATCCACAAAATAAATATGACATATCAGTTATTTGTGATACATCAATATCATTTAAATCTATTATATCTTTATTAGGATTATCTTTAACATGATCCATAATTATTTTCCGAAGTGCCTCTTTTGTCTCAGGAAAATAATTATAATGAACCATCTTATTCTTACCGATTTTAAACGATTCTTTTATATGTTGTTTTAATGATTTCATATATTATTTATTTGTTTTTATTCTTTGTACCAACTTGGAATATTTTTTAAAGAATTACAATTAATAAACATCCAACTCATACATTTTACATTAGATACATCCCATTTACTTAAATCACAATTAAAATTTTCACAATTATAAAACATAGCTTTCATATTATCAACATTAGATACATTCCAATTTTCTAATGCCATAGGATCCTTACGAAGATCTACATTAGAATGATCTTTCATAAACTCTTCAGTGTAGTGCTAGTTCATCATATTTTTATATTTATAAAAAATATCATTTGTTTTTATTGGATGAATCATATCATGATATTCTCCAGATAAATTTGATGTCAACCAAACAAGTTCAACATCAATCATATCATCTAAATATCCTATATTATAATTGTTAGCATATGCAAATGCTTTTATAAGATATTCAAAATGAGCATAATTTCCATTATTAATAAAATTATATAATTTACATAAAAACTCTTTTGAACATATATAAAAATTTAATAATCCTGCATAAGATTTATATATATCTTTATTTAAATTATTATAATTATCATACCAATACCATTCATTATTTATTATAGGTTTTTTAAATATTATATCATAATTAAAATTTATTTTATTAAATAAATTATCGCTAGAAAACCATCCTAAATCATCTTCATAAAAAATATAATAATCATAATATGTTTTTGTATTTAATAAATCAATTAACATTAAGAATGTACAACCTACATAATTTTTTCCCATATAATAATTATAATTATATTTTTTCTTTATTGATATATAATTAAATTCACATATATTATCATTCCATTCATATTGTTTATTTTCATTATTAATATATATATATAAATCTATGTTAGATTCTTTACACATTTCATTCAATTTTTTATATATTAAATCATTTTTATAATTATCCTTGTTAGTTAAATATACACATGAAATTTTCATATTTATAAAATTATTTTTTTTAAAAATATAAATCATACATATTTTTTTCTAATAATGATTTATGGTTATATGGATCTATACATGAACTAGCACTACACTGAAGATGTAGTACTTTCCTGTTTCAATGATTTCATTTATTATTTATTTGTTTTTATTCCTTATACCAACTAGGTTTATTTTTTAATGATTTACAATCATAAAACATATTATGCATATTTTTAACTTTTGATACATTCCAATTACTTAAATCACAATTAAAATTATCACATTCATGAAACATATATTTCATATTTGTAACATTAGATACATCCCAATTACTTAAATCACAATCTAAATTAATACAACCAGCAAACATCCATGACATATTTGTAACATTAGATACATCCCAATTTTCTAATCCTTTACCTTCAAAATTTTTACAATTTTGAAATATTCCAATCATATCTTCCACATTAGATACATCCCAGTTTTCCAATCCTTTACCTTCAAATTCATAACATGCTTGAAACATAAAACTCATAATCTTAACATTTGATACATCCCATTTACTTAAATCACAATTAAATTTTTTACACAAATAAAACATCTCAGACATATCTTCAACATTTTTTACATTCCAATAACTTAAATCACCATTAAATTTTTTACAGCCTCGGAACATACCATACATATTTGTAACTTTAGATACATCCCATTTGGATATATCAATATTATAATGATCTAAACCATAAAATAATTTTGACATATCAGTTATTTGTGATACATCTATATCATTTAAATCTATTATATCTTCATTGGGATTATCTTTAATACGATCCATAATTATTTTCTGAAGTTCCTCTCTTGTTTCAGGAAAATAATTATAATGAACTATCTTATTCTTACCTATCTTAAATGATTCTTTTATATGCTGTTTCAATGATTTCATATATTTTATTTATATTTATACCAATTTGGGTTATTTTTTAATAATTTACAACCATAAAACATATAAAACATATCTTTAACATTTTTAACATTCCAATTACTTAAATCACAATTAAAATTTTTACAGTTGTCAAACATGAACGACATATTTTTAACTTTAGATACATTCCAATTTTCTAATCCTTTACCTTCAAATTCTTTACAATTAAAAAACATATAACTCATATCTCTAACTTTAGAAACATCCCACCTACTTAAATTACAATTAAAATTATCACATTCACTAAACATATATTTCATATTTATAACATTTGATACATCCCAGTCAGATATATCAATATTATGGGGATCTAAACCATTAAATAATACTGACATATCAGTTATTTTAAATGTATCAATATCATTTAGATCTGCATTAAAATTTTCTTTTAATCGTTCTTCTATTATTTCTCTAAGTTCATCTTTTGTTTTAGGAAAATAATTATATTGTACTATTTTATTACGGCCTATCTTAAATGATTCTTGTATATGCTGT